>Ga0256914_1000183_pt1 | contig 60150 bp, 65 predicted proteins | sample HulkmetaG_FD_191571 | JGI IMG/M metagenome (GOLD analysis project Ga0256914, IMG submission 191571) | Hydrothermal chimney microbial communities from Main Endeavour vent field at the Juan de Fuca Ridge, Pacific Ocean - Hulk | ecosystem: Environmental > Aquatic > Marine > Hydrothermal vents ...
TCTTCAGGGTGTAGGAGAGGACCCAGGCGCCGACGCCGGACCCGGAACCGCCGATCTTGTAGGGGCCTTCCGTGTAGATCACGCCCTTGCCGGAGATGTCGGGCTGCCCGGTGGCGGTGACTTTGCGGAAGATCAGGTAGAACTCCTCGGCGGTCTTCTTGTTCTGGTCCTGGAGGACCACGTTGAACTTGACGGCCTTCCTGAGGTAGCCGAAGTGGCTGGAGGGAATCATCTGGAGACATTCTCCGGGATTGCTTCCCAGGTATCCGCGGGAAGTGTATTCCGTGGACCCATCGTAGACCTGGAAGGTGTTGGCCTTGGGAGTCTGGGCTCCCGCGAAGGCCGTCACGGCCAGGACGGCCGCAAGAGCGTGGATTCTGCGCATCGGTACCTCCTTGGTTCTTTGGAAAGGACGCAGAAGAAAGAGACGGGATCGAAAAAGACATGGGGGCGGAAGAAAGAAGGCCTTTCGGAGACCTCCATTTCTTCCTTTTCGATTACATGATCCCGCCTTCCGCCGGTCAAGGGCGGAACATTCCCAGGCCCGGAAAAAACGGTGAAAAAGCTTCTTTTTCCCGGAAACCTGTTTCTACATGATCCACGGTTCCCGGAAATTCTCGGAACGATACACCCGGAAAGAGATACCCGGCCCGGATTTCACCAATCCTTCAGGGGCTTCAGGACAGGAACGCCGCCGCAGCCCTTTCCCTCCCGGGGAAGGAGGCGAAGGAGGACGGCCGTCCTGGCGGGCCGGGAGATCTCGAGACGGAGGGCCAACTTCCGCACTCCCCCGTTCTTCCTCTGGCCCCCGGGGGAAGGGGAAGAAGGAAGGGGCTCAGCCGGAAGGACGGAGAACCCGGCCCCAGCCGGCGAAAGGAGAAGGGCCTCCAGGACCCTCCCATTCCTTCGGAGGAGGGCCCTCCGGCCGCTCTTCCCGAGCTTCACGGAGGCTCTCGTGTGGAGGAACCACCACAGAACGTCGGGTTTCTTTCCCGCCGGGACGACCTCGTCCTGGACCAGGACCCATTTCCCCTTTCGGGAGAAGAGGAACCCCCGCAGGACGGAGCCCGCATCCCGCCCGTAGGCCTTCCCCAGGTCCAACACGGCGAGGGCCGGGTCCCGGCCGCCCCGGAAGCGGATCACCTCGGCCCGTGCCGAGGGATCCTGGTCCGGTCCCTTCCCCGGATTCAGGACCAGGGTATTGTGGCCCTCGGCCCTGAGCCGGTAGTAGCTCCATCTCCGCCCCCTCCTCCCTCCGGACCAGTATCCGGGCAGATTGTAGTCGTCCGATCCCAGGTCCAGGGCCCAACGGACCCCTCCGGCGTCCAGGACGAAGGAGCCCAGGTCGAGGTGGCCGTGGTTGGCCCGGTTGCTCCCCCCCTTTCCCGCCAGGAAGAGGCCTTCCCGATCGCTCCAGGAAGAGCGGAAGGAGAAGACCTGGACCCGGCGGAAGAGCCTGTCCGGCGCCAGGCCTGCTTTTCCGGGGGGAAGCCCCTTTCCCGTGTACCAGAGCAGGTCCAGCGGGCCCGGCCTGGGGGTCCCGGTCTCGTGGGCGGCGTATACGGCCCTTCCGAACCGCCCGGCCAGCCAGAAGAAGACTGGACCGTAGATCGGGCCGTCGTGGCAATCGGCGAAGTTGAAGGTCCTTCCCGTCGGACCCGTGAGGTAGATGGGGAAGAGGCCCGTGACGTCCATGCCGGGCACCGAGGAAAGCCCGAAGTCCCCGCCGAGGGAAGTCCTGAGGGAAGAGAGGAAGAAGGCCGTATACCTGTTGGCATAACCCCAATACCCGGGCCCTTCCTCCCATCCCCCGTCGGGGGCGAGCCTCGCCAGGGCCAGGGGTAGACTCTTCCTGATTCCCTCCAGGATCTCTCCCGCCTCTTCGGGGTAGACCTCGGCAAAGGCCAGGGCCCCCAGCCCGATCCCTCCATTGCAGACCTGGTTCCAGTTGTGCCTTGCCTTCACCCACCACCCGAAGCGGGCCTTTCCCCTGTAGGCCAGGAGGGCCGGCCGGAAACCCTTTTCCAGGACGGCCCGGGCGAGGATCTTCCTTCGCTCTTCACTCCATGAGTCGTGGAGCCAGTCGTATCCCACGGCGAAGGCCGCCGTCATCTCGGCCGTATCCAGGAAGTGCCTGGGATTCCAGTCGGGAAACCGGGCCGCCGCCTCGAGCTCTTTCCAGGCCCGCTCCAGGTAATCCCTCCGGGAAGGATCCATCTTGTAGAGGAAGGCCAGGAGGAGCACCCTGCGAAGGACCCGCCTGCTCGTGGCCAACAGGCGGAGGCCGTCGGGAATCTCGTAGCGGGAGGGAGGAGCGGAAAGGACCTTCCTCCCCTCCCGGAGGAGCCGGCCGTACCACTTTCCCAGGAGAGAGACCTTCCCGATCTCCCGCCGGACGGCCCGGAAGCGCTCCTCGCCGGCGAAGATCCTGGGGTGTCTCCTGGAGCCCGCCGGCAACCCGGACTTCCCGGCCAGGGCCTTCCGTGGCGGGGAGGTCCTCCCCTGGGCTCCGAGGAAGAGGAGAGCCAAGAAAGGAAAGAGGAGTGTCCCGGCCATGCCTTGCCTTTCCCCCCTGCCGTGCGAGAGGCCCCGCCAGGGGAAGGTATCTTCCTTTTCCCCCGTCCCTCCTGCTATGTTCCAGGTTCCCCTCGAGTCCGGGGAGACCGGGCGTCCGCCCCCCTGGACGGAAGGCTTTCGCAACGAGAAACGGAGCATACACGATGAAAAAAGGAAAAGCCTTGGTTCTTTCCGCCCTCCTCTGGGCGGCCGCCGCGCCGGCCCAGGAGAAGGAGGCCGGGAACTTCCCCTTCAACAACACCACCGCCGTCGGGGCCGAGCAGTTCCTCAGGGCCCACCCCACCTACGACGGAAGGGGTGTGGTCCTGGCGGTCCTGGACTGCGGGGTCCAGCTGGGAATCCCCGGGCTCGTCACCACTTCCGACGGAAAGCCCAAGATCCTGGAGTGCCGGGACTTCACCGGCGAAGGAGACGTTCCCCTCGTCAAGGCCAAGGTGGTGAAGGAGGGCGGAAAGGAAGCCCTCGCCCTCGGCAAGGAGCGGTGGTTCGGCTTCGGCTCCCTTCCTTACAAGGCCGAGGGCCCCTACTACCTGGCCCTCTATTCCGAGAAGAGGCTGATCAACAACAACCTGAAGGACCTCAACGGCAACGGGAAGACCGACGACAAGTGGGCCTTCCTGGTCTTCCAGACCAAGGAGGGCTTCTGGGTGGTCTACCCCGACACCGACATGGACCACGACTTCGCCGACGAGAAGGGCCTCAGGGACTACGCCGTGAGACGGGACACCTTCCAGTTCGGCCCGAGGGACCCGAAGAAACAGCCGACTATCATCATCTGCTCCGTAACTGTCCGCCCCAAGGACAAGGTCCTGGAACTCTACATCCCCACCGGGGCCCACGGGACCCACGTGGCGGGCATGGCCTCGGGATATCACATGGACGGTAATCCCCACCACAACGGAATCGCCCCCGGGGCGCAGATCCTGGCGCTCAAGATCGGCGACAATTCCCTCTCCGGGGGGGCCACCGTCACGGGATCCATGATCAAGGCCTACGAATACGCCGTGGCATGGGCCCGGAAGCACAAGATGCCCCTGGTGATCAACATGAGCTACGGCATCGGGAGCGAGATCGAGGGCCTGGCCGAGATGGACAGGAAGCTGGACAGGCTCTTCACCGAGAACCCGACGGTCCTCTGCTCCATCTCCAACGGCAACGACGGCCCGGGGATCTCCAACACGGGAATCCCCGCCGCCAGCAAGCGGGTCTGGTCGGCCGGCGCCATGATGGCCGTGGACACCCTGGCCACGGTGTGGGGCGCGGACATCAAGACCTTCAAGCCCTTCATCTTCACCAGCCGGGGAGGGGAGGTCCCCAAGCCCGACGGCCTCGCCCCGGGAGGAGCCTCCTCCACCGTTCCCCGCTACCTCCGCAACGACGCCATGTGGGGCACCTCCATGGCCAGCCCCCAGACGGCGGGCTTCATGTGTTGCCTCGCCTCGGCCTGTCTCCAGGAGAAGATCCCTTACACCAACATGGTCTTCTACAGGGCCATGCGCAACGCTGCGAAGCCCCTTCCCGGCTGGAACGAGCTGGACCAGGGGGCGGGCCTGATCCAGATGTCCAAGACCTTCGAATACCTCAAGATCTATGCGGCCCGCAAGGAGTCGGAGAAGATCTACGCCTACGACGTCCGGGCCGAGGCCACGACCATGCCCCACGGCAGGGGAAGGGCGGCCTACTTCAGGGCCAGCCACTGGTATCCTGCATATCCGGATACGACGACCTTCGTCGTCACCCCCGTCTTCCCGAAGGATTTCACGCCCGACCAGAAGAACGACTTCTACCGGGCATACGACCTGGTGCCCCAGAAGGAGTGGATCCGGGTGAACAAGCCCTCGGCCTACATCAAGGGAACGACACCGCTGGTCCTCAAGGTCTGGTACGACAAGGAAGCCCTCCGCAAGCCCGGGCTCTACGTGGGGAGCATCTACGCCTACCGCAAGGGCCTGCCCCACAAGCCCGAGAACATCGAGTTCCGCCTCCTGAACACCGTGGTCGTCCCCTATACCCTTTCTGCCGAAAACCACTTCACCCTGGAGATGACCGGGATGAAGGTGGACCCGGGAGACATCCAGCGGTTCTTCGTGGACGTCCCGGCGGGGATGCAGGCCCTGAACACCAGGCTCACCAGCCCGGAAGGAAAATTCTGTCGCGCCCTCGTGACCATCTACTCCCCCACGGGAGAGGAAGCCGCATCCTGGGTTCCCAAGGTGGAGAAGCGCCCCGGCCCGGTCTACAACCAGGTCGTGGGACGCAAGCTCTATCCCGGCGTCTGGGAGATCGTGGTCTGGGGCTACTACCAGAACCGCGAGACTTCCACCTACAACCTGAGGATCCAAACCTCCGGCTTCCGGTCGAGCCCCCGGGAGCTCCAGGCCTTCACCTACCGCCACCCGAACCCGCCGTCGGGGAAGTTCAAGGTCGTCAACCTGGTCAACCGGATCTTCGAAGGATCCGTCCGGGGCGAGACCCTGGGATACGAGCGGACCCTCGAACCCGTCATATCCTCCACCAAGTGGACCTACACCTTCCGCATGCCCAAGGGGGTTACCAGGGTCCGCTTCGCCCTGGAGCTCTCCAAGCGGGACTACAACCTCTTCACCGACTTCGCCGTCCAGATCCGCGACGCTTCGGGCCGGGCCCTGACCCAGTCGGGCTTCAACTACCACGACCTGGAGTTGAATCTCGCCAACACGGGCGGAGGCCGTCCCTACACCCTGGTCCTCATCCCGGGCTACGCCGACAAGAGGCCCTCCAGGCCCTTCAAGGTGAAGATCCGGGAGGAGTATTACACCTCCAAGCGGATCGCCGTGAACGTGGGCGACTTGAAGATCTACCCCTACGTCCCCACGGAGATCACCTTCACTCTCTCCGAGCCCCCGGCTCCGGTCCCGGAAGGATTCCAGCCCATGGGGCAGATCCTCTTCCGGGACGCCGCCGAGAACCAGGTCCAGGGCTTCGTGCCCATCCGGTTCCAGGTGGGACTGACGGGGGGAAAACACTGAGACCCTGCACGCCGGGGAGGGGCCTTTGGGTCCCTCCCCTCCCGGAGGTTCCATGGCCTGGGCTTCAGGCTTCGGAAAAGGCGGTTCCTTCCCGGCCGCCCTGGAAAGGGCGGCCGGCGAAGCCAGGGAGAAGCTCGGAGAGAGACCGGACTTCCTTCTCTTCTTCTCCACCCGCCCCCTTCCGGGAAGGGACACACCCTGTCCCAGGACCGCCCCCCTCCAGGCCGGCGCCAGGGTGCACCAGGTCCTGAAACCCCGAACGGGTTGGACCGGAGCGCCGGCCGTCTCCGTCCTGGCCGGTTCCTTCCCTTTCCCGTGCCTCCAGGTTCACCGCTTCCGGAAATCCGTTTTCCCCTCGCCGGACCAGCCGCCCCGGACCTGGCGTAGGACCCTTGGGATCCAAGGGCCCCCGCCCTCGGCCCTCCTCCTCCTGGCCGGCCCCGCCTCCTCCCACCTGGCCCCCCTCCTCCCGGGGCTGGAATCGGCCTTTCCCAGGACCATCCTGGCCGGGGCCGTCCTGGGTCCCCCAGGCCCTCCCCACGAAGGGAAGGTCCTCTTCCTGGACCACCCCCTTCCGGCCGGGGAGGTCCTGGGCTTCGCCCTGGACCCGCCTCTTTCCATGGAAGTCCGGGTGGTCCCGGCCTTCGAACCCCTGGGCCCTCCCCGGAAGGTGACGGCCCTCTCCGGGGAGGAACTCTCCTCCCTGGACGGCCGGCCCGCCTGGGAAGTCCTCCGGGAAGAGACCCGGAGGAAGGACATTCCACCCGACCAGCCCCTCTTGGCCCAGGTCTCCTCCCTTCCCCCCGGGCCCGGGGAGGAACTTCCCTGCGGCACTGCCAGGACGGTCCTCAGGGTCGGACGGCGGGTTAGGGTCCTCACACCGGGCGGCCTCAGGGTGGGCCAGTGGATCCGCTTCTGCCGCCCCTCCCCGGAAAGGACGAGAATGCGGATTTCCGCCCTTCCGGATCCTGACGGGAAGGGACCGGGAGCGACCATCCTCTTCGCCTGTCCCCAGCCGGGGAACCCGCCGTCGCCGGACCCGGCCCAGGAGATCCTGGCCCGCCTGGAGGAGACCCCCCTCCTGGGAGCCCGCTCCTGGGCCCAGATCGCCGCTCCCCCCGGTTGCGGTCCCCTCCTCCTGGGCCAGACCCTCGTCTTCTGCAGAATCGGGGAGGCGGAACTTCCCTCAGCAGGAGACTCTCTCCCCGAGACCGGCCCCCGAAAGTGATCTCCCCCGCCTCTCCTCCAGGATCTCCAGGAAGGTCCGTTCCAGGAGTTCCAGCCGGTCCTCCATGGTGAAGGAGGCCGCCGCCTGGACGGCACCCCTCCTCAGGGTCTCCCTCACGTCCCTCCTGCGGGCCAGGAACACCAGGGCCGCCGCCATGGCCTCCCTATCGCCTGGAGGAACGAGCAAGGCGGAATTCCCTTTTGCGTAGGATCGGATGGAGGGAATGTCGGTCAGGACGGAAGGCACTCCGCAGGCCAGGGCCTCCAGGCCGGGAAGGTAGAAACCCTCTTCGACGGAATCGGCCGTTCCAAGGAAGAGGTCCAGGCTCCTGTAGAGGTTTCCCATCTCCTCGTAGGGAACCCGGCAATGTGCCTCCACCCGGAAGGGCACCTTGAATTCGGCCTCCAGGAAAGGGAGGTGGCTGGCCCGGACGAGGACCAGGTCCAGGCCGGCCCGGGCCGCCAGGAGGCAGGCCTCGATCCCCGCGGCGATCCCCTTGATGGGAACCTGGGCCGGGCCGAAGAGGCCCACCCGCAGGGGCCCCTCCTCTCCCCGGGGCGGACCGGGATGCATGACCCTTCCGTCCACGGCGTTCGGAACGGTCCGGCAGGAACGGCCGAAACGCCTGCCCAAGAGGTCCGCCAGGTGGGAGGAGACCACCACCAGGGACGTCTCCTCCATGGCGTAAACCCTCTCGATCGCCTCCCGGATCCGGGCGGGCAGGCCCTCGTTCCCCTCGAAGCCCTGGCAGAAGTGGACGGGAATCCCCTTCCCGGAAAGAACGGCCGCCGGCACGGTGGACCAGTAGGTTCCCACCACCAGGTCCGCCCCATCCACACCCTCGAGAGAGAGGGCGGGGTCCTGGAGGAAAGGGACCCCCGGATCCGTCCAGGCCGGCGGGCCCGAACGGGAGACCAGGAGAACCTGGTGCCCCCTCTCCCGGAGGGCCCGGGCGTCCCGGAGTACGGTCTGCACCCCCCCCCAGGGTTCCTCCGCCGTTTCCAGGAGATAGACGATCCTCAAAGGCCTTGCCTCCAACTCCCCTTCTTATCGGAGGTTCGGCCGCCCCCCCTGAAAGGCCCTCAAAGGGCCCGGAAGGGCCAGACCAGGGGCACCAGGAGGACCGTCAGGATGAAACAGATCGCCTGGAGGGGGAGCCCCGCCTTGAGGAAGTCCCGGTACTTGTATCCCCCCATCCCGTAGACCAGGGTGTTGGTCTGGAATCCCACGGGAGTGAGGAAACTCGCCGAGCAGGCGAAGAGGACGGCCATGACGAAGGGCCTGTGACCCAGGCCCAGGCCCGCGGCGGCCGTAAGGGCCACGGGGGTCATGAGGACCGCCACGGCCCCGTGGGTCAGCAACTCCGTGAGGACCACCGTCACCAGGTAGAGCCCCCCCAGGACGAGCAAGGGCCTCCCTCCCACCTGGCCCACCAGGAGCCCTGCCAGTTCCCCTGCGGCCCCGGAAGTCTCCAGGGCCTTGCCCAGGGCCAGGGCCCCCACGAGGAGGAAGAGGATCCTCCAGTCCACGGCCTTGTAGGCCTGGGCCGGGTTCAGGCATCCCCCCAGGACCATGGCCAGGGCCCCCGAGAGGGCGGCCACCGAGGAGGGGAGAAGGCCCAAGGCGATGGAGCCCACCATGCCCGCCAGGACTGCCGCCGCCAGGGGGGCCTTCCTCCGGTTCACCACCCCTTCCTGGACCTCCTCGGTGAGGACGAACTCCTCCATCTTCCTGGCCTCCCTCACGGAGGACTCGTCGCCGAAGGCCAGGAGCACGTCCCCCGGCTGGAGGACCAGGCCCGAGACCTTCTCCCGGAGATGGCGTCCTTTGCGCATCACCGCAACCACGACCAGCCCGGCCCTCCTGTGGAGGCGAAGCTCCCGGACGGGCCGGCCCACCACGGGGGAACCGGGCGGAACGAGGAGCTCCACGAAGGTCATGCTCCTGGGGTCGAAGGTGACCTTCCCTTCCATCAGCTCGGGAAGGAGTTCCACCCCGGGAACCCGGTCCAGGCCGGCGATGCTGTTCACCGGCCCTTTCACGAGGAGGATGTCCTCCTCCCGGAGGACCTCCTCCTTGGGCGGGGGCCAGCGCATCTCTTCCCCCCGGACCAGGACCAGGACCCGGGCCTTCAGGAGATTCTCGAAGTCCGCCACGGTCTTCCCCGCCGTGGAGGATCCCTTCTTCAAGGCCACCTCGGTGACGAACTCCCGGATCTTCTCTCCCTCCCTGGCCACGCCCAGGCTGGGCCGCAGGGGCAAAAAACGCCTCCCCACCAGGAGGAGGTAGGCCAGACCCGCCGCCGTGAAGGCCGCTCCCACGGGGAGGACCTCGAACATCCCCACAGGGGCGAAACCGTGGCGGGAGACCACTTCGGAGACCAGGATGTTGGTGCTCGTTCCCAGGAGGGTGCAGGTCCCTCCCAGGATGGAGGCGTAGGACAGGGGGATCAGGAGCTTGCTGGGGGGAATCCGGAAGCGTCCTGCCAGGCCCAGGATCACCGGGAGGAAGACCGCCACGATGGGAGTGTTGTTCACGAAAGCCGAGGCCAGGGCGGTGAACAGGCACATCCAGAAGAGAAGGGGGCCCTCCCTCCCCGTGGACCGGGAGGCCAGGAAGCGGGCGAACCAGGCCAGGGCTCCCGTGCGGTGGAGCCCCTGGGCCACCACCAGGAGGGAGCCGATGGTGATCACCGCCGGATGGCCGAAGAAGGCCAGGCCCTCGGATGGTGAGAGGAGGCCCGAGAAGATGACCGCCAGGAGGGCCAGGAGCCCCACCTGGTCCATGGGAAGGACCTCCAGGGCAAGGAGGAGCAGGACCCCCAAGGTGATCGTCCCTGCCGTCCACATGGCCCTATTGTGCCCCTTCCCGCGAAAGCGATCGAAGACCTTCCCGGCAACCCTTCCGGAAGGGAGGTTCCCCGGCCCCCCCCACGCCCGGGGAGGAGCTTTCAGGGAACCGGGAGGCCGGGGCTGCGTTCCAGGAACTTTCCCGTGATCCGGAGAACCAGAGAGGGAGGACGAGGAGGCTTTACCATGAGAACGATCCACCTGGCGGAAATCTTCCTCTTCCTGGGGGCGACCTGCTTGGGCCAGCCCCCCGTGACGCCGCCCCACCTGCCGCCCCACCCGCCCCGGCCCGTCCCGGCCCGCCTTCCCCAGGCCCGCCTGGCCCGGGTCTCCCTGGAAGCCGAGATCCGGGACGGAGCGGCGCGAACGGAGGTGAGGGCCGCCTTCACCAATCCCTACCGGACTCCCGCCGAGGCCTTCTGGCTCGTTCCCCTGCCCCCGGGGGCCGTGGTCCACCAGGCCAAGCTCCTCCTGGACGGCAAGGAGGTGAAGGCCCAGATCCTGGATGCCGAAAAGGCACGCCGGGCATACCAGGAGATCGTCGCCCGCCTCCTGGATCCCATGCTCCTGGAATACGCCGGGTGGGGTCTGGTCCGGGCCAGGATCTATCCCGTTCCGCCGGGAGGAAAGGCGGAGGTCCGCTTCTCCATGACGGCCCTCCTCCCAAGGGAGGGGGCCCAATGGTCCTACGTCTTTCCCTTCAAGGCCCTGGTCCGGAAGTCCACCCGGCCGCCGGTCCTCTCCGCCCGGCTGAGGATCCTCTCCTCCAAGGCCCTGGGTGTGGTCTACTCTCCCACGCCGAAGGCCGAAATCCGCCGGACGGGAGAGACCGAAGCCGTCCTGGGGTGGGAATCCAAGGCTTCCAGGCCCGCGGACCTCAAGCTTTTCTACTCCCTGGCGGAAAAGGAGTTCGGCGCCCTCACCCTCTTCTACTCCCCCCAGGGGGGCTCGGGGACCTTCCTCTTCGCCTTGAATCCCGTGCGGGACCCCCGGGAATCGGCCCCCCTGCCCAAGACGGTGGTCTTCGCAGTGGACACGTCGGGGTCCATGCAGGGCAGGAAGATCGAGCAGGTCAAGGGGGCCCTCCGCTTCTTCCTCCGGAGCCTCGAAGAGAAGGACGCCTTCAACCTGGTCCCCTTCTCCACCGCGGCAAGGCCCCTCTTTCCCGAGCCGAAGCCGGTGACGGCCGAAACGAGGAAGGAGGCCCTGGAGATGGTGAACCGCCTCGAGGCCGAGGGGGGGACCAACATCGAGGACGCCCTGACCCAGGGCCTGAAGATGCCCCCCGACGGGAGGAAGCACATCCTCCTCTTCCTCACCGACGGCCTTCCCACGGTTGGAGAGACCGACCCGGCGGCCATCCTGAAAGCGGTGAAGAAATCCAAGGGAAAGGATACACGGATCTTCGTGTTCGGCGTGGGAAACGACGTGAACACCTTCCTCCTGGACCGGATCGCCGAAATGGGCCGGGGGGACCGGCACTACGTGGGCGAGAACGAGAACATCGAGGTGAAGGTCTCCAGCCTCCTCCAGCGCCTCTCCCGGCCAGCCCTGTCCGACCTGGAGATCACCATGGAAGGAGCGCGCCTCTCCAAGCTCACGCCCTGGCCTCTACCCGACCTCTTCTACGGCTCGCCCCTGACCGTTCTCGGCCGCTTCGAGGGAAAGGGCCGGCACGACCTCGTCCTGAGAGGGACCCTCCTGGGCAGGAAGAAGGAGTGGCGCTTTCCCGTAACCCTCCCGGAAAGGCCCGAGAAGGGGCTCTCCTGGCTCGCCCCTCTTTGGGCCCAGAGGAGGATCGCCCATCTCCTGGACCAGATCCGCCTCTACGGGGCCTCCAAGGAGCTCCAGGAGGAAGTGACCCGCCTGGGCAAGCGCTACGGGATCGTGACCCCCTGGACCTCCTACCTGGTGGCCCAGGAAGCCCGCCGCCTGGCCGGGGAGACGGCCCTCCCCGTTCCGCCCGCACCGAGAACCCCCGAGACGGACGGAAGGAGAGGCCGGGGCATCTCCCGGGGTTTCTCCGGTCCCCCCCTCCCGAATTCGCCGTCCCTGGGGGCCCTATCGAAGGCCCCCTCCAACCAGGGGAAGAGGGCCGTGGAAGAATCCAAGGAACTGGCCAGGATGAAGACCCAGGACGCCGCCGACGTCGACGGCGGAGGGGGCCCTCTCAAAGTCCGCCGGGCCGGAGGGAAGGTCTTCATCCTCCTGGGGGACGTCTGGGTGGACCGGGCCTTCAAGAAGGAGATGAAGGGAAAGATCCAGAAGATCCGTCCCTTCTCGCCGGCCTACTTCGAACTCCTGGAGAAACACCCCGAGGCCGGACCCTGGCTCGCCGCCGAGGGAAAGATCCTCGTGGTGATCGGCGATACGCCCTACTTGATCGGCTGAGGGCCCTCGCCCCCCTCTCCGCCCGGGAGCCTCCCGGGGCGGAGAGGGGCGGTTACCGCCCTACCTGCCCAGGCGGATCAGGTAGGTCTTGTGGGCCGTGAGGGTCAAGTCCTCCAGGCGGACCGTCTTGACCGGGACGCCCCCCTTCTTCACCTGGATCTCCGCCTCGGGGGAGACGTCTTCGGGAAGGTCGCAGGGGGTGACCACCTCGAGGAGTTTCCCGTCGTAGGGAACCACCAGGGTGAGGCCTTCGGGTTCGGAGTGGACATGGATGAGCTTCTTGTGCCTGGGCACGGTGGTGCAGGCCTGGGAAAAGAGGAGCAGTCCCAGGAAGGCGGCCGCCGCCGGGAAGATCGAGAGTCTCACGTCTTCACCTCCTTCGTTCCGGGGAGGTCTCCCCGGCTTCGCGTTCAGGGTTTTCCTGTGACGGGCCCGGCATCCGGTGCCGGGTCCGAAGTGAGGGGATCGGGCCCTCCGCCGGGACGGGGGACCAGGGCGATCACGTAGGTATTGTACCCGTCCCGGACCCGGACCCGAACGGACTGGGGCCGGCCCACGACCCTCCCCGAGAGGCCCGCCCTCAGGGTGATCCGGTGGATTCCGGCGGGGACCTCCAGGCGAAGGACCTGGAAGCTCGCCGGAAGGAGGTCCCAGCAACGGAGGTCCGCCCTCTCGGCGGAGATCCAGAGCAGGCCCCCGAGGGAGACCAGGAGATCGGAGAAGGCCTTCCGGGACTCCTTCTTCTGGGTCTTCCTCACGGCGGCCTTCACCCCCTCGGTGACGGCGATCTTGAGAGCCCGCCTGAGGAGGGCCCTGGCGATGATCGAAGGCCGCATGGCCTTGAACTCCGCCTCGGCCGTGGCTTCCACGTCGGTCACAACGGCGGTCACCCCCTCTTCCCGGCCGTCCACCTCCACGTGGACCTCCGTGGGATTCTCCTTGTAGAAGGCCAGGGCGGGGATCCTGACCGTGGAGATCATGGGAAAGGCCGTCTTCTTCCGGTGGACCGACCAGACCGCCTGGGCGAGGCCCATGGCGTCGGCCCAGGCCTGGTCCTCGGGATCGGCCGCCGTCTCCACCCGGAAGGGCCCCCTGCCGCATAGGACCAGGACGTGTACCACTCCGTATCCCTTGGGAGGGAGCCTTCCCCGGCGGACCCGTTCCACGTCCTCCTTCCCGTAGGCGAAGGAGGGTTCGATCTGGAGGACCCTCTCGTACTCCCTGAGGGCCAGGTCCTGTTCCAGGGGATCCTCCTCGGCCATGATGGCCCGGATGTAGGATCCGAAGGCCACGAGCTTGTAGGCCTTCTTGGGCATGGTCCCGTCGGGAAGCTTGTACGAATCGATGATCCGCATCTGTTCCGCCAGGACCTGGAGGGCGTAGGAGGCGGCGTCACCCGTCCTGGAGGCCAGGTCCGCCAGTGCCAGGACGGCCCGGACAAGGACCTTCTCGTAGTCCGCCCCCTCGTAGTCGAGTTGCCTGTCGTCCAGAAAGAGAGCCTTGAAGCTTTCGAAGAAGCCCCTTCCGCTCAACTCGTCCAGCTTGTCCCGGGCGAACCGGAGGTCCTTCAGGGTCTCCTTGGGCTTCTCCAGGGCCAGGTGGACGATCCCCTGGTCCAGGGCGTAGAGATGGGCGTCCCCCGGGTTTTCCCGGCGGGCCTCTTCGAGTTCCTTCTCGCAGACCCCGTAGCGGCCCGCGTCGAAGTCCGCCCGGATCCTGACGAGCGGATCGGAGGCGCACCCCCCCAGGAGGAGGCACGCCCCCAGGACGGCGGCCGCGAAGGACCGCGTTTTCCGCTCCGACCTCATCCCAGTGAAGGAATCAGCTGTAGGCCTTGCGGATCCTCTGGGAGACCTTGTCGTTCCAGCCGGTCTTCACGTCCACCATCTCGAGGGTGAGCATGTAGTTCCGCTGGGCCAGGCCCTCGCCCCTGGTGGAACCGGTGGTGATCGTGGCGAAGAGCAGGCAGTCCACGGGCATGTTCTGGGCTTCCAGGGCCTGGAGGAAGGCCCGCCTGTACTTGGGGAGGAAGAGCTGGTCCCTCGTGACCCGGGCCTCCCGCAGGGCCTCCTTCACGAACCGGCTGCTCACGGTGCGATAGACGTTGGACCGGTTCACGCTCGTGTCGATGAGCTGGAAGATCTGGGCCCTCCAGTCGCCCAGTTCCTCCACCCCCTGGGACTCCACGCCCAAAAAGGCGATCCGGAGCCGCCCCACCCTGGAAGTGAGGCTCTTCTGGTGGAGGGCGAGAAGCTTCTGGACCGCCCCCTGGATCAAACGATCGTAGGTGGCCGCTCCGGCCCGGCGGGCCCCCACCACGTCCTGTTCCCCGCTCTCCATGATCCTGCCCTTGGGTGTATGGCAGGCTGCGAGAAGACACAAAACGCTCAAAGCGGCGATTCTCTTGGTCCAGCCCATGGAACCTTCCTTTCTGGTGATCTACCTAAACCTTCCGCAAACCCAACTTTTCTTCCAAAGCCTGGCGAAAGGAGGGGTCGAAATCAACGTATTCCAGGAATCGAACCCCCCCATCCAATTTCTTGAGGACCACTTGGATTCTGTAGGTGTTCCCCCGGGGCTCCAGGGTTCCCGAGAGGAGGAAGGTGAAGCCCCGGCCCTTCAAGGCCTCCAGGGCGGGCGGGCCCGGCCCCTTCCATTCCCCGGCGGGAAGGAACTTCACCCGGCCATCCAACCGATGGAGCTCCAAGGCCCGCCGGAAGGCGCCGGCGGCGGCCCTGCCCAGCTCCTCCGCCAGGGCATTCCCGCCAGCCTTCGCCCCTTTCCCGGCGGCGACCCGGAAAGGTCCCACGGCGACGACCGAGCCGTCCAGGACCTTCCCGGCCCGGGCGGCCAACCTCCGGGAGAGCCTGACCAGTAGGTATTTCTCTTCCAGGGAGAGGCTCGGAACGAAGGGCCTGGCCCGGGCGCCGATCTTCCAGTCGCTCTCCACGAGGGAATACTCGTAGAGCAGATTCGCCAGGGGACCCCGGAGACTCTCGTCGGCCAGGGCCACGACGGCCCGGTCGGCGAGCCGACGGCATTGCCACCGGATCCTGAGGATCTCGTCCCCCCGCAACTTGTCGAAGGAGATCTTGTCGGCCTCGCCGAAGACCGCGTAGGAAGCCCCGAGCCTCTCGGCCAGGAGGTAGACGTCCTCGAGGCCGCGGAAGGAGCCGAGCCCCCTGTTGACGGCGTAGAGGTCGTTCACCAGTTCCTCGCCGGCGAGGGGGTCGATCCCCCTCTCCACGAGGAGGTCCGTCGTCTCCCGGGCCAGGTAATCCCCCAGGCCGTTTACATACTTCCCCGAGCCGTCGTCGGCCGAGCTCAGGGCCGGAAAGACGGCCACGATCCCGGGAGCGGACCGGACGGCCCGGGCCACGCGGGAGGCGAACTCCACGAGGAAAGGGGGCGGCTCCAGGCCACCCTCCTTCCGGGAGGCCCCTTCAGGGATGGAGGTCAGTTTTTTTTTTGCCTTCCTCCCGCCTCTCTTCCTTCTCCCGGGAGGCGGCCTCCTTCTGCTCCAGGATCTCGCTCCCCGAAGAGGTGGACTGGGGAGGATAGGGCCTGTCCACGCCCGTGATGGGCTGGTGGGGAGCATATTCGGGACCCTTGCAACCACTGCTCCAGGGGAGGAGAAGGAGAAGGGGCAACAGGGCGGAAATCAACCCGCCCGGGGAAATCGAGCCAAAGGACCTGCCGCTCATGGCGAACCTCCACGGGTTGGACCCGGCCGGAAAGGCGGGGAAATCACGCCGTCCCGGAACGGTTTTTTCCTTTTATAGACCAGGGGAAGAGGGGAGACAAGGACCGGCCTCCACCCTCCCTCCAGGAGGATCACCGGGCCAGGTCCATCCCCACAAGGCAAAGGCCCCTGTGCACGAGTTGGGGTTCGTGGATGGAGGTCTCCCGGGAGAATTCCCTCCACAAGGGGGCCTCACCTCCCGTGGCCACACATGGGGCGTCGTCCCTTCCCGCCAGGGGACGGAACTCCCGCACCAGGCGGTCCACCAGGCCGGCGAACCCCAGGGTGATTCCGGCGCGCATGCAATTCTTCGTGGACCTGGGGGGAAGTTCTCCGGGAGCTCCCGGCTCCACGTCTCCCGGGAGGAGGGCGCACCGGTCCCCGAGAGCCCTTCCCATGAGGCCCGCCCCCGGGGCGATGGCCCCGCCAAGGAAGACCGGTCCCTCCCCCACCACGTCCACCGTCACCGCCGTGCCGGCGTCCACGACCACGCAGGGACCATAATCGGCGGCGGCGGCCCTGGCGCAGACGAGCCGGTCCATCCCGACCGCCGAGGGAGGATCGTACCGGACCCGGATCCCCGGAGGGACGTCACGGCCCACCTGGAAGAGACGGACCCCCCTCCGGCCGAGGGCGGCCTCGATATGCTCCCAGGCGAAAGGTTGGACACTGAGGGCCACGGCGAACCTGGGACGGGGCCCGGCCCCGGAGAGGAGAGCCGAGAGGGCGCTCTCGATGGAGGCCCCGGAAGGCCTGGCGATCACCTCGACGACCCGGCCGTTCCGCACAGCCGCCAGGCTGGTGAAGCTGTTCCCAGCCGAAAGGGTGATGAAGTAGGGGTTCACTTTCCGTCGGGAAGCCTGTAGATCAGGGTTCTCTCCCTCCCGTATTGAAGGACTGTTGCCTGGAAGACCCTCACGCCCTGCTTGTAGAGCTTCTTCCCCACCTGGATCGCCTCGGCCTTGGTGCGGACGGGATGGCCGTTGATGCTGATGAGGATCATCCCCTCCTCCAGGCCGAGCTCCCGGGCCTTGCCCGAGACCTTGCCGATGGCCAGGCCCGTCCTCTGGCCGCCGTGCCTCTTCCTGGCCCCGGGAGGCAGCCTGTGCGTTCCCAGGCGGATGGATCGGAGCCACCTGTCGGGGTTCCTGCCGAAATCGTTCACGTCCTTCTCGGGCAGGATCCAGTCGTTGGGGGCCACCTGGGTGATCCGCTTCACGGGTTTCCATCTCCGGCCCGAGGAGAACCTCCGGGGACGGCGGCCGGCACCCTTCTTCCCGGCGGGCCGGGAGGCCGCTCCGGTGCCGGCCTGCTCGTAGGGATTGGGAAGGTCCGATGCCCGGGCAGCCTCCATGGAAGCGGCGATCTCCTTGATCTTCAAGGTCTCCTCGTCCTTCCCGTTCCAGGTGAAGACCGCCCCGGAGCCGTCGGGGAGGACCTCCTTCAGGACCCAGGCGTCGAAGGGGGGCCGCAGGTGGTCTCCCTTGTGGAGAAGGTGGATGGAGAGGGCGTTGGCCGCCGCGGCCTGGCCGGGCACCCCCCGGTCCAGGGAGGCGGCCTGCTCCACGGGTTTCTTGTACTGGAGCACCACGTAGGAATCGGCCTGGGTCCCCTCTTCGCCGGGGAAGAGGAAGAGGGAGAGGAGTTCCACGTCCTCCGAGAGGGGCTCGTGGGTCTTGGGGACGGGCTTGCTCGCCGGCTTGGAGGCCGCCTTGGGCAAGGGCTTGGGGGGCTCCTTCCCGGTGAAGTTGGCCTTGTAGAAGATGGCCCAGGACTCCAGGTTGGAGTAGTCCCACTGGGTGGGCCCGGCGCCTTGCTTGCTCTTGCCCGCCAGGGCCCGGATGGAGCGCTTCTTGAGATCCAGGGCGAGCTGGTAGGCGCCGGACTTCTTCCCGTTCTTCTCGAACCGGAAGAGGTCGTAGGCCACCCACCCATCCAGGGCCACCAGCCCGGCGGCCAGGATCACCAGCAGGCTCTTCGTCTTGTCCAGGCGCATGGGGACCCATCCCTTTCTCTGAAAAAAAGGATGCTACTCTCCCGCACTCCCGGCGGGAAGGACCGATTGTCCTTCTGACGGGTGAAGGAGGGTCCCTATTCCCCCGAAGCCCGCCCCTTTCACACGGTCTTGCGGGCCGAGGCGGCGCCCGAGGTGATTCCCCTCATGAGGAGCTTCAACTCGTCCGGGTTGTCCGAGGCGGCCATGGCCTCTTCGAAGGTGATGTTCCCGAGCTCGTAGAGCTTGAGGATGGACTGGTTGAAGGTCATGGTCCCGTAGTACTGGCCTTCGAAGAGGGCCTTGGGAAGCTCCCTGGTCCTTCCCTCGGCCAGGATCTCCCGGACCGTGGGGGTGTTCATGAGGAGCTCCACGGCGGGCATGAGCCCCGTTCCGTTCTTGACCCGGATCAGCCTCAGGGAGATGACCCCCGCCAGGTTCAGGGAGAGCTGGAGGCGGACCAGTTGGTGCTGGTGGGGAGGGAAGAAGGTGACGATTCTCTCCACGGTCTGGACGGCGTTGACCGTGTGGAGGGTGGAGAAGACCAGGTGCCCCGTCTCGGCCGCCGAGATGGCCGCTTCCACGGTCTCCTTGTCGCGCATCTCACCGATGAAGATGATGTCCGGCGACTGGCGGACGGCGTGACGGAGTGCCGTGTAGAAATCCGGGCAATCCCTGCCGATCTCCCGCTGATTGATGATGGAGCGCTTGTCCTGGAATATGAATTCCACCGGATCTTCCACGGTGACCACGTGCCTGTGGAGGTTGCGGTTCACGTAATCGATCATGGCCGCCAGGGTCGTGGACTTCCCCGAGCCGGCGATGCCCGTGGCCAGGACGAGCCCCCTTCTCAGGGAGGCCAGCTTCTTCAGCGGATCCACCGGCAGGTTCAGGTCCTTGAAGGACGGGATCTCGGCCTTGATGTGGCGGAAGACGAAACCCAGCTCGCCCTGTTGGCGGAAGACGTTGCACCTGAACCTTCCGATCCCCTCCAGGTCCACCGCCTTGTCCACGGCCCCCTCGCGGGCGAGTTCCTCCAGGCCCTCTTCGTCGAGGATCTTGTTGAGAAAGGCCAGGGACATCTCCTTGGTGACCGGCTCGTCGGAGATGTAGCGAACCAGGCCGTTGATCCGCACCGCCGGGTAGGCCCCGGTCTTCACGATCAAGTCCGAGGCCTGTTCTTTCACGACCAGGCGGAGAAATCCTTCCATGGCGAGCATCGTCGATCCTCCCGTAGCGGGGTCCGTGAATAGATCCACCCTCCTTTTCGACGCCCCGCCGCCCGGTCCTTGAACCAGCCCCCCCGAAGAAGGCCGGAATCCGGCCAGTCTCAGGACAAACGTTCCGCCAGGGCCCGGAGGAGTTCCTTCAACCCTCTCCCGGTGACGGAGGAGATCCTGAGAAAGGGCCTTCCCAGGGCCTCTTCCAGGGCCCGGGCCTTCTCCTCCCCCGCCGGATCGTCCATCTTGGTGGCCGCTCCGATCCACTCCTTGGAGGCCAGGACGGGGCTGTAGGACTCCAGCTCCCGCCGGATCACCCGGAAGGACTCCACCGGATCGGGGGCCGTGGAAGAGCAGTCCACCAGGTGGAGGAGCAGGCGGGTCCGCTCCACGTGCCTGAGGAAGCGGTCCCCCAGGCCGTGGCCCTGGTGGGCCCCCTCGATGAGCCCCGGCAGGTCGGCCACGACCAGGACCCGGGAGGGGTCGAGCTCCACGATGCCCAGGACCGGGGCCAGGGTGGTGAAGGGATAATCCGCCACCTTGGGCCTGGCGGCGCTCAACCTGGAGAGAAGGGTGGACTTGCCCGCGTTGGGAAGGCCCACCAGGCCCACGTCGGCGATGAGCTTCAGCTCCAGCTTGAGTTCCCGCTCCTCTCCCGGACTTCCCTCCTCGGCGAACCTGGGAGCCCTTCTCTCGGCCGTGGCGAACCGGGCGTTTCCCCTCCCTCCCTTGCCGCCCCGGGCGACGACCACCCGGGCACCGGGCCGGTCCAGGTCCTTGAGGAGGTTCCCCCTGGGAAGGGCGTAGACCAGGGTCCCCACGGGAACGGGGATCACCAGGTCCTCTCCGGACCGGCCCGTCCGGTTTCCCCCGCCTCCGGGTTTTCCGTTCTCCGCCTGGAGGACCGGCGTGTGGGCCAGGTCGTAGAGGCTCGATTTCCCGGGATCGGCTACGAGGATCACCGAGCCGCCCCGGCCGCCGTCCCCCCCGTCGGGGCCGCCCCGGGGTACGAACTTCTCCCGCCGGAAGGAGACGATCCCCCTTCCCCCCCTTCCCGCCCGTACCTTGATGACGGCTTCGTCGCGGAACATCACAGGTTCTCCCGGGCGGAGCGAGGAAGGGGGAGCCCGGGGGCGGGCTCAGTTTTCCAGGGGCTCGACGTTGACCTTGCGGTTCGGGCGGAAGCGGACCACCCCTTCCTTGAGGGCGTAGAGGGTCCAATCCCGGCCCACGCCCACGTTGAGGCCCGGGTGGAACTTGGTACCGCACTGGCGGACCAGGATCTCGCCGGCCTTCACCTTCTGGCCCGAATAGCGCTTGATGCCCCGGAACTGGGGATTGCTGTCCCGGCCGTTCCTAGAGGAGCCTTGTCCCTTCTTGTGTGCCACGGAACGTCCCTCCTGTCAGGCCCCGGGAATCTCTTCCACCAGGACCTTGGTATACCTGTGGCGGAACCCCTTCTTGACCCGCACGTTCTTGCGCCGCTTGAACCGGAAGACCACCACCTTCTTGCCCTTCACGTGGCCTTCCACCTTGGCCTTCACCTGGACGCCCTCCACGTAGGGGGAGCCAACCTTCAGGTCCCCCCCCGAGACGAGCAGGACCTTGTCCAGAAGGACTTCCTCGCCGGGTTTCCATTCGGCCCGGTAGTCCAGATAGGCCGTCTTGCCCGGTTCCACCCGGACCTGCCGGCCCCCGTCTTGAATGAATGCATACATGGTCTCGTCCTCCCTCCGCCCCGGGCGGGGAGGTTCCTGGGTCCACGGGAAAGGGGGGGAATTGTAAGGAAGGTCCGCCCCGGATCAACCCCCTTGTTCCGGAGAAGTCCCCTGGCGCCGGCCTCCCTGGGCCTTCCCGCCCCCCCGTTTCGAAGCACCGCCCCCGCTGCGGGAGCCCCCCTTGGATCCCTGCTTGCTCCCCGAGCCCTGGGAGGAGCCGCCGGACTTGGACTTGGACCTCTGGGAGGTCTTGGAGCCCTGTTTCTGGCCCTGGGAGCCCTTCTGGGTGGAGCGTCCCCCCTGCTGGGAGGAGTGGGAGGAGCCGTTCTCCCTGGAGCCGTTGCGCCCCTGGGGCGCCTCCTCCTTGCGGGAGAGGGCCTGGAAGTGGACCCCTTCCCCGGGGAAGGAGGGCTCGGGCACGATCCTCACGAACCGCCCCGTCTCCCGCTCCAGGTCGAAGAGAGCGCCCCGCTTCTGGTTGAGCAGGTAGTCCGCCACGTCGGGATGGACCGTGACCTCCACGCCGTCCACGTTCTTCCGGCGCAACGTGGCCCTGAGCCGCCTCAGGACGGCCAGGCCCTGACTCGAGGCGGACCGGACCATCCCCGTGCCCCGGCAGGTGGGGCACTGGGCGAAGAGCATCCGCTTGAGCCCGGGACCGACCCGCTGGCGGGTCATCTCGAGCATGCCGAACTGGGAGATCTTCCCCACCTTGACCCGGGCCCGGTCCCCCTTGAGGCACTCTCTCAGGTGCTTCTCCACGGCCTTGCGGTGCTTCTCCTCCATCATGTCGATGAAGTCGATCACCAGCATCCCCCCCAGATCCCTCAGCCGGATCTGGCGGACGATTTCGGGGATGGCCTCCATGTTGGTGAGGTAGGCCGTCTCCTCCAGGTCGGATTCGGTCTTGAACTTCCCTGAGTTGACGTCGATGGCCACGAGGGCCTCGGTCTGCTCGATGACGATACTGATCCCGCTCTTCAGTTCGATCCTGTTGTCGAAGAGGGTCTCGATCTCGGCCTCGACGCCGTAGTGGTGGAAGATGGGCTCCCCGCCCTTGTAATGGACGATCCTGTTGCGGAACCTGGGCATGAGCTTGTCGAGGAACTCGAGGATCCGCTTGTACGCATCCTCGGAGTCCACGACCACCTCCTGGATGTCGGGAGTGAAGATATCCCTCATGGTCTTGATGGCCAGGTCGGACTCCTCGTAGAGGGGGGCCGGCGCCTGGGCCGATCTGAGCCTCTTCATGAGCAGGCTCCAGAGCTTCTTCAGGTAGTCCAGGTCCTTCTGGAGCTCCTTCTTGGTCCGGTTCACCCCGGCGGTCCTGACGATGAAGCCGATCCCACCGGAGTCCTTGGCCAGCTCGTGGACGAGCTTCTTGAGGCGGTTCCTCTCCTTCTCGTCCGCGATCTTGCGGGAGACGCCGCACTTCCCCAGGCTGGGCATGAAGACCAGGTAACGCCCGGGAACGGAGATGTACGTGGTCAGGGTGGAACCCTTGGCCCCGATTCCGTCCTTGGTGATCTGGACCACCACCTCCTGGCCCTTCTTGAGGAGTTCGTTGATGGGAAGCCTGCCCCTGCCCTTGGGCTTGGCCTCCTCCCCCTGCCCCTCCTCGCCGCCGGCCTTCTTCTCCAGGCTGGCCGCCTCGTCGATCTCCCCGGAATAACCCGCCCGGGCGGATTCGACCCTCCCGGTGACGATGTCCTCCAGGGAGACCTTGGGATCGGCGTAGGCGGGAAGGACGTCCGAGGCGTGGAGGAATCCGTTCCGGCTCCCGCCGTAATCCACGAAGGCCGCCCCGATGGAGGGCTCTATGTTGACCACCTTTCCCTTGTAGACGTTCCCCAGGTGCACCTCACGGCTGGGGTTGTCGATGTGGATCTCCTGGAGAAGACCGTTCTCCACCACCGCGATCCGGCGCTCTTCCGGATCCGCTTCGTTGATCAAGATTTTTCTCGACATGGAATTCCTTCGAATGTTCTTCCGGCCCCCCCTCTCGGGGCGGCAGTTTTACGATCCTCTTCAAGGGGCCGAGCCCCAGGGCCTCCGCCAGGAGGTCCGGCTTCAGGTGCCTCCCCCCAAGGGGGGCCAGGAGGACTTCCAGGCCCTCCCCCTCCCGGCGGAGTTCCAGGAGGGCCGCCGCCGGATCCAGGGTCCTGCCCCGCCGGTCCAGGAGGGGGAGGAGACCCGCCCGGGCCGCCCGGAGATCCTCCTCCCGGGGGAGTTCCCCCTTGGGGACGATCCTCCAGCGCACCGGATCTGAAGGGCCGGGAAGGACCTTTCCCGGGAAGACCCGGAGCAACTCCATCCCCTGGGGCATCCGGGGAGCGAGCCGGGCCTCCACCTCCCCGGGAGACAGGGAACGGGAGAGGGCCACGGCGGCTCTCTCCCACTCCGAGGCCACCCCGCAAGGCAGGGCGGAACCCGCCGAGAAGCGGGGCCTGGGATGGAACTTCCCCCGCCAGGCCAAGGGAAGGCCGCTCCGCCTGAGGGCCCGTTCCAGTTGGCGCATGAGATCCAAGTGGGAAAGGAATCGAAGATCCCCTCCCTTTCGGAACTCCAAGGTCACCCACCAGGAATCCAACCCAGCCAGGCCTTTCCGGGACCCCCGGCCCAGGGCCCCCAAGTCAAATCCTCTCGCCCCAGTTGACTCCTCCGGCCCCCGTTTGTCCAGCAGGTAGACCAGGAGAAGGCCTCCTGGCCCCGGCCCGGCGGGATTCCCCCTCGGGGGGGGAGGAACCCCTCGGCCGTGAAAGGAACGGGGGAGGCGGCCCCGGGCCGCCTCCCCCGCAGGTGAGGCCAGGAAAGGTCGGGGCATCCCTCCTACTTGGAGGCCCCCTCCTCTTTGTTCGAAGAGGTCTGCCAGGGGTTCAGGCCGAAGGCCTTGCGCAGCTCCTCTTCCCGCATCCTGCGGATCCTCTCCACCTCCTTCTCGATGGCGGCGGAGGTCTCCTCGGGAGAGCGGATGATCCTGGGGGTGACGAAGACGATCATGGCCTTCCTCTGGATGGCCCGGTTCTCGTTCTTGAAGAGGTAGCCCAGGAAGGGGATGTCCCCCAGGAGAGGGATCTTGGTCTCCACGTTGGTCACCCTGTCGGTGGTGAGCCCGCCGATCACGGCCGTCTGCCCCGACTGGAGGAGCATCTTGGTGGCGATCGTCGAGGAGGAGACCCGGGGAAGGGCGATGGTGCCCTGGCCCGTTCCGGAGCCCACGGTGAAGACGTCGAAACCCTGGGGCGCGTTGGGCGGACCGGCCGTCCCCGTGAGGGATTCGGACTGGGGAATCACGTTCAGGACGACCTTGTTCGTCCCGGGGACGATGTGGGGCACCAGGAAGAGCTGGAAGCCCGTGCTCACGGGGGAGTTGTCCGCCTCCTCCACGACGAGCTGGAGGCCCCCGGCCTGGCCCTGCTCCGCCCGGGCCTGGGCCCAGCGGACGGTCTCACCCACGAAGATCGTGGCTTCCTGGTTGTCCAGGGCGATGATCTTGGGGGCCTGGACGATCTCCGAGGACCGGTCCTGCTTGAGCACCTTGAGGACCAGGTTCACCTGCTGGAAGTCCAGGGTCCCGAAGACCGTATCGGGCACCACCGTGGAGCCCGCGTTGAGTGTGCTGTCCGAGAAGGGACCCTTGTGGGCGTCGTTGGCGATGATGTCGTCGTCCCAGCCGCCTCCACCCAGGTTGAAGGGAAGCCTGGAGGGAATGGCCCCGCCCGACAGGGAGGCCTGGAGGCCGGAATCGCCGATGTCCACGCCGAAGTTGAAGATGTCCCTGTTGTCGGTGGTGACGAACTTGACGTCCACGAAGACCTGGGCGGGCTCCTTGTCGATGAGCTCGATCATCCGGGCGATCTCGTCGAGGACGGGCTTGGTGTCCTTGACGATGATCATGTTGCTCCGGTTGATGTACTCGATGGTCCCGTTCTTGGAGAGGGCCCGCCTGAGGGCCTGGATCAGGGTGAAGTCCTTGCTGTCGCCCGTGGGGGCCTTGGGGGCTCCCAGGACGTAGTTGGACTTGATGTAGGGCACGTAGACCGACTGGGGACGGATGTACTTGAGCTGGAAGACCCGCCGCTCCAACTGCTCCGTCAGGCTCGCCGGGGATACGACCCTGAGAATGCCCCGGTCCTCTTCCACCAGGGCGTAACCCAGGGTCTTCACCGCCTGGTTCAGGGCGTCCTTCCAGGGGACGTCCTTGAGTCGCAGGGTGATCGTGCCCTCCACCTCCGGGGCCACGATGATGTTGGCCCCGGCGATCTTGGCGATGGCGTCGATCACGTCACGGATGTTCGTGTCCTGGAAGGCGAAGTGGACCCTGGGGGGCTTCTCCACCTTGTAGAGGTTCGTGGCAAGCTGGACCACCACGCACCCGGCCTTCTCGGCCACCAGCTTCAGGGCCTGGTACCAGTTGACGTCCCTGAGGGCGATGGTCACGTCGGCGTCGATCCCGGGATCGACCACCACGTTCACGCCGGCCTTGTCGGCGATGTGCTTGACCAGGTCGCGAAGGGGCCTTTCCTTCACGTCGAAGGTGACCAGGGTGGAACGATCGTTCACCCCCTGCACCATGGACTGGTCCTGGGAAGGGGCGGACCTGACGGCGGGCCCCACCAGGAACCCGGCGGCCGCGAGAACAACGAAGGAGCGCGAGATTGCCTGCATGTTTCCTCTCCTGCCTGCACCCCCGGGGGAGGCCGCCGCGGCCTCCCTCCGGCTGAAACCGACTTCGATCCTATGAAGAGGAAACCCTTACTCAGGCGTTCCGGCCCGGGCGCCGGGTTTCCCCTTGTCTTTTTTCGGAACGTTCCTCCCCGTTCTTTACACCCGAAAGGACGAAAAAGAGCTTCCCCCTGCTCAGATCTTCTTGGAGATCACCACTCCCTTGTAGATGAACTCCACCGAGTCGGGGGTGAGGGACTTCACGTAGAGGTCGTCCTCGACGGGATCCCCTTCGAAGTAGGACTTCCCGTTGATGATGACCAGGGAGAGACCGTCGGGACGGAGGATCCTCCCCGTGATCTCGATCTTCTTCCTGGAGAACTCCTGGGCGATCAGGGCCTTCTTGTAGAGGCCCTTCAGGACCTTGACCAGGGCCCGGCGCTTGGGGGTCCCGTAGTCCTCGGGGCCGATCTTGTGGTTGGCCAGGCGGTACCGCTCCACCGCAAGCTGGAGGTCGCCCACGTCCAGGGCGTCCTCCATGGACTTCTTGATCCGCTCCAGGGCATCCACGTCGAGGTACTCGCTCTCGGGCCGCTTCTCCTTCGTGGAGGCCACGAGCTTCTCCAGGGGCTCCTTGACCGTGGTGATGAGCTGGCTGTGGAGGGGCGCGTAGGAGAGAAGGCCGTCGTCCTCGATCCTCTGGATCTTGTTCCTGAGGATCCCTATCCTCTTGGCCATCTCCTTGCCCAGCTCGAACCGGCGGATGATGTTGGGCCTGGTGCCACCCGGGCCCTTCCCGTCCATCATCTTCTTGATCTCGACGATCTCGGCCAGGAGCTTGCGGCAGGCCTCGACGATCATCTGCTGCTGCTTCCTGGGGAGCCTGCCCTTCCCCTCGGCCCCCTGGGAAGGGAGCCTGGGGTCGACGAAGATGTCCCTTCTCCCGGCGGGCCCCTTGAAGGAGTACTTGTCCTCCTCGAAGCGGCTGCGGGCGTTGTGGATCGCCTCCTCCAGGTCGGTCTTCTTGGTCTGGTAGTTGGGGATCTTGACCTGGGGCTTACCCTTTACGGACTTGTTGTAGTAGTAGGTCTCCACCGTGAGGTTGACCGTGTGGACGGCGTCCCCCACGGAACGCTCCTTTCTCGCCGCGGTGAGCCTGATGCTCTTGACCTGCATGAAGCGTGGGTGGTTCTCCAGGAGGTTCATCAGGCGCATGAGCTGCCAGAGGGAGCCCTGGAGCTTCATCCTGTAACGAATGGGCTGGAAGGTCCCCCGCTTCTTCTGCCGGATCTCCGGGGAGAGGGAGGTCAGGATCATCCCGGCCTGGGAGGAGTAGTGGGCCAGGGTCCTGGCGTACTCCGTGACCTCCTTCTCGTCAGGGAGGATCTTGGTATACTCCTTGACGTTTTCACGGAGAATGATCACGTCCCTCTCGTCGGCCGGGATCCGGGCGATCTTGGCGCGGGCCTCCTTGATCTTCCCCTGGAGGTCCTTGATCGCCGCCCTCTCCTCGGCCACCTTGCCGAGGGCGTAATGGATTCCGAAGCCGCCCGCCCCCGCCAGGACCAGCGAGACGACCCCGATCCCCAGGAGGACTTTCTTTTCGTTGGGAACCACCTCTACAGCCTCCTTGAAATTCCGGTCCGGGCCCGGGTCACTTCTTTCCCTTCTTGCCGGCCTTCTTCTCCAAGCCGGGGATCAAGAACATCTTGAGCGGAAACGCGACGGACTGCGGGGGATCCAGGTCCTTCTGGATCTTCTGGACCTTCCCCGAAGGCTCGTTGATCGCCGCGAAACCCTTGAAGAAGTCGCTCTGGACGATGTCGTCGAAGAGGTTCGCCACCTTGCCCAGGTCGTTCCCGGCGCAGAACCCCGAGAGGTTCATGTTGAAACCGGTCTTCTTCCCGAGCTTGCCCGGGCTGATCTCCAGGGACCCGAACCAGGCCAGGTGCCTCTCGTCGTCCCCGTTGTTGTTCACCACGTCGATGAACTGGTCCAGTTTCCTGGTCCAGGAGATCCGGTTCCGCCGGATCTGCTTGATGGTCTTCTCCCGGGCGGCGAAATCCTGCTTCTCCGCCTTGAGCTGGTCGTCGTACTTCGCCTGGGGCACCAGGACCTGGTAGTTTTCCTCCAGGGTGGCCTTCTTGCGCCTCACCTCGGTGAGGGTGCCGAACCAGATGTAGGCGAAGACCCCCGCACAGGCGGAGACCACCAGGGTCCCCGCCGCCGTGGCGAGGAAGATCTTGAAGGAGGTCTTCTCCTTGCGCCGGTATTCTTCCGGAAGAAGGTTGATCTTGATCATGTTTCCATCCCCCTAACCCATGCGGGCGGCGAGCCCAACGGCGATGGCCAGCTGGGGAGCGCTCCGGTTGAGACTGTCGATGTCCACCTTGTCCGACTTGACCTTGAGACCCTCGATGGGGTTCCAAACCCTGGTGCGCTTCTCGAAGATCCGCTCGAAGCTCTCGTCCAGGCCCTCCATCATGGCCGTCCCTCCTGAGAGGTAGACCTCGGTGACCTCGGTGTCGGCCTGGTTCTCGAAGTAGTCGAAGGAGAGATTGATCTCGTTGGCCAGGTCCTCCAGGACCGGCTGAACGGCGTCTTCCACCTCGGCGGCCCTGTCCTGGGGATCCCTCTTGAGCAATTCCGCCTCGAAAGGCTCGACGCCGAGGCGTCGGTTGATCACGTTGGTGAGATCGTTGCCTCCCAGGTAGACCTCGCGGGTGAAGGCGCTCACGTTGCCCTTGAGGATGTTGATACAGGTCTTGTTCGCCCCGATGTCCACCAGGGCCACGACCTTGTTCCCTTCCTGGATGGCCGCCCCCAGGCCTTCACCCAGTTCGAAGGCCGTACCCAGTGCGAAGGCGTCCACGTCGATGGCGACGGGCTGGAGGCCGAGCTCGGTGAGCATCTGGGCCTGCTCCTCCACGAGGGACTTCTTCACGGCCACGAGGAGGACCTTCATGTCCCCCTCGGTCTTGTTCTCCCCCTCCTGCAAGTCGTCCAGCTTCTGGCAGTCGAGCTGGACTTCCTCGATGTCGAAGGGGATGTACTTGTCCGCTTCGAACCGGATCGCCTTCTGCAGGTTCTCCTCCGACATATTCACCATGGTGATATATCGGACGATCACGGACTTCCCGCTCACCGACGTGATGACGCGCTTTGTCCTCAGCCTGACCTGCTGGAAAAGCTCGGCGATCGCCTCCGCCCTGGCCGAATCGGCCCCCACCTCGATCTGGCCGTACCCGGTGATGACGTAGTCGTACCGGTCCTTGGTGATCTCCACGGCCTTGATGCAGCTGGAGCCGATATCGAGCCCTACGATACTCTTCCGGGAACTCAGCATGGTCCCCCCGCTTCTCTAGGTTCCGTTCCAATCTCCGGAGCGGCCGCTCCAAGCGGCCTGGATTCAAACCATGCTTCGACACGGGGGGGGTGCCGGCTTGAGGCGGGGAGGGGGAGAATGTCCCGGAAAGAGCCTCTCCCGAGGGCGGATCGGCCCGGAGGGCGGCCTCAGATCTCCTCTCCGAAACCCGAGGCGAAGAGCTCCTGGAGGGCCCGGACGGCCTCCCTGGCGTCGGGCCCCTGGGCCCGGACCTTGAGGACCGTTCCCTTCTCGGCCGCCAGCATCATGACACCCATGATGGACTTGGCGTCCACGACCAGATCGTCCCGGGAGAGCTCGATCTTGGAGGCGAAATCGTTGGCCGTCTTGACCACCATCTGGGAGGGACGGGCGTGGAGGCCCTGCCTGTTCACCAGGACCAGTGTTCCTTCCGCAACGTCCGATCTTTCCTGGGGTCGAGAATCCAAAAGGGCCTCCTGGGAAAGCATCTCCCTTCCGTGGTGAGAGAATCGAGCCGATGGACAGGACGGGACCGACCCGCCCCCGGGGAATCTCAGCCTTCCTGGGGCCCGAACTCGTCCAGGAGGCCCAGGGCCTCCTCCACGGTCCTGGCCTGGAGGAAGAAGGACCGGAAATCCCTCTGGCGGGCGATGGAGGAGATCCACCGGAGGAACTTGATGTGTTCCTCCGGGTTGGTCTCCGGGGAGAGCACGAGGAACAGGACCTGGACGGGCTGATGGTCCGCAGCCTGGAAATCCAGCCCTTCGGAACACCTGGCCAGGAGGGCGTAGGTCTCCTTCAGGTCCGGGTGCTTTGCATGGGGGAGGGCCACGCCCTTTCCGATGCCCGTCGCCCCCTGGGCCTCCCGGTCCAGGATGGCCTGGACGAGGGCCTCCACCCTCTTCTTGGGAAACCTGTGGACCTTCCCCAGGTATTCCACGAGCTCCCTGAGGGCCTCGTCCTTGGTCTTGTTCTGGATCTCGAGAATGACATGAGACTCGTCGAAGAGGCGACGGAAACTCATCCTCACCCGTCCTGTTCTGGTTCCTGTTTGGTCGGCCCGGCCCGGAGGGACATCCTCCGTCCCGGAAGGCGCGAAATTCCGGAGGATTCTAACAAGGGGGCGGACGGCCGCAAGCGGGCACCGTCCGCCCCACCGGTTCGATCGGTTCCTCGAGGCCCCCCCGGCGGGGGGCCGGCCCCCTCACCGGGGCCGCTTCCTGTTCCTTTCGACCAGCTTCTCCTTGTGCTTCTTCACCTGCCTTTCCAGCTTGTCCAGGGCCGTATCGATGGCCGCATAGAGGCTCTCGGGGTCCGAGGCCTCCCCCACCAGGACGGCTCCGCCCCCGGCGGCCAGGACCATCTCGGCCTTGTGGCGGTCGCCGTCGGAGTCCAGGACCACCTTGGCCGAGGTGATCCGCTCGAAGAAACGGCTCATCTTGGCGATCTTCTTTTCCGCATACTCCTTGGCCCTCTCGGAAACGCCCTCGTTGCGAGCAGTGATTTCGACTTTCAATCCAACGCCTCCATTTTCAGGAAGTGCACCTGGAAAGGCGGCGGGGCCGGGACAAGGCGTCCACGCATCCTCCCCCGCCGCCCTCCTCGATCGTCCTGCGATAGAAAACCCGGACGAGAAAGAGACCGCAGGCGGGCATCACGGGCCCTGCCCGCCTCCTGTCCCGGGAGGCGAGGATCTCCTCCACCTCCCGGGGCCGGAAACGGCCCCGGCCCACGTCCACCAGGGTCCCGACCATCGTCCGGACCATGTTGTAGAGAAAACCGTCCCCTTCCACGAAGAACCAGAGAAAATCCCCCCTCGGAAGGATGTGCAGGGACTTCACCGTCCGAACGGTGGATTTCCTCGAATACCCGGGATTCGTGGAGAAAGCCGCGAAGTCCCGCCGCCCGACCATGTAGCCCGCCGCCTCCCGCATGGCTTCGAGGGACAAGCGGTACCGGACGTGGGCGAAATACCCTCTTCCGAATGGAGGAGCCACGTCCCCCCTGAAGATCCGGTAGGCGTATCGCTTCCCCGTGGCGTGATACCTTGCGTGGAACTCCCAGGGGGCGTCACCCATGGAGAGGACCCGGATCTCCCCGGGAAGGCAGGCGTTCAGCGCCCGCTGCAAGACGGAAACGGGCAGGCCCGATGGAGTGCGGAAATTGGCCGTCTGGCCGAGAGAGTGGACCCCCGCGTCGGTCCTGCTGGCGCCGGTCACGCTGGTCTTCACGCCCGTGACCCGTTCCAGGACGCCTTCCAGCTCCTCCTGGACGGTCCTGAATCCCGCCTGTCTCTGCCACCCGGAAAAGGGCAGGCCGTCGTAGGCGAGGGTCATCCAGAGGTTCCGCATCGGGTGGTCCGTCGCATCCACGCTTTATCAATCCTAAAGCAAACCCGGGAGATTTTCCAGGGCCGTACCTCCCGGCTCCGAGAGACTCTACGTCCTCGCGGGGAGGATGGAGAGAAGCAAGGCCGCCCTGTCACCCCAAGGGCCGCCTTCCCTCGAAAGCGTCGGCCAGGATGGGAGCCTGGACCTGTTCGATGGAGGAGCCTGCAGGCATTCCCCGGGCCAGGCGGGTCACCTTCACCCCCTTTCCCGCCAGGGCCTCCGCCAGGAGGCGGGCCGTGGCCTCCCCTTCCTGGTCGGGATTGTTCGCCAGGATCACCTCCCGGACCTCCCCGCCTTCCAGGCGTTTCAGCAGCCTGGGGATCTCCAGGGCATCGGGTCCCACTCCCTGGAGGGGAGAGAGCCTGGCGGGAAGGACGTGGTAGAGCCCCCGGTACACCCGGGCCTTCTCCAGGGCCAGGAGGTCCCTGGGGTCTTCCACCACGCAGAGCAGGCTCCGGTCCCGGCCCGGATCGGAGCAGATCCAGCAAGGGTCGGTCTCGGCCAGGTTCCCGCAGACCCGGCAAGGCCGGATCTCCCGGCGGGCCTGGAGAATGGCCTCGGCCAGGGCCTGGGCCTGGGAGGCCTCCACCTGGAGGAGGTGATAGGCCAGCCGACGGGCCGTGACCTTCCCTACCCCCGGCAGGGTGGCGAGCTTCTCCTCCAGGACCTGGACGGCCCTGGGGGGGCCGGCCGGAACCTTTCCCCCAGCCACGGCATCAAAGGCCCATGCCCAGGCCGGGCAGGCCCAGGCCGCCCGTGACCTTGGCCATCTCGGCCTCCCGGATCTCCTGGGCCTTCTTGGTGGCCTGGGAAATGGCCGCCACGACGAGATCCTCCAGCATGGCCACGTCCTCCGGGTCCACCACCTCCGGATCGATCTTGACCGAAAGGACCTCCATGGCGCAGTTCACGTGGGCCTTGACCACCCCGCCGCCGGCCGTTCCTTCCACGACCCGCTCCTTGAGCTCCTCCTGGAGGCGGGTCATCTGCTTCTGCATCTTCTGGGCCTGGCGGAGGATACTCTCCATTCCGCCGAATCCGGTGGGACTCATGATCCTTGTCCTTCCTCTCGGCCCTCCTGGGGCCCCTTGGGGTCTTGGAACAAATCCACCTGCTTTGGGGGAGGAGGAACGACCTCCCCGCCGAACTTCTCCTTCAATCTCTCCATCTCCCGGGAGGGCCGGATCCTACGGGCCGGCTCCCTTCCGGCCTCCAGGGGAGCCTCGTCCTCGAACCGGAGGGGAACCTCCCTTCCCAGGGCGGCCCTGGAGGCCCGGCGGAGCTTCTCCCGGCCCTCCTTGGAACCGAACCGCTCCATCTCCACCTGGGAGAGGCCCCGGGTCCGGACCAGCACCCTGCCCCCTTCCCAGGAGAGCTTCGCCCGGGAGAGGGGCTCCCCCACGGAGGGGAAGGCTCTTGCCAGGGCCGCCCGGAGGCGGCCCAGGTCCTCCTCCCCCGGGGAAGCGGCCCGGTTCTCCTCCTCGCGGCCCCTCTCGGAAGGCGGGGAAGGGGGCTTCCGGGAAGATTCCGGGGAGGAGGAGGATGTCCCGGCGCCGGGGGAAGAGGGAGAAACGCCTCGACTCCCCCCAGGAGGTCCGGAGGCCTCCCGGGCGGGGCCATCCTTCCGGAGGAGTTCCAGCAAAGTGCCCAGGTCGGCCAACTCCGAGGCCTGGGCCATCTGGACCAGGGCGAGTTCCAGGGCGATCCGTTTCTCCTCGACCCGCTTGAGCCTGGCCTTCCCTTCCAGGCCGGCCCGGAGCACGGCCGAGAGGGCCTGGACCTCCACAGTCCCCGCCAGGGCGGCCAGCTTCTCCCGGGTCTCTCCCGTGGCGTCCAGAAGGGAGGTCTCCTTCCCGGCGACCTTCACGAGAAGGACGTCCCTCAAAGCGTCCAGGACCTCCCCCAGGAAGGTCTCCTCGTCCAGGCCGGAGGCCACAAGGGATGCCGCGTCCTCCAGCAGGCCCTTCATATCCCTCTTCAGGATACGCTCCGCCGCGGCCAGGGCCCTTCCCAGGCCCACCCGGCCGAGGACCCTCCTCAGGTCTTCCAGGCCGAATCCCTCCTCGCCCTTCCCGGCGGCCAGGGTGAGGACCCGCTCCAGGAGGCTTTCGGCGTCCCGCATCCCTCCCCGGACGGAGGAGGCGATCTCCGAGAGGACCTCCCTGGAGAGGGAGATCTTCTCGGCCTTGCAGATCTGTTCGAGCCTGGCGGTGATCTCCGCCGGTCCTATCCGATGGAACGTAAGAACCTGGCACCGGGACCGGATGGTCTCGGGAACCTTGTGGGGTTCGGTCGTGGCCAGGATGAAGACCACGTGGGGCGGGGGCTCCTCGAGGGTCTTCAGGAGGGCGTTGAAGGCCTCCCGGGTGAGCATGTGGACTTCGTCGATGATGAAGACCTTGTAGCCTCCCCGCAGGGGTTTGTAGGAGACCCGCTCGCGCAGTTCCCGGATGTCGTCGATGCGCCGGTTGGAGGCGCCGTCGATCTCCTCCACGTCGGGGTCCCGGCCCTCCAGGAAATCCTTGCAGACCGGGCACACCCCGCACGGTTCGGGTGTGGGGCCCTTCTCGCAATTCAACGCCCGGGCCAGGATCCGGGCGGTCGTCGTCTTTCCCACGCCCCTGGGCCCGGCGAAGAGCCAGGCGTGGGGGATCCTGCCGGACTTGAGGCCCTGGACGAGGGTCCCCGTCACGCTCTCCTGGCCCACCACTTCATCGAAGGTCTTGGGCCGGAACCGGCGAGCCAGCACCTGGTAGGTCATGGATCCTTCCGTGGAGCAAGGGAAAGGAAAGAGGTCGTGCGCCGCGCTTCGAACCCTCCCGGAAGAAGAAGACCAGCGCCCCAGGCTCCAGCCAGGCACCCCCACTGCACATGGGACCGCATGCTTATGGCTGCTCCCGTCAGGGCCTGACCAGGTTCGCACCGCCCCATTGCATGGGACCCGGCCTTCGACGCCTGGGACAGAGGCCCCCCTCGGCCGGGAAGAGCCCTCGGCGCGGCATCACCCCCGCATGAAGCGGATTTCGGGTACAGGGCACCGCTAACGCCCCGGCTGCACGACCATGTTTTCAAAACCCTTCCCCCAGAGGGGGAAAAGGCCCGGAATCCCCTCTTCGGGGCTCCGGGCCGGGCTGGCGGAGAGGGGGGGATTCGAACCCCCGAGGCAGTTTCCCGCCCACACGCTTTCCAAGCGTGCTCCTTAAGCCACTCGGACACCTCTCCACACGGGGTAACTAGATAAACCATTCGCCCGGGAAAGGAAGCCCCGGGTGAAAATTTTTTTCTGGCGGAGAGGGAGGGATTCGAACCCTCGGTCGGGTTACCCCGACAGCGGTTTTCGAGACCGCCCCGTTCAGCCGCTCCGGCACCTCTCCGTTCGGGCCGGTATCTTGCCAGATCATCGCCTTCCGCGGAAGAAGGCTTTGAGGAGAGAGGCCGCTTCCTCCTCGAAAGGCCCTTGCACCACCTGGAGCTTGTGGTTCAGCCCGGGCGTGGCGGGAAGGTCCAGGAGGGAACCGCACCCACCGAACTTGGGGTCCCTGGCGGCGAAGACCACTCTCTCCAGCCGGGCCAGGACGCAGGCTCCGGCGCACATGAAGCAGGGCTCCAGGGTCACGTAGAGCTCGCACCCCACCAGCCTCGGGTCCTCCAGGGCCGCCGCCGCCTGGGTCAAGGCCAGGATCTCCGCATGGGCCGTCGGGTCCCGGAGGCGCTCCACCTGGTTGTGGGCCTTGCCCAGCAGGCGCTCTCCCCGGACCAGGACACACCCGACGGGAACCTCGTCCTCTTCCAGGGCCCGCTCCGCCTGGGCCAGGGCCAGGGCCATCCAGCGCCGGTCCCTCTCCTCCCCCGGCCGGGAGGAAGGGTCCCCTCCCGGGAGAGCCGGGCCGGCTGGGTCTTTCTTCTTCATGGAAGGAGGCTAGGAAGAGTCTTTCCTTTCCGTCAAGGAGCCATTCTCCCCGAAAGGGCCGGGGTTTCCGGCTCCAGGCCGGGAGGGATCCAACTCACCCGGTTCAGGATGGATCCCCGCCGGGGGGACCTTACAATGCTCTGCCTTGGGGCGGAAACCGGGAGAGGGAAGGCGAAAGACGGGACGGCCGATCCATGGCGGAAAAACGCGATTTCCTTTGTGTGGACGACTTCTCCAGGGCCGAGATCGAGAACCTCCTGGACCTGGCGGTGAAGATGCGCAAGGGCAAACCCCAGCCCCTCCTGGCGGGGAAGACCCTGGGAATGCTCTTCTTCAACCCCAGCCTCCGGACCCGGACCTCCTTCGAGGTAGCCATGTACCAGTTGGGAGGCCACTGCCTGGACATCTCGGCCCGGTCCGATCTCTACGAACTGGAGCCCGAAGAGGGGACCGTCATGGACGGCTCCGCGGCGGAGCATCTCAAGGACGCCGCCCAGGTCCTCTCCCGCTACCTGGACGGCCTGGCCGTCCGCTGCCTCCCCGAGAGGCGGGACTACCAGAGGGAGCGGACAGACCCGGTCATCCGGGGCTACGCCAGATACGCCACCCGGCCTGTGATCAACATGGAATCATGCATGGGCCACCCCTGCCAGGCCGTGGCGGACCTGCTCACCATGAGGGACAAGGCCCTCTCCCTGGAAGGCCGGCGCCTGACCCTCACCTGGGTGAACCACCCGGAACCCCAGTCCATGGCCGTCCCCAACAGCGTCCTCCTGGCGGCCACCCTCTTCGGCATGAAGGTCACCCTCTCCCACCCCATGGGTTACGAGCTGGACCCGGAGATCCTGGAGAAGGCCCGGAAATACGCCGCCCAGTCGGGAGGCTCCCTGGAGATCGCCCACGATCTCCAGGAAGGGGTGAAGGGCGCCGAGTTCGTCTACGCCAAGTCCTGGGGATCCATCAAGATGTGGGAGGACCAGGAGAGGGAGCGCCTCCTGAGCCGGTCCCACCAGGAGTGGATCGTGGACCGGGCGGCCATGGACCTGACCGACCGCGCCTGGTTCATGCACCCTCTGCCGGTGCGGCGCAACGTGGCCGTGAGGGACGAGGTCCTGGACGGGGACCGGTCCATCGTCTACGACCAGGCGGAGAACAGGCTCCACTTCCAGAAGGCCCTGCTGGTCCACCTCCTGGGCTGACCCCCCTCCGGGGGGGCGGCTCCGCCGGGAAGCCTACTCCCGGATCCAGCCTTTCTCCCTGTACCAGGCCAGGGTCTGGCGGAACCCCTCCTGGTGGGTCAAGGCAGGACTCCAGCCCAGCTCCTTCTGGATCCTGCCCGAATCGCAGGTCCAGGCGGGCTGCCTCATCTCCCGGGCCTTGTCGGGGGATAGAATCCCCGCCTTCCCCCGGATCCAGGCCCAGAACCAGGCGGCCCGACAGGTCAGGTCCGCCATCCAGGCCGGAACGGGCTGGATACGGGGGGACCGTCCCTGGACACGGCCGGCCAGCTCCACCATCTCACGGCCGGTGAGGTCCGGCGGGGAAGAGACGAAGTAGACCTTTCTGTGGGCCTGGGGAGCCTCGGCGGCCAGGAGGATCGCCCGGACCAGGTCCTCCACGTGCACGAGGGAGCAGGGCTGGCCCGGAAAGGCCAGGGGCACCCGGCGGCGGCGGGCCGCCTTGAAGACCAGGAAGAAGTCCTTGTCCCCCGGCCCGTACACGATGGGCGGGCGGAGGACGGTCCAGGAGTGGGGCTCGCCCAGGGAGGTCAGGGCGAGCTCTCCCGAGAGCTTGGACTTCCCGTAATAGGAGACCGGCCGGGGAGGATCCTCCTCCTTCCTGGGGACATCGGGCCGGGAAGGCCCGGCGGCGGCCAGGGAGGAGAGGGCCACCAGGCGGCCCCGTCCCTGGAGGGAGAAGGCCTTGGCCAGGTTCAGGGCGGCCTGGACGTTCCCCGTCCAGTAATCCTGGGCCCGAAGAGTCTTGGTCACTCCTGCCAGGTGGAAGATCCGGTCCGCCCCCTCCAGGACGCGGAAGGCCGTTTCGGGCTGGGAGAGATCCCCCTGGACCAGCTCGGCCCCGGCCCGGGCCAGGCCCTTGGCCTTCTCCAGGGAACGGACGAGACAGCGGACCTTCCTCCCCTGGTCCAGGAGCTTCCGGGCCAGAACGCCGCCTATGAAACCTGTTGCCCCCGTGACGAGATCCATCGGATCAGGGCTCCTCGCTCTCGGGCGGGGAACGAAACTCTGGTTGCGCCCCGGGCCCTTTCCATCTAACTTACCTCGGCTCCGCCCCCCACGCCCGTCCGGAGATCTCCGGGGCCTGTTCCTCTCGTGAAATGAGGGAGGCGCGACGCGGAAAGGTCAGAGTGTAGAAACGGTGGATCTCTTCGCCAAGTGCAATCGTTTTACCCGAGCCCGGGAATACGCCAGACTCGGGCTCTATCCCTATTTCCGGGTCATCGAGGAGAGCGAGGGAACGGAGGTCGTGATCGAGGGGAAGCGGATGCTGATGATCGGCTCCAACAACTACCTCGGTCTCACCCACCATCCCTACGTCCTTGAGAAGGCCCGCAAGGCCCTGGAAGACTTCGGGAGCGGATGCACGGGATCCCGTTTCCTGAACGGGACCCTGTCTCTCCACGTCGAGCTGGAAGAGAAACTGGCCCGGTTCTTCGACAGGGAGGCGGCCCTCACCTTCTCCACCGGGTTCCAGACCAACCTGGGAGTCATCGCCGCCATCACGGGGAAACACGACGTGATCTTCTGCGACAGGGAGAACCACGCCTCCATCATCGACGGAACGAGGCTCTCCTTCGCGGAAGTCCGCAAGTTCAAACACGGCGACATGGAAGACCTGGAACGTCTTCTCTCCCTCACCCAGGACGACGACGTGGGACGCCTCATCGTGCTGGACGGGGTCTTCAGCATGATGGGCGACATCGCCCCCCTGGAGGAGGTGACCCGCCTCGCCGAGACCTACAACGCCCGGGTCCTGGTGGACGAGGCCCACGCCGTGGGCGTCCTGGGATCCCACGGCAGGGGAGCCACCGAGCACTGCGGCGTGGAGAAGGAAGTGGACATGGTCCTGGGGACCTTCTCCAAGTCCCTGGCCTCCATCGGAGGATTCCTGGCCGGGCCGGAGGACGTGATCCACTACATCAAGCACTTCTCCAGACCCTTGATCTTCTCGGCCTCCATCCCGCCGGCCAGCGTGGCAACGGTCATCGCCGCCCTGGAGGTGCTGGAAGCGGAGCCCGAGCGGCGCAAGGCCCTCTGGGAGAACACCGAAAGGGTCCGCCAGGGACTTACGAGTCTCGGCTTCAACCTGGGGGCGAGCCAGACCCCGATCATCCCGGTGATCATCGGGGACCAGGAACTCACCTTCCGGTTCTGGAGGATGCTCACCGAGGAAGGGATCTTCGCCAACCCCGTGACCTCGCCGGCGGTCCCACCCGGCATGGACCTGATCCGGACGAGCTACATGGCGACCCACACACCGGCCCAGATCGACCGGGTCGTGGAGACCTTCGAAAAGGTAGGGAGGAAACTCCGCCTGGTGGCGTGAGTTTCCATCCGCCCCGGACCGGCGGGGCGGATGGGATGTAGAGAAGGAAGGCAGAGGCAGGAGGACGAGGCGCCTCTCCCACCGAGGCGCGAAGAGGGACCCCGGGGCGGAAGGGAGAGAGGATGAGCCAGGACAAGCCGCGTTTCGTCCACCTTCACGTCCACTCCCACTACTCCCTCATGGACGGCGCCGCCACGGTGGACGCCCTCCTGAAGAAGACCGCCGATTACGGCCAGGAAGCCCTGGCCCTCACGGACCACGGCAATCTATACGCCGCGGTGGAATTCCACGACAAGGCCAGGAAGGCGGGCATCGAACCCATCCTGGGCATGGAGGCCTACCTGGCGGTCCGCTCCATGAAGCTCAAGGCGGACAAGGAGCGCAACCCTACGACCCACCTGACCCTCCTGGCGGAGAACGAAGAGGGCTGGAAGAACCTGATCAAGCTCTCCTCCCTGGCCAACCTTGAGGGCTTCTACAGGAAACCCAGGATCGACAAGGAGGTCCTGGCGGCCCACGCCAAGGGTCTCATCGGCCTCTCGGGATGCCTCTCGGGGGAACTGAACCGCCTCCTCGCCAGGGGCGAGGAGAAGAAGGCCCTGGAGAGGGCGGCGGAATACCGGGACATCTTCGGGAAGGACAACTTCTTCCTGGAACTCATGCGGATCGGCCTCCCCCGCCAGGACCCCCTGAACGAGGGTCTGGTGGAGATCGCCGGAAAGCTCGGCCTGGGGCTGGTGGCCACCAACGACGTGCACTACCTGGAAAAGGAGGACTGGCGGGTCCAGGACGTCCTCCTTGCAATCCACACGGGGGCCCTCCTCACGGACCAGGAACGCTTCAAGGTGGAGACCCGCCAGATCTACCTGAAGTCCCCCGCAGAGATGAACCTCCTCTTCCGGGACGTGCCCGAGGCCCTGGAGAACACCCTGGAAATCGCCCGGCGCTGCCACGTGGAAATCCCCAGGGGCATCTACCACCTGCCCGTATTCCAGACCGATTCGGGGGAGAAACCGGAAGACTTCTTCCTCAAGCTCTGCAAGGAAGGGCTCAGGGAACGCTACGGCGACCCTCCCCCGAAAGAGGCGGTGGAACGCCTGGAATACGAGACCAGGATCGTCCTCCAGATGGGGTTCGCCTCGTACTTCCTGATCGTCTGGGACTTCATCAACCACGCCAGGAAGATCGGCGTCCCCGTGGGCCCCGGCAGGGGATCGGCGGCGGGCTCCATCGTGGCCTACACCCTGAGAATCACCGACGTGGACCCCTTGAGGTACAACCTCCTCTTCGAGAGGTTCCTCAACGCCGAGCGGATCTCCATGCCCGACATCGACGTGGACATCTGCCGCGAAGGCCGCCAGAGGATCATCGAGTACGTGAGGAACCGGTACGGCCGGGACTCGGTCTGCCAGATCATCACATTCACCACCATGGCCGCCCGGAGGGCCCTGCGCGACGTGGGCAGGGTGCTGGACATACCCCTGGCCGAGGTGGACAGGATCTCCAAGAAGGTCTCGGAAGACTCCCTGAAGAAGGCCCTGGAGAAGGACCAGGACCTGGCGGCCCTGAAGGAACGGGACGAGGCCCACAAGAAGCTCTTCGAATACGCCATGAAGATCGAGGGGCTGGCGAGAGATCCCTCCACCCACGCGGCGGGCGTGGTCATCTCGGACAAGCCCCTCCAGGAGTACACCCCCCTGGCCAGGCCCCAGGGCGAAGTGGTCACCCAGTGGCAGATGACCCAGGTGGAGAGGATCGGTCTCCTAAAGATGGATCTCCTGGGCCTGAAGAACCTGACCATCCTGGACAAGGCCGTCCGCCTGGTGAAGGAGAACCAGGGGAAGGAGATCGACCTGGACCATCTTCCCCTGGACTGTCCCAGGACCTTCGACCTTTTGAGGCGGGCCGACACGTCGGGGATCTTCCAGCTCGAGTCCGAAGGGATGCGGAAACTCCTGATCCGCCTCCAGCCGGACAAGTTCGAGGACATCATCGCCCTCAACGCCCTCCACAGGCCCGGCCCCATGGAGTCGGGCATGGTGGACACCTACGTGGCCAACAAGAGGGGCGAACTACCCGTCTCCTACCCCCACGAGGACCTGAAGGAGATCCTGGAAGACACCTACGGGAACATCGTCTACCAGGAACAGGTCATGCTGATCTCCGTAAAGATCGCGGGCTTCTCCATGAACGAGGCCGATTCCCTGCGGAAGGCCATGGGGAAGAAGAACGACGAGATCATGGCGGCCTTCCGTAACAAGTTCATCGACGGCGCCGTGAAGAGGGGATACGGGAAGAAGTTCGCCACCGATCTCTTCGGAAGCATGGAGAAGTTCGCCCGGTACGGGTTCAACAAGAGCCACGCCACGGCCTACGCCCTCCTGGCCTACCGGACGGCCTACATGAAGGCCCACTATCCCCTGGAGTTCTTCTGCTCCCTCCTGACCTGCGACGCAGGGGACACGGACAAGCTCCAGAGCTTCGTGGCCGACGCCAAGGCCCGGGGGATCCGGATCCTCCCTCCCGACGTCAACAAGAGCGGCGTGGAGTTCAAGGTGGAAGGCGATGCCATCCGCTACGCCCTGATGGCCCTGAAGGGGGTGGGCGAGAACGCCGCCAGGGCCGTGGTGGAGGCGAGGGAGAGGATCGGGGAATTCCTCGACCTCACCCACTTCTGCGAAGAGGTGGATTTGTCGGTCTGCAACAAGGGGACCCTGGAATCCCTGATCAAGGCCGGGGCCTTCGACTCCATCTCGGCGGGCCCGGTCCAGGCCCTGGCGGACCTGGACCGGTGCCTCCGGGTGGGCATGGAGACCCAGAAGGACCGCAAGAGGGGACAGGCCTCCCTCTTCGGCGCCCCCCCGCCCTCGATGGGCCGGAAGAAGACCATCCCGAGACCGGCGGGCGGGAGGGAGGCCGGCCTCTCCCCCCTGGAGAGGCTCGCCATGGAGAAGGAGGCCCTGGGCTTCTACCTGACGGGCCATCCCCTGGAGCGAAAGAAGACCCTCTACCACGGCCTGGCGGGGAACCGGGTGGCCCAGGTCCTGGAGATGGACAGGCAGGAGGGCCCCAGGGAGGTGGTCCTCTCGGGGATGATCACGGCATTGAAGACCTCCATCATCAAGAGGGGGCCTTCGGCGGGGTTGAAGATGGCCCGGGCCAGGCTGGACGACCTGACAGGGACCATCTCGGCGGTCTTCTTCGCCCGGGCCTGGGCGGAGGTGCAGAACAAGGTCCAGGAGGACGCCATCTTGTTCCTCCGGGGGTTCCTGGACAAAGGGGAGACGCCGGAGATCAAGGTCGAGGCCGTCTATACCCCGGCCGAGATGATCCGCCTCAGGATCAAGAGCCTGCTCCTCACCCTCCCGGACGAATGGGCCGACGACCCGGCGGCCCTGGACCGGCTGGCGGGGATCTTCAACCGCCACAGGGGGGAGAAGCGGGTCTTCCTGACCTTCCGGAGGGAGAGGAACCGGGCGGCCCTGATGGCCTCGCCGGGATTTTCGGTGGACCCGACGGAAGAGTTCCTCGGGGAGCTGGCCGCCCTCCTTGGGAAGGAGGCCCTGGAGTTCACCCTTCAACCCTTGCCCCCCCTACCGAAGAGGGAACGCTGGGCCCGGATCGGTTGAACCCTTCCGCCGTTCCCGCCGGCGCATGAGGGGAAGAAGACCCTCTTTCCCCGCCCCTCGGATCCGGCGGGGAGAAACCAGGCGTCCTGTCACTCCCCGGAGTCCGGGTCTTCCTCCTCGCCGTCGGGGCCGGCGATCTTCCAGATCCACCAGGCGGCGGCCAGGAAGAGAAAGATATAGAGAAAGACCCCCAGCCACCCTTTGAAGCCCAAGGGCCGGCCTGCAAGGGCCAGGATCCAAGGGCCGTGCGAAAGGGCGCCCAAGGGCCTTCTCCCTCCCTACTCGGAGGCGGCGGTGGAGGTGAGCCTGGACTTCCTCTTCTCCAGGGCGGCCTTCTCTTCCGCCTCCCTTTCCTTCCGCTCCAGGTAGTCGCTGTCCACGAGCTCGAAGATGGCCCGGGGGGCCTTGTCTCCCAGCCGGGGCTTCTCGAGCTTCAACACCCGGGTGTATCCGCCGGGCCGATCCTTGTACCTGGGCCCAAGGACGTCGAAGAGCTTCTTCACGGCGTCCTCGTCGTGGAGAAGGCTCAAGGCCCGGCGGTACCGGGCCAGGGTCTTCACCTTGCCCAGAGTGATGAGCTTCTCGGCGAAGCGCTTGTAGTATTTGGCCTTGGGAAGGGTGGTGATCACCCGTTCGTGGCGGAAGAGGGCCGCCACCAGGTTCCGCGCCAGGGCGCCCCTGTGCTGGGTGTCCCTTCCGAACTTCTTGTTGCTCTTGCGGTGTCGCATGGCTGGGCTCCTCGCTCAGCTCTCACACTCGATCTGGTCCCTGAGAGGCTTCTTCAGCGCCTCGGGAAGCTCCATTCCGAGAGAGAGGTTCCAGACGGCAAGCTTCTGCTTGACCTCCCGGAGACTGGTCTTTCCAAAGTTCTTGACCTTCAGGATCTCCGCCTCCGTCTTGGTGACAAGATCCCTCACGGTCCTGATGTTTTCCGTATCCAGGCAGTTCCGGGCCCGGACCGAGAGGTCCAGGGCCTCCAGGGGTTTGTCCAGGAGCTCGGCCAGGCGGGCCTCCTCCTCGGTGAGGACGGGCTCCATGCCCTCCTCCTCGCTCTCGACGACCCCCGCCGAGTCCAGGGTGAGCTCCGTCGAGGCCTCCTGGTACTGGACGAAGGGATTCAAGTGCTTCCTGTAGATCTTGCTGGCCTCCACGAGGGCCTGCTCCGGGGTGACCGTCCCGTCGGTCCAGATCTCCAGGATGAGCCTGTCGTAGTTGGTGAACTTGCCCACCCGGGTGTTCTCGATGCTGAACTTCACCCGGTAGACCGGGGAGAAGACCGAATCCACCGGGATGGTCCCGAGTTCGGCACCTTCTTCGATGTTCTCCTCGGCAGTGACGTACCCCCTCCCCTTGGCCACCTTGATCTCGGCGTGGAAGGGCACGGCGTCGGTGAGGGTGCAGATGAGCAGGTCCTTGTTGACCACCTCGGTGTTCTGGTCGCACTTGATGTCCGCCGCCGTGACGGGGCCCTTCCGGTTCACGTCGATCTCCAGGACGGCCGGGCCGTCGCCGTCCATCTTCACCCTGAGCTTCTTCAGGTTGAGGATGATGTCGGTGACGTCCTCGTAAACGCCCTGGATCGAGGAGAACTCGTGCTGGACGCCGTCGATGCGGACGGAAGTCACAGCCGTCCCCTCGATGGAGGAGAGAAGAACGCGCCGGAGCCCGTTGCCCACGGTTGCGCCGAAGCCCCGCTCGAAGGGCTCGGCGGTGAAACGGCCGTAAGAGTCTGTCGCCGTCGACTTGTCCAGAATGACCTGGGTCGGCAGCTCGAAGTTTCGCCAGCGGATCCTCATGAACTGGATCTCCTCGTCTTGGTACTACTTGGAGCAGAGCTCCACGATGAGCTGCTCGTGCAGATCGTGGGTCACGTCGTCCCGCTTGGGGAGCTGGACGACCTTTCCGGAAAGGTTGGTGGGATCGGCCTCGAGCCAGGAAGGCACCTCGGTGCCCCTGTTGATCTCCACGGTTTCGGCCACGAGCTTGCGGATCTTCTCCTTGCGGGTGATCCCGATCTCGTCCCCCACCCGGACCAGGTAGGAGGGGATGTTGAGCCGCTTGCCGTTGACCGTCACGTGCCCGTGGGAGACGAGCTGGCGGGCGTGGAACCGGGAGAGGGCGAAACCCAGGGCCAGGACCACGTTGTCCAGTCTCCTCTCCAGGATGGTGAGGAGGTTCTCCCCCGTGTTGCCCTTCATCCGTTCCGCCATGCGGAAGTACTTGAGGAACTGGGTCTCCTGGATCCCGTAGATCCTCTTGGCCTTCTGCTTCTCACGAAGCTGGCGGTTGTACTCGGAGACCTTCCGCGGCCGGCGGGTGTGCTGGCCCGGGGGATAGTCCCTCTTCTTGAGGGAACACTTCTCGGAGAAGCAACGCTGCCCCTTGAGCCAGAGGGCCATACCCTCCCGGCGGCAGAGTTTGCATACGTTTCCAGTATATCGACCCATTTGTCCTTAGCCCTCCTCGGCCTAGACCCTGCGCCGCTTCTTCGGACGGCAGCCGTTGTGGGGCAGGGGCGTCACGTCCGTGATGGCCTTGACCTCGAGCCCCGTGTCCGCAATGGACCGGATGGCGGACTCCCTGCCGGAGCCGGGCCCCTTGACCCGGATCTCCACTTCCCGGACCCCCATCTTCCTGGCCTTGTCGGCGGCCCGGATCGCCGCCCGCTGGGCGGCGAAGGGGGTGCTCTTCCGGGAGCCCTTGTAACCGATGGTCCCGGCCGAGTCCCAGCAGAGGGTCTCGCCGTTCATGTCGGTGATGGTGATGATCGTGTTGTTGAAGGTCGCCTTGATATGGACGATCGCCTTGGATACGCCCTTGCGCGCCTTTTTCTTCTGGGATCCGCCCCTTGTCGCCAACTGAGCCTCCTTACTTCCTCACGGTTTTCTTGCCGGCCACGGTCTTCCTCGGCCCCTTCCGGGTCCTGGCATTGGCCTGGGTCTGCTGGCCCCTGACGGGAAGCCCCCGCCTGTGCCGGATCCCCCGGTAGCAGCCGATCTCCTTGAGGCGGTTTATGTTCTGGGTGACCTGCCGCCGGAGCTGGCCTTCCACCACGTAGTTCCGCTCGATCTCGTTGTTGATCCGGGCCACCTCCTCTTCCGAGAGGTCGCGGCCCTTCACGTTGGGATCGATGCCCACCGTTTCCAGGATCTTCCGGGAAAAGGTGGGGCCGATCCCGTAGACCCGGGTAAGGCCGACCCAGACGGCCTTTTCGTTCGGGATATCCACTCCTGCGATTCGCGGCATCTTCTTCTGGTCTCCTTTGGGTCTCCCTCGAGGAACGCCCTACTTGCCCTGGCGCTGCTTGTGCCTGGGATTGGTGCAGATCACCCGGACCACGCCGTGGCGGCGGATGATCTTGCAGTTCTCACAGATTCTCTTGACGGACGAACGAACCTTCACGGCTACCCCCTGTAGACGATCCGCCCCTTGGTCAGGTCGTAGGGCGACATTTGCACGGTCACTTTGTCGCCGGGGAGGATCCGGATGAAGTGCATCCGCATCTTCCCCGAGACGTGGGCAATGATCTCGTGGCCGCCTTCGATGACGACACGGAACGTGGCGTTCGGCAACGCCTCCTTCACGATCGCCTCGACTTCGATGGGTTCTTCCTTGGCCATGGGATCAATCCAGTGAAAACAAGGACTTGAGAGAAAGGAACACCTCCTCCTCGGAAGCGGAAGCGTCCACCTCCCGGAGCAGGCCTTTCTCCCGGTAATACTCCACCAGCGGCCGGGTCTGCTCCCCGTAGACCGCCAGCCGTTTGCGGACCACATCCTCCCGGTCGTCGGGCCGGACCACCAGGGAAGCCGACCCGCACCGGTCGCAGATCCCCTCCCGGGCGGGCGGGTGAAACTCCTTATGATAGACTGCGCCGCAGGCCTGGCAAGTGAGCCTCCCCGAAAGTCTCCTCACCAGGTCCTCCTGGGGGACCTGGAAGTAGACCACGTCCTCCAGGGGAAGGCCCAGCCTCTCCAGGAGTTCGTCCAGGGCTCCGGCCTGGGGGAGGGTTCTGGGGAACCCGTCCAGCAGGTAGGAATCCACCCCGGAGGAGAGCTTCTCGGCGATCAGGTCCACCATGAGGGAGTCCGGAACCAGGGCCCCGGCGTCCATGAAGGACTTGGCCTTCTTCCCCAGCTCGGTGCCTTCCGCCACGGCCTGGCGGAGCATGTCCCCCGTGGAGAGGTGCAGGACGCCCGTGGCCCCGGCCAGGCGCTTGGCCTGGGTGCCCTTGCCCGCTCCGGGAGGGCCGAGGAGGACGGCCCGAATCTTCCCCTTCCCGCTCACGTGCGCTTCCTCCCCCATCCCGCTCCGCCGGTCTCACCTTTGAAGAAGCCGTCGTAGTTCCTCATGACCAGCATGGCGTTGAGCTTCTCGATGAAGTCGAGGGCCACCTCCACCACGATCAGCACCGAGGTGCCTCCCATGAAGAGGGCGATGGCGTAGGGCACGTTCAAGGAGTCCGTCACAAGGGAGGGAAGGAAGGCGATGGCCGCCAGGAAGACCGACCCTGCCAGGGTGAGACGGGTCATGACCCCCTCCAGGAACTCGGCCGTCCGGTGGCCCGGACGGATCCCGGGGATGAAGGAGCCGTACTCCTTGAGGTTGTCGGCGATCTCCTTGGGCTGGAACATGAGGCTGTTCCAGAAGAAGGAGAAGAAGACGATCATGCCGCAGTAGAAGATCCAGTACCACCAGCCCCGGCTCTGGCCGAAGGCGTCGGAGAGCCAGACGAAGCTCGGATCCACCCTCTCCAGGACCTTCCCCAGCATGTTGGGGATCACCGTGAGGGCCGAGGCGAAGATGATGGGCATCACGCCGGCCTGGTTGACCTTGATGGGAAGGAAGTGCCTCTGCCCGCCGTAGACCTTCCGGCCCCGGGTGAGCTTGGCCTGTTGGATCGGGATCCGTCTTTGCGCCTTCGTTATGTAGACGATGACGAAGACCGTCACCGCCCATGCCAGGGCGAAGAGAAGGAGGGTCTTGATCTTCTCGTCCTGGGAGAGGCCCTGGGAACCCCAGTAGTTCAGGATGTAGGAGGGCATCCTGGCGATGATGCCCGCCATGATGATCAGCGAGACGCCGTTTCCCACGCCGTATTCGGTAATCTGCTCGCCGATCCACATGATGAAGATCGAACCGGCCGTGAAGGCCGTCATGGCCACCAGGGAGTAACCCAGGGTGACTCCTCCCGGGACCAGCTTGGGGTTGTTGAGGACCCCGTAGATCACGAAGTAGGACTGGACGATGCAGATGGGCACCGTGGCGTAACGGGTATACTGGTTGATCTTCTTCTGTCCCGCCCCGCCTTCCTTGGACAAAGCCTCCAGGCTGGGCACCACCTTCACCAGGAGGGAGAAGATGATGCTCGCCGAGATGTAAGGCATGACCCCGAGGGAGAAGATCACCGCGCTACCGAGCTGGGAACCGGTGAGCATGCTCATGATCCCCAGCAGGGAGTTGTGCATGGACTTCTTGGCGAACTCCGCCAGGACCGAAACGTCCACCCCGGGAATCGGGATGTGGAATCCGATCCGGTAGACGAAGAGAAGCCCCATCGTGATGAGGAGCTTCCTCCTGAGGTCGGGGATCCGGAAGAGGTTGGACGCGGAGAAGGTCATGGTCAGACCACCTCGACCTTCCCGCCGGCTTTCTCGATCTTCTCCCTGGCGGAACGGGAGAATTTCTTTGCCACCACGGTCAGGGGCTTGGTGAGTTCACCGTTCCCCAGGACCTTCAGGTGGTCGCTCTCCTTGGAGCAGAGCCCCTTGGAGAGGACGGCCTCCAGGTCCACCCTGGCTCCGGCCTCGAAGACCTCAAGGGCGCCGACATTGATGATCGTGTAGACCTTGCGGAAGAGGGCGTTGGAGAAGCCCCGCTTGGGGACCCTCCGGAAGAGGGGCATCTGGCCGCCTTCGAAGCCCAGGCTCATGGAATTCCCGGAGCGGGCCCCCGCACCCTTGGTGCCGCGGCCGCAGGTCTTTCCTTTGCCCGAGCCGGTCCCCCTGCCGACCCTCATGGGGCGGGTGTTCTTGACACCCCGACTCGTTGCGTCCGTCAGGTTCATCAGAGCTTCACCCCCCTTAGTTTCTGCACTTCCTCCCTGGTCTTCAGGCGGGCGAGCCCGTCCAGGGTGGCCTTCACCAGGTTGATGGGATTCCGGGAGCCGTAGGCCTTGGTCAGGATGTCCTGGATCCCGGCCTTCTCCAGGACGGCGCGGACGGCCCCCCCGGCGATGATGCCCGTTCCGGGAGCCGCCGGGATGAGCTTCACCCGGGAGGCACCGAAGACCCCCATGATGGCGTGGGGGATGGTGGAACCCTTCCGGGCGATCCGGACCAGGTGCTTGTACCCGTCCTTCTTGGCCTTCTCCATGGCGGAGGGAACGTCCTTCGCCTTGCCGAAGCCCACGCCGACGACGCCGTTCTCGTTCCCCACGACGGTGAGGGCGCTGAAGGAGAAACGCCTCCCGCCCTTCACAACGGCGGCGGTCCGGTTGATGGCGACCACCGTGTCCACAAGGTCGTAGGTGATGGCCTCGTCGCGATCGATGTAGGTAAGCTTGCGCTTCATCTTCCTAGAACTCCAATCCGCCTTTGCGGGCTCCCTCGGCCAGGGCCTTCACTCTCCCGTGGTAGCGGTGCCACCCACGGTCGAACTTGACCTTCTTGATTCCCTTCGCCAGGGCCCTTTCGGCGAGCACCTGCCCCACCTTCTCGGCCGCCTCGGTCTTCTTGATCCCCTGGAGGGAATCCCGGATCTCCTTGTCCAGGGAAGAGGCGGCGCAAAGGGTCTTCCCCTCGCTGTCGTCGATGATCTGGCAATAGACCTGGGCGCGGCTCCGGTAGACGGAGAGCCTGGGCCTCACCGGATCCCGCCTGAGGACCCGGCGGACGTGAAGGGCCTTCCGGCGCCTCTTCTTCGCAAGGCTTTTCTGCTTATTCATCCCTAATCCTACCCACCGGAAGTCAGGGACTTGCCCGGTTTCAGACGAACAACCTCGTCGGCGTAACGAATCCCCTTGCCCTTGTAAGGCTCGGGGGGACGAACTCTACGGACGTTGGCCGCGAACTGTCCCACTTCCTGCCTGTCGATCCCCTTCACCACGATCTCCGTGGGGGAAGGGCACTCGACCTGCAGGCTCTTGGGAACGGGAATCTCCACGGGGTGGCAGAACCCGATCTGAAGGACCAGCTTCCCCCCCTGGACCTTGGCGTTGTAGCCCACGCCCACGATGGAGAGCTTCTTCTCCCAGGGCTGGGAGACTCCCCGGACCATGTTGGCCAGGCAGGCCCGGACCAGGCCGTGGTAGGGCGCGGCCCTGCGGAAGGCCTTGGCCCCCTTGGCCTCGTTCTCCACGACGACCTGGTCGCCCTCCACGCGGACGGAGATGTCCGGAAAGAGGGGGAACGTGAGTTTCCCGTGTTTTCCTTCGACCACCACCTCCCCGGGGAGGACGTTCACCTTGACCCCCGAGGGAAGAGCGATGGGTTTCTTTCCGATCCTGGACATGGATGTTTCCTCCTACCAGACCGTGCAGAGCAGTTCCCCGCCCACGTGTTTCTCCCGGGCCTCCCTGTCGGAGACCACCCCGATGGGAGTGGTCAGGATGGCGATCCCCAGCCCGTTCATGACCCTGGGGATCTCCTCCACTCCGACGTAGACCCGCCTTCCGGGCTTGGACTCCCGCTTGATCTGGTTGATCACCATCTCACCGTCGGGACCGTATTTCAGGGTGATCCTGAGGTCGGCCTTGGGGCCGTCCAGGGGGAAGACCTGGTAGTCCTCGATGTAGCCCTCCTTCTTGAGGATCTCGGCGATGTCCACCTTGATCCGGGAGGCGGGGACGTCCACGGTCTTCTTCCGGGCCCTGAGCCCGTTCCGGATCCGGGTCAACATGTCAGCCACTGGGTCGGTCATCATGGCGATTCGCTCCTACCAGGAAGCCTTGCGGACACCCGGAATCTCCCCCAGGTGAGCCATCTTCCGGAAACAAACGCGGCAGATCCCGAACTTCCTGTAGTAGGCCCTCGGGCGCCCGCAGATGGAGCACCGGTTGTAGACCCTCACGGGATACTTGGCGTACTTCTTGTACCAGGAAGGCCTGGGGCCTTCGGGTTGCTCCAGGAGGATCCGCTTGGCCTCCTTCAGCCTTCTCGTCTTGATCTCAAGGGACTTCTTGGCCACGTCAATTCGCTCCTGTCTCGCCGCCGGTCCTCCGGAAGGGCATGCCCAGGCCGGCCAGCAGTTCATAACCCTGTTCGTCGTCCTTGGCCGTGGTCACGATGGTGACGTTCATCCCCTGGACGAACTCCATCTTGTCCAGGTTGATCTCGGGGAAGACGATCTGCTCCGAGAGCCCCATGTTGTAGTTGCCGTGCCCGTCGAACCCCTTGGGGTTCAGGCCGCGGAAGTCGCGGATACGGGGAATGGCAATGGAGATCAACCGGTCGAGGAACTCGTACATCCTGTCCTTGCGCAGGGTGACGAAGACCCCGATGGGGTTCCCCTGGCGGAGACGGAACCCGGAGACCGACCGGCGGGCCTTGGCCACGACGGGCTTCTGGCCCGTGATGGTGGCGAGGTCGCGCACGGCGTGGTCGATCCTGTTCTTGTTCTCCAGGGCCTTTCCGACCCCCATGTTGACCACGATCTTCTCCAGGCGGGGAACGGCAAGGAGGTTCTCGATGCCGAACTTCTCCTTGAGCCTGGGAATCACTTCCGCCTGGTATTTTTCCTTCAACCTGGGAACAACCACCTTCATCCTCCCGCTACTTGTCGAACTCGGTTCCGCAGGGGATCCCCACGCGGATCTTCCGGCCGTTCTTCTCCACGACCTTCACGCGGACGCCCTTCTTGAGCTTTTCGCTCCAGAGCATCACGTTGCTCACGTGGATGGGGAGTTCCTTCTGGACCCTCCCTCCCTGGGGATTCTGCTGGCTCTTGCGGAGGTGCTTGTACCGGAGGTTCACTCCCTGGACCACGACCGTCCGCTTCTCGGGATCCACCCGGAGGACCTCCACGGGCCCCTTGCCCCGGTCCTTCCCGGCGATCACCACCACCTTGTCGCCCCTCTTGATCCGCATCCGAGCCATCAGACCACCTCCTGGGCCAGGGAGACGATCTTCATGAAGTTCTTCTCCCTCAACTCGCGGGCCACTGCGCCGAAGATGCGGGTTCCCATGGGCTCCTGGTCACCCTTCAGGATGACCACGGCGTTGCTGTCGAACCGCACGTAGGAGCCGTCCTCCCGGCGGATGTTGGCCTTCGTCCGGACGATGACCCCCCGGACGACCTGGCTCTTCTTCACCTCGCCCCCGGGAGCGGCCTTCTTCACGGTGAGGACCACCACGTCCCCCACGGTGGCGTAACGCTTCCGGGTCCCGCCCAGGACCTTGATGCACTGGGCCTTCTTGGCGCCGGTGTTGTCCGCCACGTCGAGCATGGTCTGCATCTGGATCACGACTGGCCTCCTTTCCGCGAAAGGATCGCCTTGAGCCGCCACCGCTTGAGCTTGGAGAGGGGCCTGGCGGGCAGAAGCTCCACCTTGTCCCCCACCCTGGCCTCGCCCCGCTCGTCATGGGCGAAGTAGCGGGTGTACTTCTTCACGTATTTCCCGTACTGGGGATGTTTCACCAACCTCGAGACCAGGACGACGATGGTCTTCTCCATCTTGTCGGAGACGACTTCCCCGATGACCGTCCTGGGTTTTTTTCTGGCTTCCACCATGGCGAGTCGGGCCTCCTACCGTTTTTCCTGGCCTCTGATCCCAAGCTCCCTCTCGCGCAGAAGGGTCTTGATCCGGGCGATGTCTTTCCGGATCTGCCTGATCCGGGAGGGATTGGAGATGTCCTCGGCGCTCGCCTTGAACCTGAGGTCGAAGAGCTCTTTCTCCAGCCTCCGGAGATCGAAGGTCAGCTCCCTGTCTTCCTTGCCCCTGAGTTCCTTGATATCCATTTCAGATGTGCCTCCGCTTCACCAGCCTGGTCTTGAAGGGAAGCTTGTGGGACACCCTGTTGAAGGCCAGCTTCGCCTGGGCCTCGGTGACGCCCCCCAGCTCGTAGATGATGGTGCCCGGCTTGATCACGGCGGCGTAGAAGTCGGGTTCCCCCTTGCCCTTCCCCATCCGGGTCTCGGCCGGCGTGGAGGTGACGGGCTTGTGGGGGAAGACGCGGATGAAGACCTTGGCCTCGGGGGCGCTCCTTGTGCAGGCCACACGGCCCGCCTCGATGGTCCGGGCGGGCAACCAGGCCGGCTCCAGGGACTGGAGTCCGAAATCCCCGAAGGCCACGGTGTTCCCGCGGAAAGCCTTTCCGCGGATCCTTCCCCGCTGCTGCTTGCGGTATTTCACTCTCTTGGGCATCAAAGCCATGACGCTTCAGCTCCTCTTCTCGGGGGCCGTTCCCTCAGAAAAACTTCCTCTTCCTGCTGGAGACGCCGCCTCCCGTGGGAAGCTCCTCCTCGCCTTCCTGCACGATTCCCTTGTAGATCCAGACCTTGATTCCGATGATCCCGTAGGTGGTCCTGGCCTCGGCGAAGCCGTAGTCCACCTTGGCCCGCAGGGTCTGCAGGGGGATCCGGCCCTTACGCTGGACCTCCCGCCGGGCCATCTCGGCCCCGCCCAGGCGCCCGGCCACCATGACCTTCACGCCCTTGGCGCCGGCCATCATGGTGGTCTCCACGGCCTTCTTCATGGTCCGCCGGAAGGCGGCCCTCTTGACCAATTGCTCGGCGATTCCTTCGGCCACGAGCTGGGCTTCCAGCTCGGGACGCTTCACTTCCCTCACCTTGAGCTCCACCGGGTCGCCCACGATCTTCTCCAGGGCCAACTGGAGCTTCTCCACGTTGGATCCCTGCCGGCCGATCAGCAGGCCTGCCCGGGCGCAGTGGAGGATGACCGTGACCCTGTTGCCCCCGCGCTCGATCTCGATCCTGGGAATTCCGGTGTGGCCGTATTCCTTCTTGATGAACCTGCGGATCTGGTAGTCCTGGAGGAGCAGCTTGGAGAACCTGCTCTTCCTGGCGTACCACCTGGACCGCCAGGGCTCGGTGATCCCGATCCGAAAACCGATTGGATGGGTCTTCTGTCCCATGATCCTCTCCTCTACTCCTGGGTCCCTTCGGCCACGACCACTCCGATGTGGGCTTGCCGCTTCCGGATGGGCATGGCCCTTCCCATGGGACCCGGCCGCCACCGGACCCGCTTGTGCAGGAGCCCGGCGTGGTCCACCCAGACCCGCTTGACGAAAAGCCTGTTCACGTGCACGTCGGCGTCGGACTGGGTGGCGTTGGCCACGGCCGACTCCAGGACCTTCTTCAAAAGAAAGGCCCCGCGCCGCTTGTTGTGCTTGAGCAGGATCAGGGCCCGGTTGACGGGAAGGCCCCGGACCAGGTTCGCCACGGGCCGGACCTTTTCGGCCGAGATCCTGGCGTACTTGTGAAGGGCCCTGAATTCCTTGGTTTCTTCCGCCATGGTCGTCTCCCTCACCGCTTCTTGCGCTCCGCCTTGGTGTGGCCCCTGAAGGTCCTGGTCAGGGCGAATTCACCCAGCTTGTGGCCTACCATGTCCTCGGTGACGAAGACCTTCAGGAAGGTCCGCCCGTTGTGGACCATGAAATTCATCCCCACGAACTCCGGGGGAATGGTGGAAGAGCGTGCCCAGGTCTTGATGGGCTCGTGGCTGCCCTCGCGGCGGGCCTTCTCTACCTTCTTCATGAGCTTGGGGTCGATGAACGGCCCCTTCTTGATGCTCCGGCTCAAGGCGATTCCTCCCTGGACGGGCCGCTACTTGCGGCGCCTCCTGATGATGAACTGGTCACTGGCCTTTCCTTTTTTCCTGGTCTTCCCGCCCTTGGCGAGCTTGCCCCAGGGGGAGCAGGGGTGCCGGCCTCCGCCGGAACGCCCTTCGCCGCCGCCCATGGGATGGGCCACGGGGTTCATGGCCACGCCCCGAACCTTGGGGCGCCGGCCCATGTGGCGGGAACGCCCGGCCTTGCCCAGGCTCACGTTCTGGTGGTCCAGGTTGCCCACCTGGCCGATCGTGGCCCGGCACCGGACGTGCACCTTCCGCATCTCGCCGGAAGGAAGAATGAGAATGGCGTACTTCCCCTCCCTGGCGGAGAGCCTTGCGGCCATGCCGGCGGCACGGACCATCTGGCCGCCCTTGCCGGGCTGGAGTTCCACGTTGTGGACCTCCAGGCCGAGGGGGATGGCCGAAAGGGGAAGGCAGACGCCGGGCTGGAAGCCGATCTCGGGATCGGGTTCCAGGCCCGAGTAGACCCGGTCCCCCACTTTGATGCCCCGGGGAGCCAGGATGTAACGCTTCTCCCCGTCGGCGTAGTGGAGGAGGGCGATGAAGGCGGACCGGTTGGGGTCGTACTCGATGGACGCCACCTTGGCCGGCACGCCGTCCTTGTTCCTCTTGAAATCTATGATGCGGTATTTCCGCTTCGCTCCGCCGCCGCGCCTGCGGGAGGTGATCCGGCCCAGGTTGTTCCTCCCGCCCGAGGACTTCCAGGGGACCAGGAGGGACTTCTCCGGTTCCTTCTTTGTGATCTCGGCGAAGTCCAGGACCGACCCGTGTCTGCGTCCCGGCGATGTCGGCTTGTAGTGCTTGACGCCCATGAGCTGTCTCTCCTGCCCCTCAGACGATCTCGATCCGCTGGCCCTCTTCCAGGGTCACGACGGCCCGTTTCCAGTCGCTGCTCCGGCCGGCCTGGAACCCCATGCGCTTGAACTTGCCCTTGCGCCGCATGGTGTTCACGGCCTTCACCTTCACATCGAAGATCCGCTCGATGGCTTCCCGGATCTCCACCTTGTTGGCCCGGATGTCCACCTGGAAGACGTACTTGTTCTCCCTGTCCTGGAGATTCGTGCTCTTCTCGGTGATCAGGGGCTTCTTGATGATCTTGTAGTAACGGGAAAGGTCGGGTTCAGCCATGGTTCACCTCCTCCCCGGCGGCGCCATGGAGGTTCCCGGCCAGGAGGTTCTCCAGGACCTCGGGAGTCACCAAAAGAAAACGGCGCCGGAGGACATCGTATGCGTTCAAGTCCGCCAGGCGCCGCACATCCACCTTCGGAATGTTTCGGAAGGACATGAGCACCACCGGATCGTGATGGGGAACCACCACGAGGGCGCTCTTCTCGGCGCCGGCGGCCTTGAGGAGGGCGTAGGCCTGCTTGGTGGAAGGCTTCTCCCTGGGGAGGTCCTCCACGACGACGACCTCGCCGTCCCGGAACTTGCCGAGCAGGGCCGACCGGAGGGCGGCCCGCTTCATCTTCCTGGGAAGCTGGTAGTGGAAATCCCTGGGCTTCGGCCCGAAGACCACCCCCCCGCCCCTCCAGATGGGGGACTGGAAGGAGCCCGCCCGGGCCCGGCCGGTATGCTTCTGCCTGTAGGGTTTGCGGCCCGATCCGGCCACTTCCTTGCGGGTCTTGGTGGAGCGGGTCCCCTGCCTGCGGTTGGCCTGGTACATGACCACCGCTTCCTTCAGGGTCCGGTAGAGGATCTTGTCACCCAGGTTGGAGAGGTCCACCTCTCTGGTCCCGGTGGAACCCTGACTCAGGGTCTTGACCGTAATCGTGGTCGTCTCAGCCATGGTCCTTTACGCTCCCCCCTTGGCCTTGGGGTTCTTGGCCTGCTTGAGGATCACCAGCCCCCCCACCGGCCCGGGGACCTGGCCCTTTACGGCGATCAGGTTCTTGTCCGGGTCCACCAGGACGAGCTTCTGGTTCTTCACGGTGATCCGCTTGTTTCCCATGTGTCCCGACATGCGGGTCCCCTTGAAGACGCGGGAAGGATAGGAGGACTGGCCGATGGAACCCGGCCGCCGCACGTTCATGGAGCCGTGGCTCTCGGGTCCCCGGGAGAAGCCGTGCCGCTTCACCGTGCCCTGGTAGCCCCGGCCCTTGCTCAAGGCCGTCACGTCCACCAGCTCCCCCACCTGGAAGTCCGCCACCGTGACCTGGTCGCCCGGCTTGAGGTCGATCTCGCCCTCCAGGACCCGGATCTCCCTGAGATGGCGGTAGGGCTCCAGGCCCGCCTTCTTGAAGTGGCCCAGCTGGGGCTTGGCCACCCGCTTGGGCCGGACGGCGCCGTAGGCCAACTGGTAGGCCTTGTATCCGTCCTTCTCGGGGGTCTTGACCTGCACGACGGGGCATGGACCTGCCTCCAGCACCGTCACGGGGATCACCTCGCCCCGTTCGGTGAAGATCTGGGTCATACCCCGCTTGTATCCGAGGATTGCTTTCATGCCCGTCGCACCCCCTGGAAGAGGGCGCCCTCCATCTTGGTCTGTTCCTTACGTCTCCTGGGACCCCGACCCTCCCGGGTCCGGCCCCGCCTCCTTCCGGTCCAGCCGTGAACGGCCGTTCACGTCTTGATCCTGATGTCCACCCCGGCAGGCAGGTTGAGCTTGCTCAAGGCGTCCACCGTCTTCGAGGTAGCCTCCGAGATGATGATCAGCCTCTTGTGAGTCCTGATCTCGAACTGCTCCCTCGACTTCTTGTCGATGTGGGGAGACCGCAGAACCGTGTAGCGCTCGATGCGGGTGGGCAGAGGAACGGGTCCCGCCACGAGGGCGCCCGTTCTCTTTGCCGTCTCCACGATGTCCAGGGCGGACTGGTCCAGCGCCTCGTGGTCGTAGGCCTCCATCCGGATTGTGATCTTCTCCTGCATGATCTCTCCGAACTCTCGCCCGGGGGTTCCTTTACCCCTGTCCCTTCCGGACTTCCGACCCCCCAAAGCGGTCCTGCGCCGCAACATCCCGCCCAGGTGCGGGGAGCGCTCGCAGCCACCTCGGGTGGTCTCGCCAGGGACACGAAAGGGGGGGATGCTAGCAACCAGGGGGGGCGGGGTCAATAGGCCCCCCAAAAAAACTTCATCTTCTTGCTCCGCAAGGGGTTAGCCCCCCCTGGAGCCTCTTTCCGCCCGAAATCCCCCGATTTTTACCTTCCAACCCTTCAAAAACTTACTGCCAGGGAGGCCAGGAAGTTGATCCCCTCACCGTCCCAGCGGGAGTGGGCGGCCCTGTAGCGTTTGTCCGTCAGGTTCTCCACGGCCCCCCACAGGGAGACCCCCTCGGCCAGGTCCAGCCCCCCCCGGACGTCCAGAAGGGTGTAGCCCGGGAGCCTGGAGTGGCGCCGGATCTTCCCGCTGGAAGGGTCCTGGGGGTCCTTGAGGTACCCCACGCCGTCGTCCCACTCCCCGGAAGGGATCTTCGTGTAGGCCCGGACCATCCGAACCCGGAATTCGAACCACCCCTTGCGCCGGGGGTCCCGGTCCTCCCACTTGAACTTCACCACCCCCATGGCGGGCTGGGTCTTGAGCATGGGCTCCGACTTCCCACCCAGGCCCTTCTTGGCCGCCAGGTCCCGGCCGTAGTCCCAGGCGAATCCTCCCTGGAGGCTCCACCCTTCCAGGAAGGACCACTTCGAACCCTCCGCCAAGGCGCCCAGGTCCAGGGATCCCTCCATCTCCAGGCCGTAGACGTAGGCCTTTCCCGTGGCGGTCCGGAAGACCTGCTCTCCCGGGTCCCTGGTCCCGTTGCCGTTGAAATCGAACCAGCTCCTCCCGTTGTAGGTCCCGGGGGCCAGGGCCTGCCAGTTCCGGATGGAGGAATACCAGAGGAAACACGATCCCCTGAAGACTTCGCCCCGGAACCTCGCTCCTGCCTCGTAGGTGTCGCTCACTGCCGGCTCCTGGAAGGATTCCGGGACGAGAATCCCGAAATCCGTGCGCGTGACGCCGAAGCGGGGCGGGTTGAGGCGGAAGCCCCGGGTCCAGTCGGCCGTGAGGTGCACCCCGCCGCCGGCCTCTACCATGACCCCCAGCCCGCCGGACCAGGCCGTCTTGTCGCGGGCGAACTGGTCGGAGGAGACGTCGTAGGAGGACGGATATACGGTTCCACGCCTTCTGTCCACGTAGAGGGTGTAGTTGTCGTCCACGTCGGAGTGGAAGTGGAAGCGGTCCACCCGGAAGGAGCCCGTGAAGGTCAGGAGGGAAGAGGCCCTCCACTCGTCCAGGACAAAGAGCCCCAGGTCGTTCCAGGCCGAGTCGGGGGCCACCTTCTCCTTGGTCCCGTCGGCCCAGCTCCGCCATGTGAACTGTTCGTCGTCGGGAGTCTCCCCCTCGTCCTGGTGGAAGTGGACCCCAGCAGTGAGGGTGTGGTCCTCCCCAAGGACCCTGGTGGCCTGGAGATCGCCCGAGACGGTGCGCCACCGGGCTTCGCCCGTCCGGTTGCGGACGAAGTCCTTCCGCACGTCCCGCTTGTCCTGGAAATAGAGTTTCCCCTCCACGGTGTCGGCGGCCCTGCCCAGGTCCCGGCCCTTCCAGGTCAGGGTCAGGGCGTCACGGTCGTTGTAGTTGGCCTCCCTGGGCCTGTAGTAACGGCGGACCTTGTCCCGGTTCACCGACTGGGCCGAGAGGATCAGCTCCTGGGTCCCGGAGATCCGCCAGCTTCCCTTGAAATCGAAGTTCCTCTCCTTCCCGCCCGTGGGGTGCTGCACGCCCACACCCCGGCCCCCCTCGGTGTCGTCCAGGTCCCGGATCGTGCCCCCCCCGAAGAGGCGGAACCGGGGCGAGGCAAGCCAGCCCTCCTGGCGGAAGAGGACGTATTTCGAGGCCGAGCCGAAGGCCGCCTTGGACCGGCCTCCCGCCTCCACCCCCTCTTCGGTATACCCGACGGGACAAGACCTGGTCAGGAAGTTGATCACCCCGCCCAGGGCGTTGGAGCCGTAGAGAGAGGAGGCGGGTCCGCGGATCACCTCGATCCTCTCCACCGACTCGGCGTCCACCTTCCCGTACATGTCGTCCCCGCCTTCCCCCCCCTCTCCCCAGAGGGTGGACAGGGAGCAACCGTCCACCAAGGCCAGGATGTTGGCCCCCGAGAAGCCCCGGATCACCGGATCCGAGGCGGTCATGGTCCGCTTCTCGATCCATACACCAGGCTGGTCCGCCAGGGTGTCCAGGACCGAGGCGGGACTCTCCCTGTCGATCTTCCTCCTTCCGACGACCGTCACGGCCCGGGGAAGGTCGAACAGGTCCTCCTCCCTCCTTCCCGCCGTAAGGACGACCTCCCGCAGGCTCCCTTCCTCTCTCTTCCCTGCGGCGGGAGGGAGGCCCCCTTTCCCCGGGGCGCCCCGGTGCTTCTTTCCCTCCCGCCGGGGTACCACGGAAAGGGAGCCCTCCCGGCGGCCCCCTCCCTCCCCGAAGAGCAAAGCAGTGGGCCTGAAATTTCCCGACCCGGCGCAACCCAGGCCCAGGAGCAAGGCGGCGGCCCAGGAGAGACGGGCCCCGCGGAGAAAGAAGACGAAGGAATGAGAGGTGCGATCCATTCGAGGTTCCTCGTTCCAGGTCCGGCTGTGTTTCTTCGAGGAGCCTCCCCGGGCAAAGGCCGTTCCAATCCGCCGGGGGGGCTCCGAAAGGCCCCGGGGGTTACACCGGAGTGACAGGTGTATGTTTCAGGGAACGAAGGGGGGGCTTTTCCTGGCCTCCCCCGCCCGGGTGGCGTATGTTCGGTCTTTTCCAACAGCACGCCCGGCCCCGGCCGGGAGGGAGACTGGACATGAGGATCTACTTTCACGGCGCCGCCCGCACCACCACGGGCTCCATGCACCTTCTGGCGGTCAACGGCAAACGCATCCTACTGGAATGCGGCCTCTACCAGGGCAAGAGGAAGGATGCTTTCGAGCGGAACAGGAACATCCCCTTCGACCCGTCCACCATCGACGTGGTCCTCCTCTCCCACGCCCACATCGACCACTCCGGGAACCTTCCCACCCTGGTCCGCCGGGGCTTCCGGGGACCCATCCTGGCCACGCCCGCCACGCGGGACCTCTGTGCCATCATGCTCCTCGACTCGGCCCACCTCCAGGAGAGGGACGTCTACTACGTGAACAAACGCCGCGCTAAGCAGGG
>Ga0256914_1000184_pt1 | contig 59907 bp, 44 predicted proteins | sample HulkmetaG_FD_191571 | JGI IMG/M metagenome (GOLD analysis project Ga0256914, IMG submission 191571) | Hydrothermal chimney microbial communities from Main Endeavour vent field at the Juan de Fuca Ridge, Pacific Ocean - Hulk | ecosystem: Environmental > Aquatic > Marine > Hydrothermal vents ...
CCGGGCTGGTTGATTCCTTTGTCACCGGCGGGACACCCTACGTTCTGGTCATGGGCGACCTGAACGACTTTCTCGACTCGCCGCCCCTGGACGCCTTGACCGCCGGTGGGAACCTGACCGACACCCTCTACCTTTTGCCCACCGAAGCCCGCTATAGCTACATTTACCACGGCGTCTCCCAGGTGCTGGACCACATCCTCGTTTCGCCCCGCTTGCTATCCGCCGTGACCGCCGTATCACCGCTGCACTATAACGCCGACTTTCCCTACCATCCTTACAGCGACGACGGCAGCGTCGTGTGGCGCACCTCCGACCACGATCCGGTAGCCATCACCTTCAAGCTGCCCTGGACCGTTTATCTCCCTCTGATCTCCAAGTCGCCCTGACCGAGAGGCAAAACGGTATGAAGCTCACCTACATCCGCTGGTCCATGACCATCACCGAGACGGAGGACCTGACGATCATCACCGATCCGGTCTTTCGCATCTTGGGTATCCGGCAGGACCCCAAATCGTATACCGTCGAGCAGATGCCCCACCCCGATTTCGTCTTTCTCTCCCACACCCATATTGACCACTTTGCCCCCGCGGTGCTCAAGGGGCTGGACCCGGAAACGCCGGTGTGGATGCCCGCCGACAAGGTGGACAAAGCCGCCCGTCTGGGCTTGCGGGCATTGCGGGGCGTGCGGGCCTGGGAATCGGACGAAATCAAAGGGGTGCGCCTGACGGCGGTTCCGGCCAAACACTCCGGCGGGGAGTTGGGGTTGATCATCCAGGGAGAAAAGACCGTGTACTTTGCCGGGGATACCTCCCTGGACCGGGACCTCTTTCGGCAGATCGGCCACCGCTGGGAGCTGGACGCCGTCTACCTGCCCATCGGCGACCTGCGCAGCCTGGGCATCCCCTTTGGGCACATCGGGCCGCGCAAAGCATCCCAGGCCTTGCGCCTGTTGGGGGAACCGCCGGTCGTGGTCCCTACCCACTACAGCGGTATGACCCTGGGGCCGCTCCTTTACTTCCGGGGGACGCCGCGCAAACTCTCCGAAGCGATCCACAAGTCCGAGCTGGGGACCCAGGTCGGCACGATGCGCCCTCTGGCGACGGTGGAGATCTAGAATCGGGAACCCTACCACGGAGGCACGGCGACATGTTGCGATGCTGTCCGTGCCTCCGTGGTCTGTTTCCGATCCCCCGATCAACGGAGAAACTGCTCAATCAGCGCGATCCCCTGGAACCCCATCCAGGCGACGACCGTCGTCTTGAGCACCTTACCCAGCCAACAGATGAACAGAAAACGCCAGAGGGGATAGCGTGATGCACCGGCGGCGATGCCCGCCAGGTCAAAAAAGGGGTTGGGGATGGCCGAGAGGGCAAAGATGGTGATGTCGCCGCGCCGTTCCATCCAAGCGGCCAGATAGTCATAGACCCGCCGGTTTTCAATGAGGGCTTGCCCCCCAAAGCCCAGCCCGTAGCCAGTCAGCTCCCCCAGCGCCTCGCCGCTGCCCGCCGCCAGGCCGACCAGCAGCGGCGACAGGGCACTGCCCATGGCGAACACCAACGCCAGACTGGGCGCGGGCAGGATGACCGTCGCGTTGCCCACCAGGCTGACGAGAAAAATCCCGGCATAGCCCACCGCCCCGATCTGGGCTACCTGGTCGCGCAACAGCAGGATGCCCAGGCTGATGGCCAGCACCAGGACGACGATAAACACGCGAAAGGGGGTGCCGGTCCAAAAGGAAGGTGAGGCAGGCTCCGGCTCCTGCGGTGTGGGGGACATGGCCGATCCTCACAAAGGAGCGCCGATGCGCACCACACGGGCCGGTCCGGTCAGCCCCTTGGTCGCATTGCAGGTGTCCAACACCAAACGGGCGTGCTGCATCACCAGGGCGTAATCCACCGCCCGATGCCCGGAGACGATGATGACGCAATCGGCGGCGGCCAGCGTTTCGGCGGTCAGGTCCACGCTTTCCAGCCAGCGTTCCTCCGGGTAAAAGACATCGCGGCCCACCCGATAGCGGGGCACATAGGGATCGTGGTAGCGGACCTCCGCCCCCCGCGTCAGCAGCAGCTCTATGACGCGCTCTGCCGGAGAGTTGCGGGCGTCGTCAATATCCCGCTTGAAGGCCACCCCCAAGATAAGCACCTGTGCCCCCCGCAACGGCTTGCCCTCCCGGCCGAGGGCCTGGGTCGCCAGGTCCACCGTGTGGTAGGGCATGGCCTGGTTGACCTCGGCGGCCAGCTCAATGAACTTGGTGTAAAAATCGTATTGGCGGGCTTTCCAGCTCAGGTAGTACGGGTCTACGGGGATGCAGTGGCCGCCCACCCCCGCGCCGGGGTAGAAGGGCATGAAACCAAAGGGCTTGGTGCTGGCCGCTTCGATGACTTCCCACAGATCAATGCCCATCCGCTCCGAAAGCAGGGCCAACTCGTTGACCAGGGCGATATTGACGCTGCGGTAGATGTTTTCCAGCAGTTTGGACATTTCGGCGGTGCGGGGGGAAGAGACGACGTGGACATGGGCAAAGAGACGGGCCAGCAGGGCACGGGCCAGCTCGGTGCACCGGGGGGTCAGGCCGCCGACCACTTTGGGCGTGTTTTCCACGGTGAACTGCTTGTTGCCGGGGTCAATGCGCTCCGGCGAAAAGGCCAGGTAGAAATCTTTGCCCGCCCGGAGGCCCGATCCTTCCTCCAAGATGGGGCGGACGAACTCCTCCGTCGTGCCGGGGTAGGTGGTGCTTTGCAGGATGACCATCTGCCCCGCCCGCAACCGGGAGGCGATGCCCCGTGCCGCCTGCTCCACATAGCGCAAGTCCGGGGCCTTCATGGCGTCAAAGGGGGTGGGGACGCAAATAAAGATAGCGTCGCATTCGGTCAGCCGGTCATAGTCGTCGCCGACTTCCAGCCGCCCGGCGCGGACCATGGCCGCCACGTCGCCGGTTTCTACATCGGGGATGTAGCTGCGGCCCTCGCGGAGGGCGGTCAGCTTGTTTTCATCCACATCCAGGCCCAAGACGGGATACCCGGCCTTGGCAAAGCCCACGGCCAGGGGCAAGCCCACGTAGCCCAGGCCGATGACGGCCACGCGGGCGGTCTTTTCGGCGATTTTGGTAGAGAGAGTGTCCATCATCGTTCCCTTTTCACTCTGTCTATGCTGCGGAGTCCATGGAAGCAGGGCGCAGGTGCGCGGAAACCGGCAGCGCGAACAGGGATTTGCGCAACAATCGGGTGGAGAAAAAGAGCACTTCCAGGTTCTCGATGGCCCCTGTCACCGGGTTGAGGCGGGCGATGACCTCATCGCCCAATTCCTCACTTTCCTGCTCCGGGTAGGGTGGGCGAAGGTTGATATAGAGAATGTCGGCCTCACGATCATACTGAAAGGTCAAGAGCGTGTCCATTCGACGACTCCTTTCGCCAATTTTCTGGCGATATAGGCGGTAATAATCCAATGGCGAGTAGTCGGATGCGTGTCGCTCACCACGACGACGACCACGTATTTGCCGCCCCGTATTGCCGGGAACCAGCGGCTGAACAGCCGCGCATTGCCGAAACGGGTACTGCGACGCACCTGGTCAGGGTCGGCGAGTGTCTCGGCAAGGCAAGCACGATGATCGGGCAGCAGATCGGGGTGGTGGGCGGCGATATGGCGTTCGCGCTCGGCGGTCAATTCGACCTCGTTGCCCAGATACGGACAGCGGAAAAGGGTCATCTTTTTCTCCTGTGCCCGGTCAGGCCGATGACGGCCACGCGGGCGGTCTTTGCGGCGATTTTGGTAGAGAGAGTGTCCATCATCGTTCCCTTTTCAGTCTGTCCATGTTGCCGTATCGGTTCAGCCGTTCTCCTCCGCCGTTTTCCGCTTCAAAAAATCGCCCCGCACCTCTTTGCCCACGAAATCCACCTGTTCCAGCTTCCACAAGGCCACAGCCGCTACCGCCGCAACGATGCCGCCTACCACGTATCCTTCGACGATGCTGGCTTGAGTGATGAACAGGGCCAGCACCCCCAACGCAGCGCAGACCAGGTAGAGGATGAGGACCGCTTCCCGCCGGGTATAGCCCATGGCTACCAGCCGGTGGGAGACATGGTCCCGCCCCGGTGTGGTCAGGGGGTTGAGGTGGCGTCGCAGCCGAGAGATGATAACCAACGTCGTATCAAAGAGGGGCAAACCCAGGATCAGCACCGGGACCATCCAGGTCACAATCTCCACGTTATCGGGGAAGCGGAGCTTGATGCCCACCGCCGCCAGCATGAACCCCAAAAAGAGGCTGCCGGCATCGCCCATGAAGATACTGGCCGGGTTGAAATTGTAGCGCAAAAAGCCCAGACAAGCCCCCACCAGGGCCGCCGACAGCGCGCCGACCAGATATTGATCGTTCATGGCCGCCAACAGCAGGAAAAAGATGGCTGCCACCGCACCGATCCCCCCCGATAGGCCGTCCATGTTGTCCAACAGGTTCATGGCGTTGGTCACAACCACCACCCAGCCCAGGGTGACGATGACGTTCAGCCATTCCCAGGGAAAGGTCCCGATGCGCACGCCGGTCAGGACCAGGATCGAGGCCGCCGCAAACTGGCCGATCAGCTTGAGCAAGGGACTGAGACCCCGCCGGTCATCCCACAGGCCCAAGAAGGAGACCAGGCTGGCCCCGATCAGGATGCCGAACAGTTCGTGCAACCGAAACCGCTCGCCAAAGAGCAGCAGGGCGACGATGAAGGCGCCGTAGATGGCCACCCCGCCCAGCAAAGGGATAGGGTTGACGTGGATTTTGCGGGCGTTTGGTTGATCGGTGATGCCCAAGCGCACGGCAGCGCGGCGGGCCAGGGGCGTCGCCCCCACGGCCAGGATCAATGCCGCGGCCAGGATCAGCATAAAAGTCGCGGTCATGCCCTTCCCCCCGACCTCACTCCTCTTGGATGACGATGGTCAGTATTTTGTCTCCGACGGCGATCCTTTTCGCCACATCCAGACCTTCTACCACGTAACCAAAAACGGTGTAGGCCCCATCCAGTTGGTGGATGGGAACCAGACAAATGTAGAACTGACTGCCCGACGACGCCCGTTCCGGGTTGACCTGGTCCCCCAGGCGGGCCATGGCGATTGCGCCCTCGTTGTGGGGCAAGCCGATCTCGGCGGGGATGGTGTAGCCCGGACCGCCGCGTCCCGTGCCGGTGGGATCGCCGCCCTGGATGAGGGCAAAGCCGGGCTGGTTCTCGACACGATGGAAGGTCAGGCCGTCATAGAACCCCTGGCGGGCCAGATAGACAAAGTTGTTGACCGTCTGCGGGGCATCGGCGGCGTCCAGCTCAACAACGATGTTGCCTTTTTCGGTGACGATGGTGGCCCGATAGGACTTGGCAGGATCAATGACCATCTCCGGCGGATTGCTGTACATGTTGTTTCTCTCCTGGGGGGGCAGGTCTCCGGCCCTTTTTTGCGGAGGCGCGGCAGGCGTGGCTTCCCCTTGTGCCTGTTTCAACTGTTCAATATAGGTCTCCAACGCCGTCTTTTCGCTTTCCGGGGCCAGGGCGAGGGCCTTTTCGGCGAACTCCAGGGCCTTTGCCAGATCGCCGGTTTGTTGGTAGAGGATGGCCAAGTTTTTGTAGCTATTGTAATCATTGGGCGAAAGGCGGATTGTGGCCTGATTCTCGGCGATGGCATCTTGTAGTCGCCCTTGTCGGGCATAGACATAGGCCAGCATACTGTGGGCCACCGCGTTGTTGGGGTCCAGTTCAATGACCTGTTCAAAAGTCTTTTGGGCGGCATCCCATTCCTTGTTCTGCACCTGTGTTTGGCCCTGGGTCATCAACTCTTGCACCCGGGCTGCATCCTCCGGCGATGTCGGTATGGCCCCCTGGAGCTGCGCGACAAAGTTCTCCATTGCCTTCTTTTGATTTTCCGGGGCCAGCTCCAACGCAATGCGGGCTTGCTCCAGCGCATCTTCCGGCCGGCCCACCTGTTGATACAGGATGGCGAGGTTTTTGTGCTCTTCGAAGCTCTTGGGCCACAGCTCAACCGCTTTCTCATAGATCTTTAAGGCGGCCTCCGTATCCCCCAATTGGGTATACACATAGCCCAGCCCCCGATAGGCCGCCTGGGTCTTGGCCTTCAACTCTATGGCTTTTTCGTATGCTTGGGCAGCCTCTTCCCATTTTTTCTGGAGCATATAGTTCTCGCCCAACAGAAGGTAGGTCTGGACATACTCGTCATCCAGCTCCAGCGACTTTTTGAACTGCTCTTCCGCCTTTTCCAGATCGCCCAACACGGAGTAGATCTGCCCCCGCTCGTTGAGGATTTGGGCGTTGTTCGGGCTGAGTTTGCGGGCTGCCTCCGAGTACTCCAGGGCTTTGTTGAGCCGTTCCGTCCGTTCTTCCCCTTCACTCAGGTTGCCCCAGGCCAGGTAGAGTTTCGCCAGGTTGCGGGGATGGTCGGTGTTGAGGGGAGCCTCTTTCCAGGCCCGGATCATGGCGTCTGCGCTCTTTTGGAAGAGCGCATCCCGTTCGGCCCCTTTGGACTGGGTTCCCTTGTCCATGAAAGAACGGGCCTGGAACAGGTAGTAAAAGTCCTCATGGGGGGCCAGGGCCAACGCCTTGTCGTAGAAAAAGAGGGCGGCATCCCATTGTTTGGCCGATTCCAGGCCCTGGCCCTGTTTGAACAGGATGTCGGCGCGGACGCCGTTGATGTTGGTTGTCACCATCAATACAACGGCGGCAATGGGCAACACAACCAACGAAGCGACCAGAACGAAATCGCCCGGCGCATTGGCCCAACGCCACGGTTTGGCGGTTCGGCGGGCAGGCGAGAGGAAGACAAGGACCACGGCCAAAGCGATCATGGTCAGAAGCAAGAAGGCGACGAAAAAGGCATACGTATCGGCCAGGGGGATGGGGGCATCGGGTGAGGTGATGGACAGAGGACGCACGCGGGCGGCGTGCAACAGGGCGAAAAGCCCCGCACCAAAGAGGGAAACCAGGATGAAACCCCCGACGGCGGCCAACCAGTCGGTCACCGTCCGCCCCTGGGATTCGGGGCGGACGGCGAGATCGCAGAGGCCCATCAAGCCGATCATCCCCCATGTCACGATCAAGAGGGAAAGGATGACCAGGGACGTTTCCCCTCGGCTTCTGGTCAGCGAGTGCCAGATGGTAAGCAGGACTCCGGGGTCGTCGGGCTGGACGGTGATGTAATCAAACAGCATGGTGACCAGGATCATGATGGCAATGACGCCCAACGTCAACGCGCCGCTCCGCCAGTCCAGGACGCTATCGGGCACACGAGGAACTTGGGGAGGATGTGCCGAGCCGCGTCGCCTCTTCCGGGAAGGGCGCGGTGCTTCTTCCTTCACCTCCTCCGAGACCGAGCTTGGTTCCACCGCCAGTCTCCAGCCGATGACGACCATCATACCGGTATAGGCCCAGAGATAGGTGCGCGTTGCTGCAATGTCAAACCCGAACTGGGTTTCTATAAAGTGGGCGATCACGGCGGCCATCAAAGCCACGATCCAGATGGCGTAGCGTCCGCCCAGGTCCTGCCGCAACTTTGGAGAGCGGCTCGCTTGGATCATCACGATCAGCGTGTACACCCCCAGCCCCACCAAGCCGCCAAAGGGGATGCCTACCCCCAGGAAGGCCAGGCCCTGCCACAGCCAAAAACCGAGGAACCCCAACGCACCCCCGCCGACCAGCAAGCCGACGAAGGCATATTTTTGCCAGCGGCGGCGAACAAGGCCCAACCATTTGAACCCGTAATAAAAGATGCTGATATACATCAGCATATAAGCCGCAAAGCCGATCACACCGGTAAAGACCAACGAATCCAGGGTATCATTGTGAGAGCGGTCGGGTGTGGCGTTACGCTTTTCAAAATGGGCCAGATCGGGCGGATAGAAACGGTTGTAGGCGACATACATGGACTCCGGGCCGTAGCCGATGATGGGGCGCACCACGTTGAGCTTATCCGGCCCTCCATCCGGTCCGGGGAACTCTAGCGGGGCGTGCCAGCCGATCATTTTGGTCGCCCCCTCCCAAATGAGGACGCGGACCTTGCCGGTCTTGCTTTCGGTCTGGAACACCTTGCCCAGGCGGCCGATGTAAGGCATCTCTCGGAGCTTTTCCACCACGGGAGACTGCACGGTGTTGAAGGCCACGAATCCCACAACGACCAGGACGGCCAAAATGACGCTTCCCCAGGAAAGCCACAGGCGGCGTTTAGACAGGCCCAAGAGGACCAGATAGAGCAGCATCCCCCCGACCAGGCCCAAGAACGGCCCCCGGCTCTGGGAGTAAAAGATGGTGACCAGTTGGGCAATGAGGATGACAAAATAGCCGGCGACCAGAACCAATCGTGCTACCGGCTTGTAGAGGTAGAGGGCAAAGGGAATCATGGCCACGATAAAGACTAGAGAGGCCAAGATGCCCCAGCCGAAATACTTGGAGTCGGCGGGAGGGAAGGGGATCTCCAGCACCCAGACAAAGCCGACCAGGAAGGCAAAGGTCAAGGGCATAAAGATCGCCAGCATGTGGGGCCGTTGGTCGGAAGGACGGAGCAGGACCAGGACGCTGGCGATCACCACACCGGCGAGCAACACTCCCCACGACAGCCACTGGGGAGCGCCCCGGCGGCCCAGGAACATGGCCGTCAGCAACGTCCCGACCAGGATGGCGAAGGAAACAAGGCTCAAGACCGCATCCGTTTTGTGAACGTCCCCTACCGCCTCCTTCCAGTTTTCCAAAAGCCGCGTTAGGGTCAGGGGGACGACCATGATGAGATAGGCCGATACGAAAACGGCGTTGCCCATGCTGGAAGTCACCCGCCGCGTTACATCGCCGCCCCAGGGCAACGGGTCCAGACCAAAGTGCTGTACCAGGCCGTAGAGGGCAATGGGGAAGCTGACCAAAATCATGGTGGTAATCAAACGGTTCAGTTGCTTTTTGGTGCGCAGGACATCCAGCATAAGGAAGAAGATGAGGATGTAGGAAAGCAGGCTGTACATCCCCTGCAAACGCACGTGAGAACCCCAAAGGCTGGTGCGGGGGACAACCGATGTCGCCGTGCTGAGGAGATTGATGGCGATCAGGAACAGGGTAGGCAGCACCAGGGGCGTGCCGACGATCTTGCGCCACCACGGGGTGTCATCCCGCTGCCCTTTGCCCGCCGTCCGGCGCAACCGCCAACCATCCAGGGCGCGGATGATCCAGGCCGCGCTCATGGCCAGGGCCAAAGAGCGGAGGATGGAGATTTTGTCCGGCTCAAATACGCGCTGGGAGTAGATGTTGAAAAAGAGCGGCACGGTGATCACCGCCGCCAGCCAACCAGCTTCAATGAATCGGTCGCAAAAAAGGCCCAGCTTGGTACGCATACATCTCCTCACGGCAATTGATTTTGTAGGCTCTGGCTAACGCCTCGCCTCCTCTTTGAAACGATCTGCCCTTTGGAACCAGGCAATGGTCCGACGCAATCCCTCTTCCAGCGGCGTTTCGGCCCGGAACCCCAAGACCGCCTCTGCACGGCGGACATCGGGCACGCGGCGGCGTGTTTCCTCAAACCGCTCGCCAAAGACGCTGTGATAAGGCACAGAAACGATCTCGGAATCGGAACCGATGAGGTCGCGGATGAGCTGCGCCAGATCCGCAATTTTGGTCTCCCGATTGGCCCCGATGTTGAACACCTGCCCCACCGCCTGGGGAACGGTCCCGGCCAGGATCGTCCCCCGCACCGTGTCATCTACATAGGTAAAGCAGCGGGTCTGTTGCCCATCGTCAAAGACGGTCAGGGGTTGGCCGGAGCGCGCTTGGGTGATGAACTTGGCAATCACGCTGCCGTAGCCTTTGGGGTCCAGACGGGGACCGTAAGAATTGAAATAACGCACTACGGATACGGGAAACCCCTGGGCCGCGTAGGCCAGGGCGATATATTCATCCAGGGCTTTGGAGAGGGCATAGGACCAGCGCGGCACGGTCGTCGGCCCCAGCAGGCAATCGTCTTCTTCCCCCAGCGGAACGGCGGTGCTTTTGCCGTACACTTCGGAGCTGGAGGCAATGACCGTCCGCCGCCAATATTTGTAGGCTTTCCCCAGCACGATCTCCGTCCCCCGGACGTTGGTCTGAATGCCCAGCAGTGGGTCCTCCACGACATATTTGACGCCCACGACGGCAGCCAGATGGTAGACCTGGTCCACCTGCGCGACCAGGCGATCCATCAAGGCTTCGTTGAGAATGCTATCGTTGACAAAGTGGAACCGTTCATCACCCAACAGGTGGCGGATGTTCCCGATCTTGCCGGTGGACAGATTGTCCACCACATAGACTTCGTGTCCGTCGGCAAGCAAAGCATCTACCAGATTGGAACCGATGTAACCGGCCCCACCCGTTACCAGAATTCTCATCGTCTCCCCGTGCCTCTTACGAAATCAAGCCGAGAATGCGGCCTACTTTGGCGAACTTTTCCAGGACGAATTCCATTTGGGCGTCGGTATGGGTGGCCATGTAGCTGGTGCGCAGCAGCGACCGGTTATGGGGTACGGCGGGCGGGATCACGGGGTTGGTGTAGACCCCCTCTTCAAACAGCATCTTCCAGGTAAGAAAAGTGGCGTTCATGTCGCCGATGATGATGGGGATGATGGGGGTTTGGCTTGGGCCGGTATCAAACCCCAGTTTTTGGAATTCGCTCCGCATAAAATCGCCGATCTGATTGACCCGCTCAATCCGCTCCGGCTCTTGGATCATCACATCAAGGGCTGCGCTGACGGCAGCCACGTTGCCCGGCGGCATGGATGCGCTAAAGATCAGGGAACGGGCATGGTGCTGGATGTAGTGGATCACGGCGGCATCCCCGGCAATAAAGCCGCCCAGGGAGGCGAACGACTTGCTGAACGTCCCCATGACCAGGTCCACGTCGTCGTTGACGCCCAGATGGATGGCCGTGCCCTTTCCACCGCCCAAGACACCGATGGAATGGGCATCATCCACCATCAGGCGGGCACCGTACTTTTTGCACAGGGGGATGATGTCCTGGAGCGGGGCAATATCGCCGCCCATGCTAAAGACGCCATCCACCACCACCAGCTTTCCCGCATCCTCCGGCAGCTGGCGTAACACCCGTTCCAAGTCGTTGACGTCGTTGTGGCGAAAGCGTTTCATCGTCCCAAAGGAGAGACGACAACCGTCCACAATGCTGGCGTGATCGTCCTTGTCGGTGATCACAAAATCCCGGCGACCGATGAGGGCAGAGATCGTGCCCACATTGGTCTGGTAGCCGGTGCTGAAGACCAGGGCCGCCTCTTTCTCCACATAGTCGGCCAGCCGTTTCTCCAGCTCCAAATGCCAGGCCAGCGTTCCGTTCAGGAAGCGTGAGCCGGTACAGCTGGTGCCAAAGTGGCGGGTGGCTTCGATTGCCGCCTCGCGGACGTGGGGATGGGTTGTCAACCCCAAATAGTTGTTGGAACCGATCATCACCAGTTTTTTGTCGCCGATGGTTACTTCGGTCCCTTCGGTGTCGTCAAGGGGTAAAAAGTAGGGGTACAACCCCAGCCCCTGGAGGTCTTTGGCATCGGTCCAATAGAAACACTTTTCAAACAGATCCATGGCTTTTCCTTTCCCCTCGGTTTACTTGTAAGGCCACACACCGTCCGAGACGGGTCAGTGGGAACAGGTCGCGCAGCTGGTGGCGGCACAAGAGGCACAGCCGCTTTTGGCCCCGGCAACGGCCTGACTGCTGCCGTCGCGCCCCTTGCTGACCGCCGCAAACAGAGAAATGGCCCGACGGGTGGCACTACTGCCGCAGTGAGAACAGTTGATCGGCGCGTCCGCCCGGCTCATAGGGCGCAATTTCGTAAACCTATGACCGCAATCGGCACAACTGTACTCATACAGAGGCATCGTCCCTTCGCTCCTTCGGTTTGTCCTTTGAACCGGCCTATTGTACAATGGTTTTGGGAAACGGTCAAACGCCTGGCCGCTATGCACATCATGATTACGGGGGTGAAGTTGAAAGCTCTCATCGTTATCTTTGAGGAATTGGTCCCCATCAGCGGGGGAGGGACGCCCCGCACCGACGCCATCGTCCACGCCCTGGCCGAGAGGGGACATGAGGTGTATGTTGCCGCTTCCTTTGGCGTAGAAGCGGCGGTGGCCCAAGAGGAGTTGGGCGCGGCGGGGGTGCTGCCCCTGGCAGGGGTAAGCCGCATGGACCCCGGAAAGATGAAGAAATATGCCCTCACCTATCCGATCAACATCCTGCGCGTGGCCCTGTACGCTTGGCGGTTGGGGCCGGACCTGATCCTAACTCACAACACCGCCGCCGCCTTTGCCGCGCTGCTGGGCAAACTGCTCCGTCGGCGCACCGTCACCGTCTGCGATCTGACCGACCTGCTCTTTGAGTATCTGGACGATTACAAAGGAGCCTGGCTCAAGCTGGCCGCCTCCGTAGGACGGTGGATGGAGCGCACCGGCATTCGCAGATCGGACCGAATCATCACCATCAGTCGTGCCATGCGCGACATTCTGGTCCGCGACTACGGCGCACGGCCCGACCGGGTGGACATCGTCCACGACGGGGTGGACACCCGCATCTTTCATCCGCAGGAAGCAGCGGACTTGCGTCGGAAATATGCCCCCGACGCCGACCATGTGCTCATCTTTCACGGTGTCATTGACCCCCAAGACGGCCCGGAGCTCCTTGTAGAAGCCGCGCCGCGCATCCTGGCCGCCCATCCCCGCACCAAATTCTGGCTGATCGGCGACGGAACCGCCGTGCCCGACCTGAAGGCGCGGGCCGAGGCCGCCGGCCTGCGCGACCATTTCTATTTTTCCGGATGGGTGCAGCAGAGCGAGGTAGCCCGCTACATCTCGGCCGGCGACCTGGGCCTGGTCATCCTGCCCGACGTCCTTTCGGCACGGGGACGGGTGACGCTCAAGGAATTCGAATATTGGGCTTGTGGCATCCCGGCGGTGCTGCCCCGGCTACCGGCCCTGCAGGAGGTCGTCGGCGATGAAGAAGCCGGTCTGTTTTACACCCCCGGCGATGCCGCCGACCTGGCCGGGCGGGTCAACGAACTTCTGGGCGACGATGAACGCCGCCGCGCCATGGGGCGCATCGGCCGGCAGCGGGTGACCGAGCGGTTTGAATGGCGGGCATTGGCGGCGGACATCGCCCGGCTGTGTGAAGGATATGTGACCGCCCGCCGCTGAAAAGGACAAGCGCATCCGTCGCTTCCCGTGTCGGCCCGCCGGAGACACCCAGGGCGCAGAGAGAAACGGGGTAGGATCAACCGTTCCCCGGCGAACTCTGCGGTGTACAATTTTGCAAATGCGTTGCCCGGTCGCCGAGAACCGATCTGTTGTCAGACAGGGCAAAGTGGGGTATAATGGCAAGGCTCCCAACCGGGCCTTGCCGGTCAGATGACGCAAAGGAGAAGAATGTGCGCCCACGAACCGTGGCTTTAACGGCAGCCCTGCTTGTACTGCTCGGTGCACTGGGGGTTGTGTTGGCCCGCTACATCGCTGCCGTCTGGTCGCCGGGGGAAACATGGCGACCGGCCCGCTCCATCCCCAACACCGATGTCAACCCTTATGGGGCCAACTTTTTCCTAGCCCGTGAGGTAGAACCCTGGAAACGCCAACGGACCGTGGAGATGGCCCGGCAAGCAGGGTTGGGGTGGGCAAAACAGCAGTTTGCCTGGGCCGAGATAGAACCCCTGCGCAAAGGTGAATTCATAGACCCGGTCAGCGGGGAAAGCAGCTGGACCAAATTTGACGACATCGTGGACCTCTACCGCGCCAACGGCTTGGAGGTCATCGCCCGCCTGGACCTGGCCCCCTCTTGGGCGCGTCCGCCCGATAGCCGCCCGGAGACCCCCCCCACTAACTTTGAGGATTTCGGCGATTTTGTCTATGCTTTTGTCTCCCATTTCGCCGGGCGGGTGCAATACGTCCAGATTTGGAACGAACCCAACATCTACCCCGAATGGGGTGAGCAGGCCGTGGACCCGGCAGCCTATACCCGGATGTTGCAGATCGCCTACGAGCGGGCCAAAGAAGCCGATCCCAACGTCTACGTCCTCTCTGCACCGTTGGCCATCACCCTGGGCGAACCCCACCCCCAGCCGGGCCGCTGGCGTTCCATGCCCGATCTGGACTACCTGGAAGCCATGTATGAGGCGGGAGCAAAGGATTATTTTGACATCTTGGCGGCCAACGCCTTCGGTTTTGACCGGCCACCGGAAGACCCGCCTTCCCCCGATGTGCTCAACTTCCGGCGTGTGGAGTTGCAAAGGCGGATCATGGAACGGTACGGAGACGAGGACAAGGCGGTGTGGTTCAACGAATATGGCTGGAACGCCGCCCCTGCCGATTTCGGCGACGAGCAACTCATCTGGGAACGGGTCAGCGAGGAAGAGCAGGCCGAGTACACTTTGCGGGGCATCGAATACGCCGGGGAGCATTGGCCCTGGGCCGGGGTGTTCAACATCTGGTACTTTCGGCAAACGGGCCAGCAGTACACACCGGACGAAGCGGCCTACTACTTCCGCATGGTGGACGTGGACTTTACCCCCCGCCGTGTCTATGATGCCGTCCAGGATGCGACCAACGCCCTCTTTGTTGCCTCGGCAGGCCATTTTGAAGAGACCAACCCCGCCGTGACCCGGACTCCCGGTTGGTGGAACGTGATCGCCGAGGAAGCGGGGGGCCGGGCATTTGCCGAAAGCGACCGACCGGGGGAAAGCATCCAGTTTACCTTCCAGGGCCACTCGGTGGATCTCATCGCCCGTCGCGGGCCGGAGGAGGGGCGGCTGTGGGTTACACTTGACGGGCGGAACATTGCCGGGCTGCCCACCGATGAAGAGGGCCGCTCCTACCTAGACCTGACCGCTCCCGAAACCCGGTGGCAAGCCCGATTGCCCATCGCCGCCGGGTTACGGAATGGGCAGCATGTGGTGCGGCTCATGGTGGCCCAGGGGCGCGGCAACGTAGATGCTTTTGAGGTGAACGCCGGACGCACCTTTGCTTTCCCTTTGCGCCTTGTGCTTGCCTTGGTCGCCGGGATCGCAATCGCGGCCCTGGCTCTGGTCTGGGATCGGCGGCAAGCCGGTCGCCGGGAGCAATTCTTCTAATTCAAGATGGACGCCCCACCCCTCACCCCGACAACGTGGTTCTTGGCCTTCACCCCCATTGCCGTCGTGCTGGTGTTGATGGTCGGCCTGCGCTGGGGCGGGAAGAAAGCGGGACCTGTGGGCTGGTTGACGGCCTTGGTCGTTGCGGCCCTCTTTTTCGGCGCAGGACCGGAGGTGCTGCTGGTCTCCCAGTTGCGCGGGGTGCTCCTTTCCCTCTATGTGCTCTACATTATCTGGATGGCATTGGCCCTTTACCGCGTTGTGGATGAAGCAGGGGCCATCGCCGTCATCGGACGGGGTATCGCCCGGCTGACCGCCGAGCCGACGATGCAGCTCCTCTTGTTGGCCTGGGCTTTCAGTGCTTTTTTGCAAGGAGTTGCCGGGTTCGGTGTGCCCATTGCCGTTGTCGCCCCTTTGCTCATCGGGTTGGGCTTTGCGCCGGTGGTTGCCGTGGCCGCCGTCGCCATCGGGCATTCCTGGTCGGTAACCTTTGGTGATATTGCCTCTTCTTTCCAGGCATTGATGGCTGCCACCGGGCTGCCCGGTGAGGTGCTGGCCCCCTGGTCGGCGGCCTTTTTGGGAGTAGCGGTGTTCGGTTGCGGCTTGGCCGCCGCTTGGGCTTTCCGGGGTAGAGCATCGTTGCGCAAAGGGTGGCTCGCTTTGCCGATCATGGGCGGCGTCATGGCCGGGGTCCAGGCCGGGCTGGCCCTAAGCGGCTTGTGGAGTTTGGCAGGGTTCGGCGCAGGGTTGGCCGGGCTGGCCGTCGGCGCGTTGATCGCCCGGCTCCCGACCTACCAGGTGCAAGGTTCGCGGCCTGCGGGGTTCCCCACAGCCGATGACCGTCCGTCTTTGCCCGTTGCCCTGGCTCCGTACCTGCTCCTCATCGTCGTCGTCACCGCCGCCGAACTGTGGCCCTGGCTACACGGGACGCTCAACAAGGTACAGGTGCAGATCTCTTTTCCCCAGGTGCAGACCGCTTACGGTTGGACGACGCCCGCGGGATATGGCCGTCGCATCAGCCTCTTTGGGCACGCCGGGGCCTTGTTGGCCTATGTTTCTCTGGCCGCCTTTTTCTTTTACCGCCGGAAGGGCTGTTACGGGCCGGGGGTGGGACGCCGCATTGTGGAGCAAACGGTGCGGAGCGCGGTTCCCGCCTCCATCGGCATCCTGACGATGGTCGGCATGGCGGTTATCATGGACCACAGCGGCATGACCTACATCCTGGCCGCGGGACTCAGCCGGGCCGCCGGGCCGCTCTATCCGCTGGTCTCGCCCTTTATCGGCCTGTTGGGGGCTTTTATGACCGGCAGCAACACCAACTCCAACGTGGTCTTTGGACCTCTCCAGCAACAGGCGGCGACGCTCTTGGGCATCAGCACACCCGTTATCTTGGCCGCCCAGACAACGGGGGGATCTCTGGGTTCCATGCTGGCTCCGGCGAAAATCATCGTCGGGTGCAGCACGGCCGGCCTGGCCGGGCAGGAAGGACAGGTGCTGAAAAAGACGTTGCTGCCGGGGGTGCTCATCGCCGGGGTGATCGGCGTGTTGGCCTGGTTGGCAACGGCATAGGCCCGCCACGGCAGCCACACCGACGACCGACTGTTTGGGCGGTTCCACACCGCAGAGGACGCCGAGGAAGGGTTGATTTTCCCCGCCCCCCGGCGTCTCTGCGGTGGAACCGGCAACGGAAACGACCAATGTACTTACTCTGCCTGCTCCCACATGCTATGTGGGAGCAGGCAGGGTTTTCTCTACCGTCTGCCCGTCGGCCACCAGCTTGGTTTGTAATCGTGCATGAGCAGGGGCAGGTAGTCGCGGTAGACGATGGGCCAACCCACCGGCAAGGACAGGGCGCCACCCGCCGGGCCGCTGATGGTTTGCGCCGAGTACTCGTCCCAGAAGACGGTCCACGCGCCAAAGATGACGGGGCGGTAGCGGCCCGAATCCTCCATATCGGGCCAGACGGAGACCAGGAACCAGACCGGCTCGGAGCAACCGCCGGGGGCCAGATCAAAGCCACCCCAGATGACGGTGCTCCCGCTGACGATCACACCAGGCTCGGCGTCCAGAATCTCGACGGTGATGGGCAGGGTCAAGGTGATCCAGACATCCTCGGCTTTGCGGTCGCCCAGGTTGCAGGCAGTGGCCAATACGTCCACCATGTTGACCCGACCGGGGACCAGGAAGGCCGCCTCCGGGCCGATCATGACCTCATATTGGGCCTGGATGAACGCCCCGTGGGCTTCCACGTCCACGGGAGGGGCTTGATCCCGCCAATCCATGCTGAAGGGATCGGTGTAGGTGATGATCGGCCCGGCGTTGATGACATTGGGGCCGTTATCGGCCCAGAGCAGGTCGGCCAGGGCGATGATGCGCAACGGCTCGCCGTCGGGGCGGGGCATGAGTCTGTCGTCGCCGCTCAGGGCGAAGGTGATCCAGGTTCCGGCGTTCAGGGTGGTGGTGTAGATGGACACCGGCTGGGTGAAGGGCAAGGTGGTCAGGCAATCGGGCGGATCGCTGCCCAGGGCCACACACTCTTGGAACTGATCCCACCCGGCTTCATCCACGCGGACCGCGCCATCGGGCAACATCCGGATCTTGTCCGGCACCCAGTCGGTCAGCACCAGGTCATGGGCCTGGCCGTAAACGTGTTGCGCCCGACCATCGGCGTCTTTGACGGCCAAAACCGCCGGGGCGACTTCAAAGTCGGCGGGGATGTTATCACCGGCGATTTCAATGGGGATTTCCAACACCCGGCCCAGCAAGTCCGGGTCCAGGTCGGCAGCCACGGTGACGCTGTAGTAGTACACGCCCTTCCAGGCATCGGGGATGGTCTCGGCCCACAGGAAGGGCAAGTCCCAAAAGATGGGCGGGATGGCATCTTCACCCTGATAGATAGGTGTGAAGGTGATGCCTGCCGGCGGTTGGGGTGTCAGGACGACGTTGGTGAAGGTGACGCCCGAATTGTTGTTGATCTCAATGCGAACGCGGGTCCAATCGCCGGGGGAAACCAGGCTGTGGAGCAGCACTCCCCGACCGTTTTGCACTTCGACGCCGCCGACATAGGTGGTAGCGGCCAGGTCGCCATAGCCGTAGCTGAGCAGGTAGGGGTCCTCGGTGAAGGTGCGGGGGTCGTAAGGGTCGTCAACGGTGAACAGGTAGCATACCTGATCGCCGTAAGTGCTGACCTCAATAGGAGCTACCTCTTTGCGGACTTGGGCGTCGCTCCGCTCGCCCACCGCACCCTGGACATGGGTGTCGTAGACTTCGTAGCGGTTGGGACCGGCCAGCTGCTGGCGATAGGTCAGGCGGGCGCCATCGTGCAGTTTCATCATACCCTCTTTGGGCACGCCGTCATAAGGCAGGATTTCGGCTTGGATGGTGATCAGGTTGGTGGTGCCGGGCGGCAGGTCTTGCCGGAAGAGGAGGTGGTCCGTGCCGACCGTTTGGGTGTAGCCGACCATCGTCGCCAGGTTGGATTGGTAGGAAGCCCGCCAGCGTTCTTCGCGACCGGCGTTGGGATCGCCGTAGCGTGGTTCTATGCGGTAGCCCAGCCCGCGGAAGATGCCTTCGTCAATGATGTTTTCCTGCCAGTCGACGGCGTAGCCCATGTTGCGCGATTTGATGAGGATGTCCAGGTTGGTGCGGTCCAAGCGGGTGGGAACGCGCCGCACCGGGTCATCACGCTGGCCGTCACGGTCGGTATCGGCCCATAGGCCAAAGGTGACGTTGAGGGCAGCGTGCTGTTCCCCATGGCCTGGGCAAGAGGTGCAGGAGGCCCAGTCAAATACGTCGTAGAAGGCAGCGCGGAAGGGTAAAAAGTGGGTGCGGCTCCAGATGTCGCGGTAGCCGACGCCGGGCATCACCGGCGGTTCGGGGGCATAGGCCAGGGCATCGGCCAGGTAGTCACGATAGAAGATGGGGTGGTCACCCAGGTTGGTATAGACCGAGCCGCCGGTGGCATCTACGACGACGGTTCCGCTGATGGGATCGCCCACAAAGGAGACGGAACGGCTGAACAGTTCGCGGGAGTTGATGCCGTAGCGGATGGCCGGTTCTTTGTATTCGTAGCCGGGGAAGCCACTGGTGTAGTAGGCGGTCCAGGTCAGGACGACGGCGGGCAGCACCAATTTGTGATCGGAGGTGACGGTGATGTAGGCGGTGTAGCTCGGCGGGATGGTGATGAAAGAACCGGTATCGGTGACGGCCAGCGGCGAGGGGTCAATGTGATAGCCACCGGGGCTGGTGTAGGTGTAGACGGTCATGCCGTCCCAGTCGTCCAGGGTGATGGTATCGCTGACCGCATAGCCCACCGGCAGAGGATAGCGGTCGTCATCGTAGAAATAGACTTCGTTGCGCATCCAGACCGTTTCACCATCGTTGGTTGCCAGGACACGGTATTGGTTGTCCAGGGCGACGATGGGAGCGATGAGGGGCACAACGTCGGTGATGATGACCTGCTTGGCAGCGGTCCATTCTTTGTTCTCCAAAACGGCAGCTACGTCAAAGGCATTGCCCTCTTCCGGGATGGTGTAAGCCCGGTCCAGTTCTATGTCACGGTCACCCTCTATGCGGGCAGCCATCAGGGAGGACAGGCGGAAGGGGAAGTGACGCACGGTGACGTAACGGTCGTTTTCATCCCAATAGGTGGCCTGCCCGGTGCTAAAGAGGATGTTTTCTCCCTGGGCCAGCGATTCGGGTGCGGTGCGCACGCGGTAGGAAAGTTCTACCTGTCCGGGGTCCACGTCGCCCAGGTCCCAGACGATGAGGGTGCGGGTCAAGGGACCGGGCAGGATCTCATGGGTCACGACGTCGGGCGGCGGGTTGATTGTGCTCTCGGTGACGACGAATCCCGGCTCAACGGTCTCCGTAACCATGACTTCGTATAGGGTGTCCTCCCCCAGGTTCGCCAGGGAAAGGGTGACGCTGATGGAAACCTCCTCCCAGGCAGGCAGCAGGTCAGGCGGCAGGGCCGGGTTGTAGGTCTGAGCAGCACGGCCATACAATTCGCCGTATTCCGCACCGGAAAGGAGCAAGGCGTTCAGGAAGAGGGGCAGTTGCTCGCGGCGATGGCGGTCGGTAGGATGCCCGGCAACGAGGGTGACGCGGCCCTGTTCCACCAGGCCGGAGAGGATGGCCGGTGCACCGGGCCAGGAGCCATCGGCAAATGTGGCAACGGCAGGCAGGTCGGCGTCGGCCGTCAGGTAAGGGTCGCTCAAGATGTAGAGGGTGTCGGTCAACCAGGAAAGGGCCAGGGGATGGTCGGGTAAGGCGACGTCCAGATGGGCGACGTTGCCGGGGGCATCAATGCGCACTTCGGGGTTGACCGTGCCGGGCGGGACCAATCCGGCGGCTTCGGCGATGTAGGTTGCCTCTCCCTGGGCGTAAAGGTGTCCACCGCCACGCACAAATGCAGCAATGGCCGCCAAGCCATCAGGCCCCAGTTCCTGGGTTACGGTTGTGACGGTCCCGATTTTGACCGAAGGCAACACAAGCAGGTCATAGTTTTCTAGATCCCCGGCACGGATGGCATCCTCGTCCAAGATGTCGTCGGGCACAGCTCCCCAAAGGTAGTTTTCAAAGACTTCGCGCACGGCGGCCAGCTCCCAGTTGACATCGCCATAGGTATCGGTGACGGAGGAGCGAAAGAGGGCAACACGCATGGGAGCTACGGCGTAAGCAGGCCGCAAATCCAGGGTCCCGCTGGGAAGGAGGGCATGGTCGAAAGGGCCGGTCAGTTCTGCTTCCGGGACAAGGGCCGTGCCGGGGGCATAGTCCACACCGTCGTGGCTGAAGTCGGTCTGCACCCAGCGCAGCCTTCCTTCATGGCTCAAATGGTCAAAGATGGCCCGATAGGCACGGTAGGTATCCCCTTGGTCGGGGCCAAAGGGGATGAGGGTCGCCGGGTCACGGTCCACAGGGCCGACAGGGGTCGCCGGGGCCGCAGCAACGCTCCAGGCGACGAGCAATAGGGCAGCGGCGGTCAGCAGCAGGGCGACCGCGCTACGGTAAGGGTGATGATGGGTTTGGTTGTTCATAGATTCCTCCTTGTTACACTACAGCGAATTGAGAATGGAACGAATTGAATGGAACGAATTGAATAGAACGAATTTATTTTCGTACCGGTATGATCTGCAATGTCGTGCCGTGGAAGTTGGCTAAAAAGCCCAGGCGGTAGTCCAGGAGCCGCAGACGAGCCTTCATTTGTTCACGCAAGGCATCATCTATGTCCCGGACGGCGATGGCCGCCAACAGGATTTTGCCATCCACAGCGATCAGGCGGGCCGGTTGGTCCCCCAAGTGGTGTCGCCCATAGTAGACGGGCACCGTTTTGATGTATTCATAAGGTATGCCCTGATGATGCAGTTCAATCATGGCCGCCCGACGATAAACTTGGTGGAGAAAGCCCGGCCCCAGTTCAAAGTGAACGCGGTGCAGAGCCTCGAACAAGCGGTTGGACAGGTCCGGGTAGAGCAAGTTGCCGGCAACGGGACGCCGCTTCCATTGAGAGTCAACGACTTGGTTCCGCACAAAGTTGGGCAATCGCTCATCCAACAGCGAACCGGCTCCGTAACTGACGACAATGGCCAGGTCGGCGTCGGTGACCTTGAGGTAGGAGATGGCCTGGGCTTTGTGGACGGGCAGGATTTCGGGCGCAACTTTGAGTTCCAGGATGATCTTGCCTCCTTCGATCCAAAGGTCCACCATGTAAAGGCCAACGCGCTCATCACGGTAGTAGATTTCAAAGGCTTTTTCGGCAGTGCAACGGATACCGCGTTCTTCCAGGCCAATGGCGATGGCAGCCTGGTAGAAATGCTCAGGTAGGTTCGGCCCCAAGGCGTTGTAGACATGCAACAGGACACCTCGGACGGTGTAGCTGAGCTCTTTGTGGATGATTTTGGTCATGGTCTCACACTACAACGGACGGGAATACTACAACGAATAAGGAAAGGAACGAATTTTGCACCCCGCGCCCCCTTTCGCTCCTTTCGCCACTCGTTGTAGTGTTTTGAGAACACTACAACGAATAGGGAAAGGAACGAATTTTGCGCCCCGCGCCTCCATTCACTCCTCTCGCCACTCGTTGTAGTGTTTCGGGAACATTACAACGAATAGGGAAAGGAACGAATTTCGCGCCCCGCGCCCCCTTTCGCTCTTTTCGCCACTCGTTGTAGTGTTTTGAGAACACTACAACGAATAGGGAAAGGAACAAATTTTGCACCCCGCGCCCCCATTCGCTCCTTTCGCCATTCGGTGTAGTGTTTTGAACGGCCTGCCCGCATTCCCACACCGGAGCGTGGGAACGAAACGGGAGCGAATTTCATGTCCTGTGTCCTCCACCAACCGGTCACTGCCCTCGCGTAACCAGAGGCAGGTATACCGATCGGATGCTATCCGGGTCCAAGTATTCGTCTGCTCCCAGGTCGGGCAACGGGTCACGGAGTTCACCGTCAATGTCCTGATGCACGTCAGAAGGCCATCCCCGGTTGCGGGCCGGTGAAGCCGCGGTCAGGTGATAGTCGCCATCGCCCACAAACGCCGGGTCACCTTCAAAATCGGCGGTCTGTATGATCCGCCCACCTTCTGTTACCTGAGTGTCCGTGAGGTTGTGCCACAAAGTCGCAGTCAGCCGCGCAACGGAAGCATCAAGAGGGCTGCCACCAACCTGTACCCCCACCCCCGGACCGGCGATGATGGTGTTGGTCAAGGTCAAACTCCCGGAAACCTGGCCCGAATTGATCACCTTGATCCCCGTGCGTCCATTGTCGGCAACGGTTGTGTGCCAGCCGTGCACCGTTCCGCCGATGACCGACAGTCCATCTCCGGCGTTGGCAGCGATGATGTTGTTTATTAGCGTAGCCCGATTGTTCCAAATCAGCAACCCGTTGCCGTTGCGCAGGATTCGGTTGCCCACCAACTGCGCCGGATAGCCCGCATCTACGACTACGCCATGACCGTACCCTGCGCCTCTGCTATCGGCTACAATGTTACCGATCAGCGTGGCGGTCGTCCCGGCCAGGTAAAGGCCACTGCCGATAGAATTACCGGTATTGCTGTAGAAACGGCAGCCGCTGATTGTCACATTGGCTCCATAGGCATACAGGCCGCTGCCGTCAAGCAGCGCATACCCCTGGGTGATGGAAAACCCCTCCACCGTGACGGTGATGGACGATTGGAAGGTGGGTATGGTAATCAAGATACCGCGCCCCCGCCCTTGGGGGTTGATGACGGTCGGATGGCTCAACGGCTGCGAAACCGCCCAATCGGTGACGGTATAACCGCCGCGCACGGTCAAGCTCTTGCTGATGAACAGTGTCTGAGTCACCGTTTGGGACCAACCGCCCAGGTCATAGGTCACGGCTCGCACGTCGGTGTAGATGCCCTGCGCCACACGGATTTCATCGCCGGGGGCGGCGGCATCCACTGCCGCTTGCAAGGCGGCGTAGCAGGGCATCGCGCCGTGGCAATCGCCATGTGGGGCGACGTAGTGGGTACTTGATGCCGCACCGACGGGCTGCATCAAGGCGCAGCCCAGCGCCCACGACACGCCGCCAAGCAGGAGCAAGGACACGGCCAACGCCAAGATGTGTTCCGCCTTGTGCTTCATCCAAGTTCTCCTGTGTTGCTCCGCCATCATGCGATCCTGTGGGTAACACTACAGCGAATGGGGACAGGAACGAATTTGCGCCCCACGCCCCCATTCGCTCCTTTCGCCATTCGTTGCAGTGTTTCGGGAACACTACAACGAACAGGGACAGAAACGAATTTCACACCCCGCGCCCCCATTCGCTCCTTTCGCCATTCGTTGCAGTGCCCCGGTGTAGTTCTCCGAGCGGCCCGCTCTCGTTCCCGCGCCGGAGCGTGGGAACGAGTCAAGTCAAGCCAAGCTATCCAAGCCCCAGTTCACCCTCGAGTACGTCGTCATCATATAGTGTTCGGATAACCTCTTTCTTGCTCTTGCACACTACATTGAGCCAAGAAGCAAAACCTTCCAACCGACCATACAGTTTCAAGTGGCGATTATCCAAATAGGCTACTGGATACTCTTCTCTCGGAATCCACTCCTCCACGAGGAAACACCACTCATTGCCATTGGAATCCAGCGAGAACGGCACAAGGTACTTCCGCTTAATAGTTCCTCCTTCTCGAAATGGAAGATTGGTTTCCAGCTCCATCCGGGTTAAAGATCTATTCCTCATCCAATCTCGATGAAACACCTGTTGAATTGAGGATATTCGTCTGTTACTGTTACCAACGGAGCACACTTCCTGCACAAAAAACAGATAGGCCCCATTGCTAAATTGAGTGACAAACTGCCGATATGATTCAGGAAGCAAGATCCCTATGTCTGCTTCCGTTTGTGCCACATCCGCATGGCTTGCCCTGGGCCAGATTTCGTGCTCGGACCTATGTTGTTCCAACTCGGCCAGCAGCATATCTATCTTCATAGAAGCCTTCCTCACGTACTCGCAACAATAACTGACGACGCCTCAGGACATCCGTGGCACACTTTCTCTCAGGCTCTCGGCACCGACTACGCTTCGCCCTCAGACCAGCCGTCGCCTACAAACCTACCACGCTTGGTTCCCCGTTGCCGGCATTCCCACGCTCCGGCGTGGGAACCAGAAGTCAAGTTTTCGAACAAGAGATCCTGCTAAATAAGCCACTGTTCCAAGCGGATCCTCCCAAAAGCTCGTATCGCGCTCTATCCCAAGCCGTCCCGATACATATGCATCAACTACAACAGATCTGATTTCTACTTTTGCCTCTGCAAATGTTCTGTTATCGCGGTCTGGCAGATCCTCAAAGCCCGCCGGCATCTCTTTTGAACACCACATCGGTCCAGTATATGCCCCAGCATCATTTTCCAAAAATGCTTTCAGTTGATCGGATATAGACCGGTTTAAATCTATAACTCGGCCGAAATCCGCCCCAGCCACGTTAGAAGGGAAATCTTCTAGTGTAAAAGCACTCTGGTTGTGCTGGCGATACTGCCATACTTCTGCTCCAAGTCCAAAAGCAAGTACCCCTTTGCGCCGAATATCAGATGACCACATGCTCCATCCAAGTTTCTGTAATTTTTCGGGAACCCAACTGGGCGCACCTGCAGGATCTGTCCCTCCGGCAGTAAGGTAGGCCGCGTTGAAGAAATGCAGCGAGTCTAGATAATGTGATTTAGCATCCACACCCCCATAATTCTCACTGTACAAGTACCGACCAAACAAAGTTTTGCGATTATCGTACCCGTGATCTTTATCTACTTGTACTCCATAGGGATTCCCGCCCATCGTCTGATCTGCCAAGGTCTTTAACAATTGTCGCCGCTGCTGCGGAGTTGCGTCCTTGCCGATTTTGTCCTCTTCTGTCCTCAACCACTGATACCAGTATTCAACATTCCCTATCTGAGCTTTATTCGGTTCAGAACCATTCGGATCAATCCAAGTCAACGGGTTATCGAATGCGTACATATATCTATGGGAGGATGGTGGATTTTTGACACTCCCTCTATACGTATCCAGCGCTATCCACACCCCCACTTCCGCATCATAATACCGCGCGTAGAAATGCACCAACCCCGTCTCGGCATCATATTCCTGCCCGGTGTAGGTATAGTGGTTCAGGTCGGGGCAGTCCTGGAGCAGGTTGCCGTACTCGTCATATTTGTACCGGCACACCTCCGCGCCGGACTCATCCGTCAGGGCGACGACGCTGCCCAGGCCGTCATAGTGATACCAGTAGCTCTCCACCGTCCCGCTGATGGGCGTGCGCTCCAGGAGCACCATGCGCCCGTTGCCGTAGGTATAGTGGCTCACCAGCGTCGGCGTGATGGGGCCGCTCGCATAGTCATACTCGACCACCGGATCCAGGCCGTCAAAGACATACTCGCGGTGGAAGGCGGTCGGCGCGCTCAACACCCCGGTAGCGGTCAGCGTCGTCGTCACCCACTTTTCCACGCGGCGGCCATAGCCGTCATAGACGTAGCGGGCTTCTAGGGCCAGGCTCACGCCCTGGGTATAGCTGATCCCGCCGCCGTGGCTCACCGCCTGGGTGTAGCTAATGGCCGTCGTCACGTGGGTCAGGCGGTTTTCGTAATCGTAGACATAGTCGGTCGTCACCGTGCCGGTGATCTCCCAGCCCAGGGACAGGGCCAGGCTGACATACTCGGTGGCGGTCAGCGGCTCGGTTTTGCGGATGCGGTTACCGTTGTCGTCGTACTCGAAACGCGTCGGCCCGGCGGTGAGCATTGAATTGAGGGCGTTGTAAGTGTAAGATACATCCACCGGATCGGGCATCGTCCCGCCAATCGGCTCCGGCGTGCCGGCCTTTCGCAAGCGGTTGCCCACCGGGTCGTAGACATAGACCATATCCTGGCCGCTATCGGTGCGGGCGCGGGTCAAGCGGTAGAGGTCGTCATATTCGTAATCGCGGACCACCGTCGCCCCGCCGCGCTGCTCAACGGCACGGGTGCGGTTGCCCACGGCGTCCAGGGTATAGGCATAGGCAGCGATGATCGCCCCACCCGGCCCGGTGTTGCGCAGGCCGGTCAGGCGGCTGGCGGCGTCATAGTCGTAATCGGTGCGGGTGTTGTTGGGGTTGACCTGGGCGGTGATATAGCCCAGCGGATCATAATCCCAATGGTGCGCCCGGCCCTGGGCGTCGGTCAGCACATCCAGGCGGTCGGCGGCATCGTAGGTCATGCCGATAGCGCGGCCATCGGGGTAGGTCATGCCGCTGCGGTTGCCCACGGCATCGTAATCCCATTCCAGAACACGGCCTTTATAGTCAACGGCACGGGTACGGCGGTTGAGGGCATCGTATTCGTAGGTCCAGTCGCCGTTCCAATCGTGCATGGCGATCTCGTTGCCGTTGAGGTCATACTCGAACGTGACCGAGATGTTCTGCCCCGCGCCGATGCCATAGACCGTAGCGACCAACTGGTTGGCGGCGTCATAGCGATAGTAAGTTGCCTGCCATTTGCCGTCCACACGACGGATCATATTGCCGCTGGCGTCGTAGGCATACTCCCAGGTCTTTCCCAGAGGGTCGGTCTCGCGGGTGAGCTGATTGAGGAAGTTATACTCAAAGGTGGTGGTGATGCCGTTGGCGTCAATGATGGCCGTCCGGTTGCCTACCGGATCGTATTCGTACCTGGTATAGTTGCCCTCGGCGTCGAGCACACCGGTCAGCCAGCCCAAAGGATTGTAATCGTAATGAGTGGTCAGACCGTTGGCATCGATTCGGTCGGTTAAGCGGCGGAGGGCGTCGTATTCGTAGCGGGTGACGTTGCCCAGCGGGTCGCGCTCCTCAACCAACAGGTTCAATTCGTCATAGGCGTATTCGGTCGTCCGGCCCAAAGCGTTGATTATCTTTGTCTGGTTGCCCGCTGCGTCATACTCAAACCGGGTCTCGGCGCCCAACGGATCGGTGACCTTGACGAGCTGCCCGGCCAGGTCGTAATCATAACGGGTAGTATGACCGTTAGCATCGGTCATGCCGGTCATCGCACCTTCCGCATCGTACTCGTACACCGTTTCGCCGCCCAGGGGGTCCACTTCGCGGATCAACCAACCGTTGAGGTTGTACTCAAAGCGGGTGATATTGCCCATCGGGTCGGTCACGGCGATGGCGTTGCCCACCCCGTCATATTCGGTCAGGGTGACGCGGCCCAGGGGGTCAACGCTACGCACAACACGGTTCAACCCGTCGAATTCATAGGTGGTGGTGCGGCCCGGCTCACTTCCGTCGCTGGGGATGCCCTCCGTCAGCCGGATGCGGTTGTGGACGCGGTCGTAGCCCATCGTCACCCGGTTGGCCAGGGGGTCGATCACTTCGACCATGTTGCCCACGCTGTCATAGCGGAAATCGGTCTTGGCCCGGCGTGGGTCAAAGACACGGATGATGCGGTCCAAGGGGTCGTAGCAGTACTCGGTCGTACCGCCGATGGCATCGTGGACATACTTGCGCCGGTTGGTAGCGTCGTAAACAAAGCGGGTCCGGTAGCCCAAGGGATCTGTCAGGGTCAGCAGGTTGCCGTTGGGGTCATACTCGTAATGGTATTCATCCCCTTTGGGATTCGTCACCTTGATCAGGCGATAGATGTCGTCATATTCAAAACTGGTGATACGGCCTAGAGGATCCTTCGCCGTCAGGCGATGGTCCATCTTGTCGTAGGTGTACTCGTTGATGCGGCCCAGGGGATCCTTTTCCCAAACGAGGTTCAAGTTTTCGTCATATCTGTATTCCCATACCCCGCCCCGGCGGTCTGTTTTCTTTCTGAGCAAGTTGTTGCCGTCATACTCGTAAGTGGTTTCTCGGCCCAGAGGATCGGTCTCTTTGATAATATTGCCGTTGCCGTCATACTCGTAGGTTGTGGTCCGGGTCCGGTCGCAAACGGGAGGGTTGAGACATTCGGTGCGGGTCAGTTCGTGGCCGGAAGCGTCATAGGTGGACTCGGTCCAGCCGCCCTCGGCGTCCCAGGTCTTGATGCGGTTGCCATAGGCATCGTACTCGAAGCGGGTCTCGCGCCCCTCGGCGTCAACGAGTCTGGTCATTTGGCCCTTGTCGTCGTACTCGGCAAAGGTCTCGGCTCCGTTGGGTTCGACAACATGGATGGGGTTGCCCTTGTCGTCATATTCGTAGATCCAAGTGTTGCCCAGGGCATCGGTCATGCTGGTCGGATTGTTCTTGTCATCGTAGGTCCAGGTGGTCACGTCGCTGTCATAGAGCGACCATTCATCCAGAGGGTCGGTGCGGGTCAGCATGTTGCCCCGCTCGTCATAAGTATAGCGCCAGGTGTTGCCCCGCTTGTCGGTCTTGGCGATAATGTTGTCGTTGTCATCGTATTCGTAAAAAGTGCTCTGGCCCAGGGCGTCTATCTCCTCAATGACGCGATACTTGCTGTCAAATTTGTAAACGGTTTGATTGCCCTCGTTATCGGTAAAGGTGGCCTGCATATTGGGCAGATCGTAGTCCCATGTCCCCCGATCTCCCTTGGCGTTTTTCTGTTCCTGTACCTTGCCGTCGGGGGTGTATACATTTTCCAGGTAGGTGATCCCCTCCGGATCGGTGATGCGTTGCAGGTACCCCCCGGCCGGGTCGTACTCGTAGTTAGTCTGGCCGCCGTTGGCATCGGTCATGGCCAGCAGGTCATGGGCTTGCTCCGGAGCCAATGTGCCGCGCAGGTTGCGCAGGTACCTGGTATAGGCCAGGCTCTGAACGCCGTAAGTATAGGTTACCACGCGGCCGGCCGGATCGGTGATCCTGGTCACATGACCGGCGGCGTCGGTTTCCACATCAAAAGTCCGACCGGCAGCGTCCTCGATCCGGTCCAGCAACGCACCGGTGTAGTGCAAGGTGATGGTGTTGCCGGCCTCATCGGCGATACTCTGTAGGACACCTGCACCGTCAAAGGTAAAGCGCAACTGGTCGGGCGTGGTCAATACATACCCACTGCCCTCGGCCGTCAGCGTCTCAAATACACCCGGTTCGGCCCGATAGCCGCTGCCATCGGGGGTAAACCTCGCTCGGTGACCATCGGCATACTTGACGCGGACTATACCACCGTCGAGAAAGTCCAGCTTCATATCGTAAAGCGATGACCAACCCTTGCCAAAAAGACCGATCTCGTCGGATTGGGAATTGTAATAGCGCACAATATCTACATTCAGCCCCGGGCCGGGCACAAACAGGTCTCGCGACCACTGGAACTGATTGCCGGTGACGGGATTGACGCCCTGAGCAGTGTAACGAGTCCAATGATTGATACCCAAAGTGCGGTCGGCGCGCGTATCGGTGATGGTTCCGCTGAACGGTACACAGGTTGTCAATTGTAGTCGAGCGATGATACCGTTGTAAATGCCACCGGCAATGTATTCCAACCTGGGGTCAATTACATTATCTCGGTCATAGTACGAATCGAGAAATGCCGATTCGATTTGGGCATAGAGCGTGTCGGAAACATGGGTGGGCAGGTACAAGCCCGTCCCTCCCCAGGTGCGGGCGTCATGCACATCCCGGTCCGGGGGCAAGTCGGTCACTTCGGCGATAGACCGCACCAGTTGGCGGGCCAAGTCTTCATCATCGGGCTTGCTGAAATCGGCCAAACCCAGCGGCCCGCCAATGAAATCGCTCATTTCATGGTTCAGGATGTTAAAGGCAACGGTAGCCGCCAGGTCGGGCGCATTGCTGTTGATAAAGTCGGCCCGCCAGGCTGCCGATAGGCTGCTGTCGTCTTCGCGGGTCATCAGGACGTTGACGCCGCAACCTTCTAGCCAATCGCGGACGGCCAGGGCGGCGTTCAGGTTGACCGCCTTCTCTTCAATGGCATAGGACGCCGGGCTGGTCACCGTCCCGCCGGGATCTGCGCCGCCGTGGTCCGGGTCGAGGATGACAAGCGTCTCCGAAGGAACTGCAGCCACCCCCAACAGGGCAAAGGTGCTGAAATGATCCAGGGGAGCAGAGGCAGAATTGGCCTGGGGGTCAACCACGGTCAACAAGGGGATCCACCGATTTTCGGCCTCGTCGTAATAGTGTAGACGCAACCGTCGTTCGTCCAGCCCGGCGACATCACTATCCCGGTACTGCACTGTGACCGAGACCGTTTCTGTGACCAGGTATTCGGTCACTTGCCAGCCCGGTCTGATCATGCGGGTTGCCGTCACCACCAAGGGGGGGAACTCTCGGACCGCTTGGCCATCGGCGGTGCGATAAGCGCTCAAGGAGAAAGAAACGCCGACATCCACCAGATCAGGGGGGAGTGCAGGAAGTGTAGCCGGTTCCCGGTAGATGATGCGCGTCGTTTCCGACACCGCTTGGGGGGCAAAGGTCAAGGTTACATCTCCATCGCCGGAGATCAACCGTCCCCCCACCCCCGGCTCTACGACCGCTTCGGTGGATGCAGGCGGTGTGTACCCCTGCATCACCACCGGCAGCATCACCCTGTACGCGTCCGCCGCCGGTGTCGCCTCCGGCGCAAAGGGGCCGTACAGCGGCTCGGCCGGTTCGGCGGGCGAGGGATACACCCGCTCGGCGACCGCCTGCGCCGCCGTCGCCGTTTCCGCAGGGCCGATGTCCTGCCCTGCACCGGCCCAAACAGCGGCAGGCGGCAAAGCATTCAACACCAACGCAAAGGCAACAACCACATAAAGAACGCGTTTCCACCAGGTCTCGGCTTTGAGCATCTTTCGCACCTCCTGTCCATGCGCGAGGCCCTTTTTGAGGAGAAACAAGGGTAGGAGAGCATCCCTTATCTCCGACGACAAGCACCAATTGGCCTGAACAGTTGAAATTATACAACCGAACTCTTCTTTCGTCAATAGTACCCTAATACCGGTTGATCACCGACAAGTAACATAAGCCGCCTCTGCCGGAACGAGATCGCAGACGGCCACCAAAGAAATTTGCAATGCGCCGACGATCCGCTCACCGCTCCGTCAAAAGTTGCCCTGTCCTCAACCCTGTGCTATACTCCCAACACCGTATGAGACCGTCGGCGCGAGCCGCTCTGCGCGCCGTCCAATCGCTCAGGAGGTAGTGGAATGAGTCCTGCTTCACCCGATAGCCTACGATTCGTCCCGGCCCGTCCCACATCCATCGAGGAAACGGGCTTGAGCTTGGGGTTCCTCGCCGACCTGGCCTTGAAGCTGCTCTACTTTCGCGGCTATATCACAGGGGCCGAGATCGCCGATCACCTGCGGCTGCCGTTCGGCGGCGTGGTAGATCGGGTGATGGAATTCCTCAAGCGGGACATGTTGTGTGAAGTCAAGGGCGCAGGTGGGCTGGGACAATCCAGCTACGAATACACCATCACGGCCAAAGGGATTACGCGCGCCCGCGAGGTCCTGGACCGTAGCCAGTATGTCGGCCCTGCACCGGTCCCCCTGGCCGAATACAGTGAGGGGATTCGCCGTCAGCCGGTGATGACCTCCTCGATCCATGAGGAGGATGTGCGCCAAGCCCTTTCCCACCTGGTCGTAGACCAGGAGATGATAGACATGCTGGGGCCTGCCGTCAATTCGGGGCGATCCATCTTTTTGTATGGCGCGCCGGGCAACGGCAAGACGGCCATGGCCGAGAGCATCGGCAAGATGGTGCTGGGGGCCGAGATGTACATGCCCTACGCCGTGGAAGTAGGGGGAATGGTCATCAAAGTCTTTGATGAGGTGAACCATAAACTGGCCGAAGAACCGGAACAAACGCCACCGGGGGTCGGCCCGGCGATAGGCAAACCTCGGCATGACCGGCGTTGGCTGCGCATCAAACGCCCGGTCATCACCGTCGGGGGGGAGCTGACCCTAGAGACGCTGGACCTGGTGTGGGATGATGGGGCCAAGTACTACGAAGCCCCTTTCCAAATGAAGGCCAACGGCGGCATGTTCCTCATCGACGACTTTGGACGCCAGCAGGTGCGCCCCCGCGATCTCCTCAACCGCTGGGTTGTCCCCCTGGAAAAACGTTACGACTATTTGACCCTGCACACGGGGCAAAAGATAGAGGTTCCCTTTGAAGTGCTGATCGTCTTTTCCACCAACCTGGAACCCCGCGACCTGGTGGATGAAGCCTTTCTGCGCCGTATCCGTCACAAAATTGAGGTAGGCGATCCCTCCTTTGACGACTATCGCCAGATCTTCCAGCGGGAATGCATCAAACGCGACATCCCCTTTGAGGAAGAGAGCCTGGCTTACCTGCTGCGCGAATACTATATCAAGCCGGGCAAGCCGTTGCGGGCCTGTCACCCCCGCGACCTGTTGGACGAGATCGCCGACATTGCCCGCTACCGGAACATTGCCCCCCGTTTATCCCAAGACCTGATCGACCGAGCCTGCCGTGCCTATTTCGTGGAATTGTGAGGAGGGAGCGGACCGATCTCCGGCACACCGCCGGGGATGAAAATCCCGGTCGGCCCGCGCCGGGGGCGGTGGCGACTCAAGTCACTCCTGTCGGGCCTGGAACCGGTCATTCGCCCGCGCGGACGCGGCCCGCCGCACCGAGCAACGCAGTGCAAGGCGGAAGCTTTGCAAGTCAAAAAACCTTCCGCAGGTCGGCGGGCCGGAAGCCCTTCTGGAACCTGTGGGAGGTTGTAAAGTTTACCTTCGGGGGAGGATATGTACGATCTGAATCTCAAAAACCGGGTAGCCCTTGTCACCGGGGCGGGGCGCAAGGGTGGCATTGGGGAAGCAGTGGCCCGTCGGCTGGCGGAAAACGGTGCGCACGTCATCTTGGGCGATCTATGTGCGCCCCCCAGCGACCTGCCCAACGCCGGTGGCGGTCGTTGGGAAGAGATGGTCGCCATCTCCCAAGAGATCGCATCGCTGGGGGTCCGGTCGTTGCCTGTGCGGGTGGACGTGACCGATGCAGAAGCGGTACAGGCAATGATCGCCACCGTCCGGGATGCTTTTGGCCGTTTGGACATCCTGGTCAACAATGCGGGGGCGGCCATCGGCCCGGCGCCGGTGCTCCAGATGGCCGAAGAAGCGTGGCGGCGCACATTGGAGATCAATGCTACGGGCGTGTTCCTGTGCTGCAAATATGCTTTGCCCTTGATGATCCAGGGAGGACGCGGCGGGCGCATCATCAACATGGCCTCTATCGCCGCCGAACGCCCCAAACCGGGCGTTTCGGCCTATGCGGCCGGCAAAGCCGCCGTTGTCGCCCTGACCCGCTCCCTGGCCCAGGAAGTGGCCGAGTTCGGCATCACCGTCAACGCCATCTTGCCCGGCGATGTGGATACGGCCTTGAAGCAATGGGGGATTCGGTTGGAAGCGCAGGTACGCCGGATGTCTTATGAGGAGGTACTGGCAGCAGCATTGGCCCGTATCCCCCTGGGGCGTTTTGCCACGCCGGACGACGTAGCCGATCTGGTGGCCTTTTTGGCTTCGGAACGGGCATCTTTCATTACCGGTCAGGCTTATCCTCTGACAGGAGGACGTGAGCTGACCTGAGATGGTCCGCCGTGATTTCGGCCAGGCGGGTCTGGAGTTCCTTCTCTATGTCAAGCATCTGCGTTGTGCCGAGATAGACGGTGCTTTCCGGCGAGACGATGTCCCGTAGGACCGAAAGGACCGCCGAAATCCGGTGGACCTCTTCGCTGATGGTGGCTGCAATGTGATGGTTCCCCTCCAGCAACTCCGAAGTGCCCAACAGGGTTTGTAGGGAGTTGTTGATATAGTGGGAGAGGGTGACCATCATCTGTTGAATTGCCTGCATGGCGGCAGCTTGGCGCACGGTTTCGTGCAGACGGGCATTCTCAATCGCAATGGCGATGAAGGCCGCTGCGCCCTGCAACAAGGCCTCATCCTGCTCGGTGAACAGCCCCCTGCCTCCCTGCTCATCTTGCTTGTTGATAACCTCAATGGCCCCGATCACCTTATCCGACACGATCAAGGGAGCACACAGGAGAGAGTGCGTGCGAAAACCCGTTACCCGGTCCACACCGGCGTAAAAGCGGGAGTCCTGCTCCACATCGTTCACCCGCAGGGCTTGGCCGTGGCGCACAACCCAACCGACCACACCCTGGCCGATCTTCAAGTGGAATTTGCCCAGCTTATCCAAATCGCCCCGCAGGGAGACCTCAAAGACCAACTCGTCGCGCTCTTCATCCACCAAAGCCAACGTGGCCGTCTCGGCATGGAGGACATCCTTGATCTCCTGCACGACGGAGCGCATCACGGCTTTCAGGTCTAAAGAAGAAGTGGTCAGGTGGGCGATACGGTTGATGGTTGCCAACTGTTCCGCCCGCTGCCGCAGGTTCTCATAAAGACGGGCGTTCTGCAAGGCAATGGCCGCATAGTCGGCCAGGGCGGTGAGACGTTTCTGCACTTCGGCAGGGGGTTCCTGATCCTCGTGCAGATATGCCACCGCGATCACACCGGCCCCCCGTTCGCCGAGTTTGATGGGAACATAAAGCATGGAGCGGGCCTCATCGGAAAGGTAGCCGGTCATACCGGTCCGTTTGGTCGGCTTGGGAACCCAAAGGGGTTGCCCGGCGCGCAATGCGTCTTCGGCGTGACTATCGTGGATGTCGTCCTGGAGGTTGGACTGATAATCCTCGCCGTGGCGGATGGCCTCCAAATGCAGATGGCCCGTGCTTTCGTCGTGCAAAAAAAGGGTAGCGACGTCGGCATTGCTCAGATACAAAGCCGCATCTACGATCCGCCGCAGCAGGTCGGGCAGGGGCATCAGGGCGGCGACCGAGCGACCGATGGCCTGCAGCGTGGCCAGGTCGCGCATCCGACGGTTCAGTTGCCGGTTGGCCTGGCTCAGTTCCCGGAGAAGGCGTTCCCGCTCCCGCTGCAGGCGCGTCTTTTCCAACGCGCTTTCTACGGCTTTGAGCAGCTCCGGAATCTGAAACGGCTTGGTCAAATAGTCCCGGACGCCCAAGCGCAGGGCCTTGATGACGACATCCTCCGAGCCGTACAGAGTCATCAAGATAACCGGCGAGCGGCACTCATGCCGATTCAGGGCTTCCAGAACCTCCAGGCCGGACATGCCGGGCATGTTGAGGTCCAACAGGATCAGGTCGGGCTGCTTGTCCAGGGCCATTGCCAACCCATCTATGCCGCTGGTGGCAATGGACAGTTCGTAGCCCAGCGGCGCGAGTAGGTCCACGAGGAACCTGCCGATCTCTATTTTGTCATCAATGATCAGGATCTGTTCTCCGGCCATGATCGCCTAGTCAGCCGTTTCGTTCAGCGGCAAACGCTCCACAGGCTCGCGTCCTTGTTGCGGCAGCCGATGGGCGTCAAAGAGATAAGCCCACCCGCTATCCAACGCCTCGGTGATGACGGAACGGCCAAAAGCCTTGCGCAAAAAGATGTAACGGGACGAAAAGCAGAGAGCCTGCCACGGCTCATGGTAATGCAGGCATAGGGGCCTTTCCTTTTTCAAAACCAGGAGACGTTCCGGGCGACGCACATCCACCGCCAGGATGGCAAAATATCCCTGTAACAAGGTCAGCCGTTGGCGAACCGCCGCCAGATAGGTCCCATCCAGGGCGACGGGCGACAGGGTGTCCAGCAAGCGGAAGACGATCTCGCTGTCCACCTCTCCGGCCCGCGGCAGGCCCAGTTGGGCAAAGAGAGCATCGTCGTTATAAATATGTCCGTTATGGATGCCCAGGACATGCCCGGCCAAGAGGGGGTGATTGTTGGCGTTGTTCCAGCGGCTGCCTTTGGTAGGCATTCGGGTATGGCCCAAAAGACAGGTTGTTTCCGGGCCGACCGAATCCAGAACGCGGTGATAAGGCTCGGTCTTGATCAATTCGGAAGCGGGCATCGGTTCCTTGTAGAGATGGAACGTACCGTCACGTTGGATCACGGCCACGCCTGCGGCTTCGCGCCCCCGCTCTTCGTTGGCCAAGAGGGTTTGCGTGAAGCAGTGGCGGATGGCCTGCCACTCTTCTTCCGGTCGTTCCATGGGGTGCAACAAAATTCCGGCTAATCCACACATAGATTGTTCTAACTCACAAACACCACCGACCCCAACCGGGCGTCCCAACGCAGGCCGCGCAGTCGGTCCAGTTTATCCAGCCGTCGGTCCAGTTCCTGGGGGGTGAGGAATAGTTCCTGCGCCGCCGCCCACTTCCAAGCCTCTACCGCCGAAAAGCCGGTCAGCTCGGCCAGCTCCACGCAACGCATCAACTTTTTATCGGTCCGATCCAGTTCACCGCCGGGGGTCGCGGCCCGTTCGGCCAGCATTTCCTCTATCTCGGCCCAGCTCCGCCCGCTGGCCCGCAGCAGCGAGATGGGCGTTTCGGCCAACAGACTCAGCACCTCAAAGCTGGGATTGTGTTCCCAGCGGTCAAAGATCGGTTTGAGTAGTTCCAGCAGTTCCCGACAACCAACCCGCAGTTCCTCTATCACCTCCTCTGTGATCTTGGAGGTATCGCTTGTCGCCAGTTTGCCGTCGTTGTTGCTCAGCCAATCCAGCAGCTGACACTTGCGTTTCCACTCATGGACATAACCGACGTGGATGACCCCGTATTGGCTCAATTCCACAGATTTGAGGACGATGGCCAAGAAGAGAAACGTCTTTGAAACGATGGAGGTCGGCGAAAGATCGGCATCGGGGAAGCGGAATTCCACATGGAAATTGCGTATATCGCCGTCATCGGTAAAGGTGATATGTTCCAGATTGAAAAAGTTTTGGTGCTCCGGCACCATCTTGCTATCGTGGAGGATCTGCCAGATCTGGCGCATAGAGTAGACGCCCGGCGTGTGGCGGACCATTTCCAGATGGCTGGTGTAGTTACGCCGTCGGCAGAGGGCCTCACGGCTGGCTCCCGCGCTGGTCAGGAAGCGCAAGTTGGGGGCGTAGCGGCGCACCAGGTTCCACATATTCGCCAAGATGATCTCCGGAACCGGCTCGGCCAGGCCGATGGCCAGAGCGTGGTAGTGCAAACCGCAGGTGGGTCGGGCACGGATGCCTTCCGGCAACAAGGCAAAGATGTCCCGGTACTGCTTGAGCAGGGCCGGGTAGTAAGGCTGACGACCGATGACCTGGATCTCCAAGCCGCAATGCTCGCTGACCACGTCCAGAACCCCGTAACGCCCCAGGTTGTTCAGGTCACGGGTCGGCTGCAACGCCTCGATCAAGACCGGCATGAAATCGTCCTTTTTGACGCCTTTGGGCATGGCGAATTCAACCTCGGTGCCGATCTTGACCGTGCGGTAGAGCAGATCTTTCCAGTAAAGAGCCTGCTCATGGCTCAAGGTATCGTCGCGGCGAAAGAGAATCGGTTCTTTCATCGTCCTGCCGGAACCACCCCTGCGGAGACGCGCCGACCGACCTCCGCGCTATGGGATGAAGGCACGGCTCCCACGCGAGGCGTGGGAGCCGATGCCCCAAGTCGGCTAGAGCATCTCAAAGCGCAGCGAACAATGATGTTTGTCTACGTCTACATCAATGTTTTTGACCTGGGTCTTGCCTCCTAACCGCTGGCGCATGGCTGCCGCAGCGATGTTCAGGTAAGGGCACATGAAGGGCTTGATGCCGGAGGCCATCAGGTCCTTTTCCACATGGAGTAGGACGCAGTTGTCCACCTCCATCGCGATTGAGTCGTCCTCTTTGGTCAGGTCAAAATTGGTGGCGATACCGATCTCGTCTACAAAGATACGCCCGATCTCGGTCAGGATGTCCTGCGGGTCCTCACCGGCGATCTCCAGCCCCATGCTCTGCTCCATCTGTTCCAGCATCCCTGTACCGACGGTGGTGCTCAGGGCCAGGGCCGATTCGCCCAGCAGGTTCCAGAGACCCTTTTCCAAGCCGTAGATGATCATCGCGTTGATGCGAGCCAGGTTTCTCTTTTTCTCTTCTTCTGTTGCCATCTTGTCCCTTCCTTTCCGATGATAGAGTATCGGGGTTCCCTGCTGTTTTTGACCGGATCCATCCCGCCGCCAAGTTGCCCTCGGATGCTGAAAAACCCTTGTCCGTCGCGGCGATCCTAGAGCATCTCAAAGCACAGGTGGCAGCGGTGCGCTTCCACATCAACGTCAATGCTTGAGATGCGCGATTTAGCCCCTAACCGTTGGCGCATGGCCGCCGCGGTGATATTCAGGTAAGGGCACATGAAGGGCTTGATACCGGCGTTGATCAGGTCCTCTTCCACGCCCAGCAGGACACACTTGTCCACGACCAGGGTGACATCGTCGCCCTCTTCGGTGATGTCAAACCGGGCGGCGATGCCGATCTCGTCTACAAAGATGCGCCCGATCTCGGTCAGGATGTCCTGCGGGTCCTCACCGGCGATCTCCAGCCCCATGCTCTGTTCCATCTGTTCCAGCATCCCTGCGCCGACGGTGGCGCTCAGGGCCAGGGCCGATTCGCCCAGCAGGTTCCACAGCCCTTTTTCCAGGCCGTAGATGATCATGGCGTTGATCCGGGCCAGGTTTCTTTTCTTCTCTTCTTCTGTTGCCATCAAATTCTCCTTTGTTCGGCGGTGGGCAACCGGGGGTTACCCGGCCATGATGTTTGCCAACTCTTCCACGACCTCGCGGGTCTCCACAAAGACCATGCCCAAGTTGACATTGGCCGGCGTGATCCCCACGAACACGCTGCGTTCATCCACGGGGGAAACGATGATGTATCCCCGGTCTCCTTTGATCAGCGACATCTCAAAGCTGCCGCGCTGCAACTGCTCCACACTGCGCTTGCTCAACCCGGCCACCGAAGCCGCCGCCGCGCCGACGATGGTCTCGTCCAGGGTGGCGATGGGAATGTTGGCCGAAATGACCAAGCCGTCGACGCCCACCAGCGCGCCGCCTTCAATGTCGGTCGAACCGGTGACCAGGTCGCTCAAAGCTTCAGCCAGGAGTTCACTGCGCCGTTTCCGTACTGCCATTGCATCATCCTCCTTTTCTTGTTCTTGTTGTCTGAGTTGTTCTGCCAGGTCAGGGGCGATAGCGGCCAGCTCGGCCAGCAGGTCTTCTCCCAACCCGTCCATCTCTTCCAATTCATCCCACGTTGGGGGATGGGCTTCGTCCAGCCGTCGCATCCCTTCCAGCAACAGACCGGACCAGCTACTCGTGACGGTATGCGCCGGAGGGGGGACGTCTTTTTCCAGCTCAAAGGTCCCGTTCTCCCAGGTCAGTAGCTCATAGATCACCTCCTCTCCCTCCCGGTCATCCAGGGTCATGTGGACGATATTTCCATCGTCAAAATAGATCTGCGCTTCTCGGTCATTGTGCCGCACGGTCAGGCGGGCTTGGATCTGCTCTGTGCAGATCATTTGTACCAGGGTTGCCAAGCTCAGGTCTTGCAGGTTGCCTTCAATTGCCATCAGGCCATTCCCTCCTGGCTGAAGGAAGCGTTCAGCTCATCCTCCAACATCTGGGCAAAGTCATCGCCCAGGGGATGCTGGTCCGGCGAAGACGGAGGAGGAGTGGGCGTCTCCAAAATCGGGGCCAGCTCCTCCACCGCTTGCTTGAGCACCATGCGCACCAGGCCAATGGGCGTATCGTTGTCAAAGACGATAACAAGGATCAGTTGCTCCCCCACATCGGAAAGGTACACGCTCTGTTCCTGACCTTCGTGGAGGAGCAGCTTGAAGCGGGCTTCCTCTCCCACCAGGCGGGCCATCTCCTGGGTCGCCGCCAGCTCACCGGCGGCCAGGGCAGAAAGGACCTGGGTGTTCATGCGGGCCGTCTGCCCCCGCTCGGCGATGAGCTGGCCGCTCACATCGGCCAGGATGATGCAGCGGGCTTCGCTTTCATAGGCCATCCGCTCCAGCCAACGGTCTATGGCCTCTGCCTGCTCAACCGAAAGGACAAAGCGAGGCGCCAGTTCCCCGGAAGCATCCACGGCCGGTGCCCCGGCCTGGGGTGTTGTGCTGCCGGGCGTTCGGGCAGTCGCGGCCTGCTTCTCCAGCCAGCGCAACCCTTCCTGGGCTTGGCGGTTATCGGGGTCAAGGGCCAGCACCGTTTGCAGATAGGCCCGCGCTTCCTCCGGATCGTCGGTCACGCCCGAAAGCCACAGCCAGGCTTCAGATTGCATCGGGTCCTGCTCCGTCACCTGGAGCAGGAGCCGCCGGGCCAGGGTTTTGTTCCCGGCACGGGCAGCCTGGATTCCCTTTTGCAACGTATCCCGGATTGTCGTCCTTGTGCTCATTGTTCCCTCTCATCACAGTTGTCGTTGTGCTTGACTCACGACCTGGTTGATGCTGGCCTTCAGGGTCTCGAACACGCCGATCCCCTGGATGGCAATGGCGGTGAACCAGGGTGCGCCGTCGCGGGCAAAGAGCCGCTTGAGCACCGGCACCGGAGCCAGGCCGGGCAGGTCCTGTTTGTTGAATTGGACCACGCAAGGAGTCCGCTGCGGGTCCAATCCCAGATCGGCCAGGTGACGCTGCATCCCCTTGAAGGCCTGGATGTTGTCGGCCAGGCGGGACATTTGGGAATCGGCGACAAAGACCACGCCGTCGGCCCCTTGCAGGACCAGTTTGCGGGTAGCTTCGTACATCACCTGGCCGGGCACGGTGTAGAGGTTGAATTTGGGCTTGAGGCCCTTGATCTCCCCCAATTCCAACTGCAAAAAGTCAAAAAAGATGGTTCTATCCTCCCGCGTTTTGAGCGAGACCAGGTCCCCACGCAAGCGAGGGTTGGTCCGACTATGGATATACTGCAGGTTGGTCGTCTTGCCGCTGAGGGCCGGGCCGTAATAGACGATTTTCAGGTTCAGCTCCCGAAGTTTCCAATTGATAAACATGCTACTTTCCGTTTATTTTGTTCCGAGTCATTGATCTTCTGCCCACGATGGGTCGAGTAACCCCATTTTGACCGCCTGGGCCAGGTCAATCGTTTCAACCTCTTGGTCACCCGTCGGTTCCGCATCGGCGGCCATGCTATCCCGCAGGGCCTGGGTCGCTTCCTCCAGGGTAGGACCTTCTTCCGCCGAAGAGTCAAGCCACAGATGGTCCAAACTCGCGCTGAGCTGCTCGCTAAAGTCGTCATCCAACACCTGGGCAGCCGACACCCGCTCCGTGTGACGGATCACGGCCCGGAGCCGTTGGAGCACCCGTCGCATGTACAGCCACACCATGCCGATCCGGCTGCGCTGCTTTTCTTTGTCAAAAAGGAGGACGATGAACATCTCCTCGTTGACATTGGCCGAATAGATGTCCAGCTTCGTGCCCTCGTGGTAGTTCAGGACCAATGCCTCCTCTTCTCCCACATGGCGGGCCGTTTCAAAGGAAGCGGCAAACCCGCCGCCGATGAGGGAGATGAGCACCTGAAGGTCCACTCCTTCTACCGCCCCCAAGTGGGCCAGCATCCGTCCCGTGACATCGGCCAGGAGGACGCATTGGGCGTTGAGTTCAAACCGCAGATCGGTCAGATGCTGGGAAATTTCATCAAATTGCTCATCAGAAAGGACCAGGATGCCACGCCCCGGCGTCTCCATCTCCTCCAGGGCCGATTGCACCGCCGCGACCAGGTCCTGGATGTGGAAGGGCTTGGATAGGTAGCGACACGCCCCCAGTTGGTAAGCGGTGGATTCTACCCGCCGGTTGCCGTAAGCGGTCATCAAGATCAGGCGCGTGTGCGGCGACCGGCTCCTGGCCCGCTCGATCAGTTCCAGGCCGTTGATGCCCGGCATCCGCAGGTCGGTGATGATCAGGTCGTAGGTGCGACTTTGCATCAAGGCCAGGGCCTCCTCACCGGAGCCGGCCGTTTCCACTTCATACCCTGCCCCCAGGGCGGTCAGATGCTCGGCCAGAAAAAAGGCCACGCTCTTTTCATCGTCTACAATCAGAATCCGTTTGCCCATGGTCCTCCCCACTCCGCTTATGGTTCAACCGCCGCACGGGCTTTTGCAGGGAGACAAGCGGTCGCAACGGCCCTAGTGTAGCATACCACAAAAGGCGGCAGTGGGCGTTTCAGAAATCTTTTAAAAGATTTCAGGTTTCTTGAAATTCGTTTGGCAAGGTGCGCACCCGCGCCGGCGGCCAAAGGTTCGCTGCAACCCCGGCGTCACGCAGGTTTCCAACGTGTACCGGGGAATCACTCATCGTCCGAATCAAACATGTCCGCCGGAAGCAAGCCCGCAGCAATGGCTTCCTCAATGCTCATCAACGGTGTACCGTCTCCTTCGCTGCTGGCCTCTTCAAAGAGACGATCCATTTCGGCATCAATGGCAGCGGCCATGCCGCTATCCAGTTGGCGGGGACCAGGCTGGGATTCCAGGAGGGGAAGCAAGGCTGCCGCCGTCTGTTTGGCAAAGAGCCAAACCGCCCCTACTTTGCTTTCCGTGCCAAAGATCACCGCCAGCAAAAAGTCTTTGTTGATTTCATAAGAGTAAACGTTGTAGTCCGGCCCTTCATGGTAGCTGGATTTGAAAACGGAAGTGTTGCCCAGCATCCGGGCCAATTCGGCGGCGGCGGCGAAATTGGCCGCAATGAGGGCACTCAGACCGGGCAAGTCCAGCCCTTCGGTATGCCCCACCGTGTCCACCGAGTATCCTTCCGAACTGAGCAGCAGAACGCAGCGCGCGCCCGTATCGGCATGGAGCTTCTGGAGCTGCTCCGAGACTTCCTCGCCTATGGCCTGTGGCATCGGAGGTGGCGCGGAAGGTGACGATGTGCGCTCCAGGACGCGCTCAACCACTTCCCTGATCTGGGTTGCGGTGAACGGTTTATCCAGGAACCCGGCGATTCGCAGCTGCTCGGTGCGCTCGCGGAGCTTCTGGGTGCCATAGGCGGTCATCAAAACCACCTGGGTTTCCGGCGACAACCGATGGACCTCCGTAGCCAGGTCCAGACCGTCCATCTGCGGCATTCTGTAATCGGTCAGGATCAGGTCGAAAGGCTCCTGCCGGATTTTTGCCAACGCCTCTTGGCCGCTGTTAGCCGTTTCAATGATATATCCCTTGTTTGCCTTTTTCAAACTCTCGGCCAAGATGATGGTGACGTGGGGTTCATCATCTACAATCAGGACGCGTTTTGGCCTACTCTGCGACACAGGTCTCTTCCTCCGGTTCTCTTATTTGCTCTGTCCCAGGGCTTCTTGGACTGCACCGCGTATCTCAATCACTCCTACCGGTTTGTTCAGAATCCGTTGGACGGCAGCGTCGGCGGCTTGCTCATACAGGCCGTGATCGCCATGGGCGGTGATGAGGATAACGAGCACTTGAGGGTAGAGCTGGCGCACATGGCGGGCCAGGCTGATCCCATCCAAGCCGGGCATCTTGTAATCGGTGATGACCAGATCAAAGGGATGTTGTTGAAAGAGCTGCAAGGCTTCTTGCCCGTCGTTGGCCGTGGCGATCTGGCAATTCGGGATCTTGGACAAGGCCTCTTTCAAGGTCATGGTGACGATCGGTTCGTCGTCTACGATCAAGACGCGCCATGCCCCTCGCTGCGGAGGCTCCGGACCTTCGGCGGAGGTTTCTGCCGTTGCGGAAGGGAGCCGAACGGTGAACGTGCTGCCCTGCCCCGGCCTGCTTTGAACCTCCAACCGGCCTCCATGCTTCGCCACTACGGCACGGACCAATGTCATGCCCAGCCCCAAGCCACGGTATTGCCTTGTAGTTGAACCGTCCACTTGGTAAAAGTCGGTTGACAGAATTTTCTCTATCTCTTCTGCCGTCATGCCGATTCCCCTGTCCTGTACTTCCAGGCAGACCCAGCCAGGTTCCCACCAGGTACGCACCTTGATCTGGCCGCCTGCAGGGGTGAATTTGTAGGCGTTTTCCAACAAGCAATCTACGACATGTTCCAGGTGGTAAGCATCCCCCAACAACAACGGCAAGTCCGCAGCCAAATCCACCTCAAGCGTTTGTTCGGCTCCGGCAGCGGATTGCCGGGCCTCCACCACCTTTTCCACAATGTTGTTCAAAGCAACCGGTTGCGAAATCTGCTCATCCGCTTCCAAGGCGGTCAAAATGCTGATCCGCTCAACCAGCGTCCGCAGTTCCTGCACATGGTTGAAAACCGTGTACACCGCCTGTTGCTGCTGCGGAGCCAGATCGCCCAGTTCCCCTTCGCTCAGGAGTTCCACATACCCCTGGATAAGGGTCAACGGCGTGCGCAATTCATGGGAAACATTGCGGACAAAAGCTGCTTGTAAATCGTTCAATCTTTCTGCTCCCGATTCGCGATTACGCGATGCAATCTTGGCGTTCATAACTCCCCTCGCCGGTGATTGTAGTATACCTTTTTTTCTCGCTTTGTGCCGTCACAGTTTCGTGACGGTTTCATGACGGGATCGTGTATCCGGCCCCCCGCACGGTGCGGATGACATCGGTGCGCCCGGTCGCAGCCTTGATTTTGCGCCGGATGCGATAGATGTGGCTGCGCACCGTATCGCTCGCCTCCCACGGCTCGCTCTCATAGCCCTGCACCTCCCGGATCAACTCCTGGGGCGTGAGCACACGGGGTGACTCGCTGACCAAATAGGCCAGCAAGTTGAATTCGGTAGGGCTGAGCTCCAACAGGTGACCGTCCAACGTGATCACGTGGCGCGTCAGGTCTACGATCAGGTCTCCCCGCCGCACAAAACGGGAAGGAACGGCCGGCGCAGAGGGCGAAAGATCGCCGACGATGTCTTGAATATCCGCCAGGCTGCGTTCCAGGTATGCCGCCATTTGGCGTTGCCGCTTTTTCTCCTGCCGCTTGAGCAGGCCGGAACGCACACTTGCGCGGATCTCAATGGTTTTGCAGGGTTTGAACAAATAGTCATGCGCTCCGTGGCGCAACGCCTCCACGGCCGTCTCCAGGGAAGCATAGGCGGTCAGCACGATGGCGACCGTATCGGGCCATCGTTCTCGTAGGATGGATAGTAGCTCAATCCCGCCGATGTCGGGCAGCTTGAGATCAAGCAAGGCCAGATCAAACTCTTGGCGGGCCAGCAGGTCCAGGGCAGCCTCACCGCTACCCACGGCAACGACTTTGTGACCATCCCGGCCCAGGGTCTCCCGCAAGGCAAATCGGATGCCCGGTTCATCATCCACAACGAGGATGGTGGCCTGTGTCATAAACTCACTCCGAAAACGAGCTGCCCGCGTTCCTTCTGCGCCGGACCGTATGGCACAAGTCTCCGGGCCCGCCGGAAGCTCGCACCACTGCCCGGCGCGGAGACGCCCGTCCGCGCGGACGCCCGGCCCCAAGCCTACAAGGGGCGACTCTAGTCACCCCCATCCGATACGGGCAGCAAGATGGTAAAGGTCGTTCCTTCTCCCTTCTCACTCTCGACGGTGATGATCCCACCGTGGGCTTCGATGATGTTCGCACTGACGAACAACCCCAGCCCGGAACCGTGCTCCTTAGTAGTGAAGAACGGCTCAAACAGGCGGGGAAGTTCCTCGGCGGGCACGCCCTCCCCGCTGTCGCTGAATTCTACGCGTGCTACCAACACCTCCTCTTCCCCGCCCAAACGGGACCAATCCAAGCCGGTGCGCAAGCGCAAAGTCCCACCTTGGGGCATGGCATCTATGGCGTTGAGCACCAGGTTCAAAAAGACCTGCTTCAGGTGATCGGGGTTGGCTTGGATGGGGGGCAGTTCGCCCCATTCGCGCACGACGGTTACGTTCGCGTGCTGGAGCTTCTTGTTGGTCAAGGCCAACACCGTCTCCAACGTTTCATGGATGTCGGTAGGCCGCCTTTCGTCGCGGGCCGGGCGATAGAAGTCACGCATACGGGTCACAATATTCGCCACCCGCTCAATCTCGCCGCTGGCCAGATTGAGGTACATCTCAATCTTGTCCCGCCGCTGCTCATCTTCCATCTCCTCTTCCGCCAGGTTCAGGCAGACCTGCACCGATTGGAGGGGGTTGTTGATCTCGTGGGCAATGGAGGCGGTCAACCGCCCCAAGGCAGCCATCTTTTCGCTGTGGATCAACTGGGCCTGGGTAGCCTCCCGTTCGCGCAACAAACGCCTTTGCTCTTCGTAGAGCCGGGCGTTTTCCAAAGCGACGGACAACGCAAAGGTGACGGTCTCCAGGGTGCGCAGATCGTCGGCAGTATACTTGCCCGGTTCCTCATGCACCACCTCTATCACCCCTCGGTTCTGGCCGGAAATCTGCAGCGGGACGGCCATCAGCGATCTCGTCTCGCGGCCCAGATAGTGGTCCACCCGATCCGACCAACGGGGGTCCTTTTGTACATCATCCAACAAAATGGACCTGCCGTGGGAGATCACCCAACCGGCGATCCCCTCCCCCGGTTCAAGGCGTATCGGCAGGTCCAGGGTTGCGTCCACGCTCTTGCCCAGGGTATGCACAAAGTACATTTCCCGGCTTTGGGGGTCCTGGCGAAGCAAAGAGATCCCCGTTGCCTGGAAGATGCCCTGGAATTGGTTGAGGGCCGTCTCGATGGCTACGTCGGAATCCAGGGTGCTGGAAAGAAGCAACCCCAAGTTGTACAAGATCTCCAGCTCGGAGACTCGGGCTTGCAAAGAGGCATAGAGCTGGGCGTTTTCCAGGGCGATGGCGGCGACGGGAGCGATAGACTCCAAAAACTGGAGGTCATCTTCGTTGAACCCTCCCGGCTTGTTGATGATCTCTATGACACCGCCGACTCCTTGATCCCGGCCAAAGGGTACACACAACAACGATTGCACCCGGACCCCGGTCACCTCGTCCAGGCCGCTGTAGAAGCGCGGGTCTTGGCGCACATCGTTCACCACCGCCGACTCCCTGTGCTGCATCACCCAACCGGCGATGCCCTGCCCGGGCGCCAAGCGACGCCCGCTCAGGGCATGTACCTCGTCGGCCATCGTCTGGGTAAAGATCAACTCGCCCGTGCGGGGGTCGCGGAGCAGGATAGAACCGGTTTCCGCATTGAGGGCCTGACACGCCTTTTCCAGAAGCTGGGCGATCACCGTGTCCAGATCCAGGGACGAGGTAATGGCCGTGCTGATGGCGTTGAGAGTGGCCAATCGCTCCGCTTGCTCTTGCGTATTCCGATAAAGGCGGGCGTTTTCCAAAGCGGTGGTGACCTGATCGGCCAGGGTCTGGAGGAGCTGCATATCGGCGGCGGTGAAGGCGGCCACCTGACGGCGCTCCACATTGAGGACTCCGAGCACCCGCCCTTCGGCCTTCAAGGGGACACACAGTTCAGAACGACTGGCATAGCCAGGCGGAGACACATAGCGCGGTTCCTGAGCCGTATCGGCGATGTTGATCGGTTGCCCCGTCTGTGCAACAGCCACACCGACGCCCCGTTCTCCATCCAGGGGCAAAACCAAGCCCCATTCCCGCAGGCGACCGTCGGCAAACAGATACCGATAGCGTAGTGTACCGGACTCTTGATCCACCACTCCGTAAGAGGCAAAGTCACAGTGAAGGACATCGGCGGCGGTGGAGAGCACCCGCCGGACGATCTCCTCTTCGTCGGGATGCAGGATCAGCTCCCGCCCCAAGCGGTAGATGGCGGACAACCGCTCCTCTAATTGTACCCGCTCGGTGACATCCTGGACCGTCCCCACCATGCGCAGCGGTCGCCCTTCCTCGTCAAAGATGACCTCGGCCCGTTCCCGAACGACGCGCTCCGTGCCGTCCGGCCGCAGGATGCGGTGTTGGACGTCATACGCCTTGTGTTCATACAGAGCATGGGCCACCGTCTCGGTGACGATCACCCGATCTTCCAAAGGGATGGTCTTGAGAAAGTTTTCGTAAGTAGCTTCGAAATCCCCGCGGGATTGCCCAAAGATGCGGTAGACTTCCTCCGACCACCACAACTTGCCGCTGGGGATGTCCCATTCCCAACTGCCCAAATGGGCGATATGTTGCGCTTCGGCCAGGTTGGCCTGGCTGCGGCGCAATTCGGCTTCGGCCTGCACCCGGTCCGTGACATCGCGGTTGCTGGCACGATACCCCAAGAACTGCCCATCCTCGTCGGTGACGGGTTGGCACCAGTGTTCAATCCAGCGGAGATCACCATCCCGCCGCCGGATGCGGAAAAGAGCCTGTTGCGCCCCTTGCCCCGCCTTGTGTCGGTGGGCCGCCCACATCTCGCGGTCCTGCTCCACGATCAATTCATCTACAAGACGGGGATTGGCAATAAATTCATCGGGCGCGTAGCCGGTGATCCTCTCACAGGCCGGAGAGACATACAACCATCGTCCGTCGGGGGCTTCCCAGTATTCCCAATCGTAGGTGAAATCGGCGACGGTGCGGTATCTCCGTTCCGCCTCGCGCAGGGCATCCTCTGCCTTCTTACGGTCGGTGATGTCAATGACACTGCCCTCGTAATAGAGCACTTGGCCCTCAGGACCGAGTACACGGCGACCTATGCCGTGCAGCCAGATCAGGCTGCCGTCATAACGGCGGGCCAGCACCTCCCAATCACAAGGGTCTTCCACATGCTCCCACCACCGTTGCCCATCCTCTGCACCGGCATACAACTCCACAGCCGGTGTAGCCAACAACGTTTCTTCATCGGGGTAGCCCAGCATCTGCACCAGCACCCGGTTGACGGCCAAAAAGCGGCCGTCCGCCGTGATGCGATACAAGCCGACCGGCACGTTGTGATACAGCTCACGGAAACGGGCCTCCGCCTCGGCCAATGCACGGTGTTGCCATCCACTGCGGATGAATTGGGCAGCGTGGGCAGCAGCAGCTTGCATCAACGCTTGATCCTCCTCGCTGAAAGGTTCCTCCCGCCCACCCAAGGCTAAAACCACGGACAGCCGGCCTTGATACACAATGGGGACCAAAAGACCGTGCTCCCCCCATTCTTGGAGTAAGCGAGCGTCTTGTGTGCCATACATTCTGGCCAAGTCTTGGGCACGCAGGGGGATAATATCACCCGACTCCTGCAGCTGCTCCACAGTGGGGCGGAGCAGCCGCCAGTTCACTATCTGAAAGTCGATCTCTATCCACCCGTAATTGAGGGTCAGGGCGCGCCTGGGGCCACCGTCGCCCTGCGGAGGGAAGATGAAGGCCGCACCCAAAGTCGCCCCCGTGACCTCGGCAACCCGCTTCAACACGATTTCGATCATCTTGTCCGGGTCCAGGGTGGCGGCCAGGTCCCGGCTCAGTTCGTTGAGAAAGCGCAAACGGTCCAGCTGTCGGGCTTCTTGGTAGAGCTGCGCATTGCGCAAAGCCAAGCCGGTCTGTTGACCGATGGTCAGCAAGGTGGCGCGTATCCTTGAGTCGTAACGGACGGGCCTATCCCAAGCGATGTTCAAAACGCCCAAAACCCTCGGCCCTGCGCTGAGGGGAATGCCGACGTGACTGTGCAGGCCGGCCCCCTTCACGACCTGTGCAGGAAGGCGGGGACACTCGGCACAGAGCATCGGTTCCAAACTCGGTTCCGCGTTTTCCAGCAAGGGGGCACAAACAGGACACTCGCGCAGGGGCAGCGATTCCTCTGCCTCCACGAAGGCAGGGGTAAGGTTGCGGTGGGCGATGAGACGCGGAGGGTCGTCCAGGGTAGGACCGATCAGCTCCACCCACCCTGCCGAGGCATCCAAGAGGGGGAGGACCGTGTCCAGCACGGTGGTAAGCATCTGCCGGGGATCCAGCGAGGACGCTGCCGCCGCCGCAACGACGTGGATCGTCCTCTGCTCCTCGGCGTAGCGGCGCAACGCTTCCTCAATCTCTACCTGTTCGGTCACGTCCCAAAAGACGGACAGAACGGCCGGGCGGCCCCGATAGGTCGTGGGAATGGCCGCCGTCTCGACATAGACCTCTTTTCCATCCAAGCGCAAAAAACGCTGCCGCTCGGCGTCGGCCGGATGGCCCTTCTGGACCCGCGCAACGCGCTCCATCGCCGCAGCTTGATCGTCGGGATGGACAAAGTCCAGAACCTGTTTGCCCAGGAGTTGATCCGGATCGGTCGCCCCGGCCAGCCGCACGGCGGTCTCGTTCACGTAACGGACAACACCTTCACTGTGGATGGCGATTCCCGCCGGGTTTTGATCGATCAAAGCCCGATAGCGGGCTTCGCTCCGGCGAAGGGCCTCTTCCGCCTGCCGGCGCAGTTCCTCGGCTTCAATATTGTGCAGGGCCAAAGCCAAATCGCCGGCGATCTCTTTGAGCAAAGCATGTTCTTCCTCGCTCTGCCCAAAAGCGGGAGAGACCGAAACGGACAAGACACCGTGGACAACGCCCTTATGCCGCATGGACACGCTCAGCCCCATCAGGTCGGTACAGTCGGTCACCAAGGGGCAATCGGCGCAGACGGTTTCCGGATCGGTGATGACCTGCACATCCTCCGTTTTCAACGCCATCTCCAGGCAGGGGATCACCCCTCCGCCGTTTAGGAATCGCAGCATATCCGAGATGTCACTTTCTCCGGAGGATGCCGCTCCGATTAGCCGAGGGACATCATCCAAGACCACAATCCAGGCGTGATGATAGTCCCGCGCGGCCACGAGATGATCACACGCTTGTTGGACCAAGCGCACCCGGTCCTTTTCCCGGACAACGATCTGGTTGATGTTGAGGACGGCCTGCAACACTTGTTTGAGATGCGAGGTTTGTCTTTCCGCCTGCCTGAGGCGAAGCATGATCTCAATACGGGTCAACAGGTCCCGTTCCGAAACCGGCCGGATGAGATAGCCGTCGGCTCCTGCTTCCAGGCCGTCGGCCCGCTCATCAGATATGCCCCCCTCGTGGCCGATTAAAAGGAGGAGACTTTCCGCCGATTGGGGATCGGCCTTGAGGCGACGGCATACCTCCAGCCCATCTGCATCCGGCAGGTCCACATGAAGCAAGATCAAGTCGGGGGGGAGTTCTGTCGCCAACCGCAACCCTTCCGCCGCCTCTGCGGCAACCCGGACGGTATACCCGGCCTGCCGAAGCAGCCGGGCTTCCGACGACGACGCACCTTGATCGCCGCCGATGATAAGGATCTGACCTGACGCTTCCATTTTTCCTTTTCAACTACCCTACTTACGGTGCGGGGCCACGGTCCCCATCCCCCGCACCGGATCGTACAGCGCAATTCCCAAGCCGTCGGCCGACCGCCCGCGCAAGGGGTACCGGCCTGCGCCACAGGGCGGGATGCGTCCGCCTAGGCGGACACCCGGCCGCAAGCCCCAAAAGAGCGACCTGAGTCGCCACCGTTTGCGCAACGGCGCAGACGCCCGGCCCCAGATCCAAAAGGGGTGGCTTTGCCAACCCGCCATCCTCTCGCGCCGGACCGTGGCCCGGCACAAGGGAGCGCGATCTTTCAGGCAGGCTCCCGGCTCTCAAAGCGGTAGCCCCGGCCCCGCACGTTGACGATATACGGCTTTCCATCGGGAGCAGGGTTGATTTTGCGCCGCAGGTTCCAGAGGTGGGTACTGATGGCTTGCCGGTCTTGCTGCCCTCCGTTGCTCCTGCCGTGCAGGGCCTCTGCCAATACAGAGAAAGGCACGACCCGGTCGGCTCGCTCCATCAGGCAGCGGAGCAGTCTGAATTCGCTGGGAGTCAGGTGTATGTCCTTTCCTTGCCGCGTGACGGCATTCTTCTCCCGATCCAAAAGCAAGCCCCGCGCCCCTAAAAAGCGGGGTTGCACCTCAACGGCAGGAGGGTCCAGACCGGCCCGCAACCGCCGGGCGTTGATCTCTATCTGGCGCAACAACTCCTGCTGTTGCACTATCTTGCGGCGACGGGCCAAGCCTTTCTCCACGCTGGTCAGCAATTCCTCGGTGCGACATGGCTTGATCAGGTAATCGTGCCCGCCCCGACGCATGGCCTCAATGGCCGAATCCAGGCTGGCATGGGCGGTCAACATGATCACCACCGGAGGCCAGGGAAGCCGCTCAATCTCGGCCATCACCTGCAGCCCATCCATGCCTTGCAGCTTGAGATCGAGCAAGACCACATCTACCGGCATCTCTTGTAATCGGGCCAGGGCCTCCTCGCCGCTGGCGGCGGTCACCACCTGATACCCGGCCTGGATCAGCTCCTCGCCCAAAAACAGACGGACGGCCGGCTCATCGTCTACGATCAAGATACGTGGCTGATAGTCCATATTTTTTCCGGTAGCGCAAGGGCGATCCTGCACGGGCAAACCGGTAGGTTTGCTTACCAATTATAGCATCCTCAAGAGAATCGCGCAACCTTTCGGCAAGATGGCTCAAAAACGAACATATTCCCACCATCCCTCTGCTTCCGTTCATTTGACGCTCCCACCCAACTGCGGTAGAATACACCCACTTCCGCCTGAGGTCAATCTATGGACGAACGTTTGCACCGGGCCATTCAAGAGCAACTGCTGGACGGGAAACTGCCCTGCGGTCGGGCGCACGCCGTCGCCCGCAAACTGGGGGTGGACCCCCTCACCGTGGGCCGCGCCGCCGACGAGGCCGGTATCCGCATCTCCCACTGCCTGCTGGGGCTGTTCGGCTACGGCCCCAAGTCGGAAGGAAAGCACAAAATCGTCCAACCGATGGACGAGGTCCCGGCGCAATTGGCCACCCGCCTGCGGGCCGCCGCCGAGGGCCAAGGGATCACCTGCGCCGCCGTCTGGCAGGTGGCCGATGAGCTGGGCTTTTCCCGCCTGGAGGCCGCCGGCGCGGTGGAGGCCCTGGGCCTGCGGGTTTCGCGCTGCCAGCTGGGCTGCTTCCCTCGCCCCTGGAAAGGCTAACCCCCTTGCCCTACCACGACGATTTTGGCCGGGCCATCAACTACCTGCGCGTCTCGGTCACGGACCGCTGCAACCTGCGGTGCGTCTACTGTATGCCCGCCCAGGGCATCCCCAAAAAGGCCCACGACCACATCCTGCGCTATGAGGAGCTGGCCCTCATCATCCGCGCCGCCGCCGAATTGGGCATCAGCAAAGTGCGGCTCACCGGCGGCGAACCGCTGGCCCGCCTGGGGCTGAGCGACTTTGTGGGCATGATCGCCGCCATCCCCGGCATTGACGATATTTCCATGACGACCAACGGTACACTGCTGGCCCGCCACGCCGCCGCCCTGGCCGCCGCCGGGCTGCACCGGGTCAACATCAGTTTGGATAGCCTCCGCGCCGACCGCTTCACCCGCATCACCCGCCGGGGCCGCCTGGACGACGTGTGGGCCGGGATGGCCGCGGCTCAAGCCGCCGGGCTGACGCCCATCAAACTCAACATGGTCGTCGTGCGGGGGATGAACGACGACGAGGTGGTGGATTTCGCCCGACGCACCATCACCCACGGCTGGCACGTGCGCTTTATTGAACTGATGCCCATCGGCGCCAACCTGGATTGGGCCGATGACCACACCGTCCCCATCCCCGAAATCCGCGCCCGCATCGAGGCCGAGATCGCCCCCCTGGAAGCGGTGCGCGGACCGCTGGGCAACGGTCCGGCCCGCTACTACCGCCTGCCGGGGGCGAAAGGAACCATCGGCTTTATCGGCGCCCGCAGCGAGCACTTTTGCGCCGCCTGCAACCGCCTGCGCCTGACCGCCGACGGTCGGCTGCGGCCCTGCCTGTTGAGCGACGCCGAGATTGACCTGCGGAGCATCCTGCGGAACGGCGGCGACCTGACGGCCATCAAGGAGCGGCTGGCGTTGGCCATCCACCGCAAGCCGAAAGAGCACCACCTGGACGACCTAACGCTGCTTCCCCGGCAGCGCAACATGTCCGAGATCGGAGGGTAGCCATCATGCTGACCCTTTCTCACCTGGACGAACAGGGCCGGGCGCGGATGGTGGACGTGGGAGCCAAGCCCGACAGCGAACGGGTAGCCGTAGCCCGCGGGCGTGTCACCATGCAGCCCGGCACCCTGGACCTCATCGAAGGCGGCGCGATGAAAAAGGGCGACGTGCTGACCGTCGCCCAGATCGCCGGGATCCAGGCCGCCAAACGCACCCATGAGCTGATCCCCCTCTGCCACCCCCTGCTGCTGACCCATATCGCCGTTGAACTGACGCCGCACCGGGCAGGGGAAGAAGCGTGGATTGAGATTGAGGCCACGGTGCGCACCAGGGGCAAAACCGGCGTGGAAATGGAGGCCCTGACCGCCGTGAGCGTCGCCGCCCTGACGGTCTACGACATGGGCAAAGCCGTGGACCGGGGCATGGTCCTCGGCGACATCCGCCTGGTCTACAAAAGCGGCGGCAAAAGCGGCGTCTGGGAACAAAAATAGCCCCCGGCTTTCGCACCACGGAGGCACAGAGGCCATCGAACAGAAGGCGGCGACTCAAATCCCTCCTTGCGGGCCTGCGGCCAGGCGTCCACCTGCGCGGACGCGCACCCCGCCCGCCTGCGCCGGCGGTCGGCCAACGGCCCGCAAAAGGCGGTTTCAACGGCGATTCTCTTGCGCCACCGGGCCGGACGCATTCACCCATTCGTGCATTCGCGCTCAATTCGTGGACGGCCCGCGCGCCGGTTGACACCCCACGCCCTTCGGCGTATAATGGCAGCATCAGGGCCGGAAAGGAGGAAAGGCTGTGGCACAGGATGTGATGGAACTGCGACAATCCACCATCGCCAAGATAGAGACCCTCCCGCGGGAAAAACTGGAAGCGGTGTTGGCCTTTATTGACTCGCTGTTGGCGCGTCCTACGCAACCGACCGCCGAACCTTCCACGCCCCAGGGGAGCGTAGAGGACCTGTTAGCCCTTGCCGGAAGCTGGAAATTCGACCCAGGCGAGTTGGACGAGATCCTCCACGACATTGAGGTATCGCGCCTGATGGAACTGGAAGAATTTGATGACGTCCTACTTGCTTGACACCAACCACGCGGCCAAAATCATGGCCAGCGAAGAACAGATCCAAAACCTGATCGTCCGCCAGGCCCAAAAAGGCGATCTCTTCTTCACATGCGTCATCGTGCTGGGCGAATTGTACTTTGCCGCTCATGCCAGCAGCCGCCGGGCTTTCAACCTGCGCAACATAGAAAACCTGCTGGCCCATATTCCCATGTTGGATTTTGACCGGGCCGCCGCAGAGGAATACGGCCGCATCAAAGCCGAGCTGAAGGCCAAAGGGCGACCCATTCCCGGCACCGACGCCCAGATCGCCGCCATCGCCCGGTTGCACGGCCTGACCATCCTCTCCGCCGACCGCCACTTTCGGTTCGTAGACGGTCTGACGGTGGAGAACTGGCTTGGCTGACCCGCCCCGTCGGCCTGTCGGGGAAACATCTGCGATATACAAACAAGGCAAGCGCACTTACAAAATTCCACACCGCAGCGGCGGTTTGTCGGGGAACGGTTGATTTTTCACGGTTTCTCTCCGCGCCCTCGGCGCCTCTGCGGTGAAACCGGCAGCAGGAACGATAAACACCCTTGTCCGGATACACGAGCGGGAGAAAATGACAAAAGGTACAGTACGCGCCGTTTGCATCAGCAAGAAAAAAGGTATCCGCAAGCGCAACGTAGGCCGGGCCGAGCTGCGTCCCGATTGGGGCATCGTCGGCGACGCCCACGCCGCCAACTGGCACCGCCAGGTCAGCCTCCTGGCCTGGGAGAGCATTGAGAAAATGCGTGCCCTGGGGCTGAACGTGACCGAAGGCAGCTTCGCCGAAAACATCACCACCGAGGGGTTGGACCTGGTCGGCCTGCCGGTCGGCACGCGCCTGCGCCTGGGCGAAGCCCTGGTCGAAGTGACCCAGATCGGCAAGGTGTGTCATGACCGCTGTGCCATCTACCACCAGGCCGGTGACTGCGTCATGCCCCGCGAAGGCATCTTTGCCCGCGTCCATCGGGGCGGCATAGTCCGCGTGGGCGATCCCATTGAGGTCTTGCCCTCATGACCATCGCCTACTTTGACTGCTTTTCCGGGGCCGGCGGCGACATGCTGCTGAGCAGCCTCCTGGACGCCGGGCTACCCCTCGCCGAGCTGGAAGCCGATCTCGCCCGCTTGGAGATGGGACCCTATCGCCTGGAAGTGCAACGCGTCACCCGTCGGGGGCTGACGGGGACCCAGCTGCGCGTCCTGACCGAAGCTGACCACTACCCCGCCGTCAACCTGGCAGCCGTTGAAGAGATCGTCGGCGGCAGCGGCCTGCCGCCCCGCATCCAAGAGCGCAGCCTGGCCGTCTTCCGACGCCTGGCCCGCGCCGAAGCCGCCGTCCACGGCGTCGGCATCCAAGAGATCCACTTTCACGAAATCGGCGCGGTGGACAGCCTGGTGGACATCGTCGGCTTTGTCTGCGCGCTGGAGCGATTGGGGATAGAGCGGGTTTATAGCTCCCCCCTGGCGGTGGGCAGCGGCACGGTGGAGACGATGCACGGACGGCTACCCGTCCCCGCCCCGGCCACCCTGGCCCTGCTGGCCGAAGCCGGTGCGCCGACCGTCCCCGGTCCGGCCCAAACCGAAATCCTGACGCCCACCGGAGCCGCCCTCCTCACCGAATTCGCCACCTTTGTCCGCCCGGCCATGTACCTGCGGGCGGTGGGCTACGGCTTTGGCAGCAAAGAGTTCGCCTGGCCCAACGCCCTGCGCCTGTGGCTGGGCGATCCCCTGGAAGCCACCCTCCCGGAATCGCCCACGGTCGCAGGCGATCTGGCCGATTCGGTGGTCGAATTGCGCTGCAACCTAGACGACGCCGACGGCGAAGTGCTGGGCTATGCCCTGGAACAACTGTTGGAGGCAGGCGCGTTGGATGTGTGGTTCACCCCGATCCAGATGAAAAAGAACCGCCCGGCGACCATGCTCTCGGTTCTGGCCCGGCCCGCCGACGCGGAGCGACTCACCGCCTTGCTCCTACGGGAAACACCTACCCTGGGCGTGCGCCGCCAGGTCCTGGCCCGGCGCAAGGCCGCCCGGCGGGTGCGCCGCGTGGAAACCCCTTGGGGGGAAGTGCGGGTCAAGGTCAAACTGCTCGACGGGGAGGAGATCTCCGCTTCCCCGGAATACGAGGACTGCGCCCGCCTGGCCGCCGCCCACGGCGTCCCGCTAATGGCGGTCATGGAAGCCGCCCGCGTCGCCGGGCAGACCGGGCGACTACACCCACCGTCCCCGGCGTCGGCCCCATCATAGAACGCCGGAGGCGCACATAACCGGATCTTTTCTGGCAGACTTGGCGAAAGCCGGAAAGGGTGTTATAATCCCGGCATGGCGAAAAAAGCACGCACGCCCATCAACGAGTATGACGACGTTTTTGCCATTGAGCTGCCCGGCGAAGGGCCGCCCCAAGAGCGCGACCGCCTGACCGACCAGGCGATGGTGGTCGCCTACGACCGCCGACCGGGGCGCAAACCCCGCTGGCGGCTCCGCGCCCTCTACTTTGACCGGGAAGAATGGACCCGCTCCGGCATCCGCCGCTGGTGGGCCGCCCACGAGGTCCGCTTCCTGCCCGCCGACCGGCTGGATGAGCCGGTCCCGGAAATCTGCCGCTCCTACGACGCCCCCGATCCCTCCCTGCCGACCATCCTCCTCTGCCACCGCAATACGCCCATGGAACCGGCCCGGCAGCAGATACGGCGGCTCCGCCGCCGACAAAACCCTTCTGACCTTTCGCATCCGGCACGATGAAACCGGCGATCATTATCATCGGCGGCTACAACTCCATCTGGGCCGCTTATCTAAAGATGGCCCGCGACCTGGAAGACATCACCGGGCTGCGGGCCGTCGGCGTACCGCTCATCACCTGGCACTGGTGGCAAGCCCGCCGGACCGGCGATGCGACCCATCTCCTGCAAAAAGTGGAAGAGACGGTCGCCTGGGCGCGGCGCAAATTCCGGGCCGAGCGGTTCATCCTGGTCGGCCACAGCGCGGGCGGCCTGTTGGGCCGCCTCTACCTGCACGACGGGCCGGTCTGGGGCCACACCTACGCCGGGGTGGAACATGTCATCGCCCTCATCACCCTGGGCACACCCCATTGCAGCGGGCGGCAGGTCGGCTGGTTCCTGATCGACGAGGCCAACCGCCTGGCCCCCGGCGCACCCTATGCCGACCGGATCCGCTATCGCACCGTGATCGGACGCTGGCTCCAGGGGCGGCGGGAGGGCAGCTACGCCGAACAGCGCGCCCACCGCACCTACCGCTTTTTCGGCGGTCGGGGCGATTCCTGGGGCGACGGCGTCGTCCCCCTGGAAAGCGCATCCCTGACGGGCGTGGACAACCTGGTGCTGGACGACGTGGCCCATTCCCGCAAATTCTACCGCAACTGGTATGGCAGCTCCGCCCAGATCATCCGCCGCTGGTGGCCGGAAGGGACGTGGTATGACGGCTGAACCGATCACCGGGCCGACCGGCGGCAACCACACCGTCTTTCTTTCGGGGCCGCCGGGGACGGGCAAAACGACGCTGGCCGTGCAGCGGCTGGCCTACCTGCTGAAACAGGGCATCCCCGCCGAGCAGATTCTGATCCTGGTCCCCCAGCGCACCCTGGCCGCTCCTTATGAAGCGGCAATGCGCGACCACGCCGGCAGCACCGTGGACATGGCCACCATCGGCGGGCTGGCCCGGCGCACCATTGAGCTGTTTTGGCCCCTGATCGCCGCACCCGCCGGGTTCGCCCACCCGGACCGCCCACCGCGCTTTTTGACCCTGGAGACGGCCCAATACTACATGAACCGCATCGTGGAGCCGCTCATCGCCGAAGGAGCCTTTGACGGCGTGACCATCCCCCGCCCCCGTCTGGTGAGCCAGATCATTGACAACCTGGACAAGGCCGCCGCCGTCGGGTTCCCGCCGGAGCAGATCGCCGCCCGGCTCAAAGGGGCTTGGAGCGGCGAATCGGCCCGGCTGCCCATCTACGACCGGGTGCAAGAGGCGGCTTTGGCCTTCCGCCGCGCCTGCCTGGAACACAACCTGCTCGATTGGTCGTTGCAGATCACCGTCTTTCGGGAACATCTCCTGCCTTTGCCCCAGCTGCGCCGCTACCTCTTGAGCGGCTATCGCCACCTCATCGCCGACAACATTGAGGAAAACGTCCCCGTGACCCACGATCTGCTGCGCCTGTGGCTGCCCTTGTGCGAATCGGCCCTGCTGGTCTATGACACCGACGGCGGCTATCGCGTCTTTCTCGGCGCGGACCCCAAAGGCGCGTTGGCCCTGGCCGATCTCTGCCGCGAACGCTACACCTTGACCCGCTCCCACGTCGCCCCGCCCGAAATGGAGGCCCTGGGACTGGGACTGGTCGGTCGGCCCTGGGGCGGCGGCCCCGGCGCGGAAACCGACCCCCGGCGGGCCATGCGCTTTGAGGTGTTCCGCTACCACCCCCAAATGCTCGATTGGGTGGCCGATGAAACTTCGCGCCTGGTCCACGAGGAAGGATTGCCCCCCGGCGAGATCGCCATCCTGGCCCCCTTTGTGAGCGATTCCCTACGCTTTGCCCTGGGCGAACGGCTGCGCCGCTTCGCCCTGCCGGTCCGCACCCATCGCCCTTCCCGTCAGCTGCGGGAAGAACCGGCGGCCCGCTGCCTGCTGACCCTGACCAAACTGGCCCACCCCCACTGGCAGCAGCCTCCGCCGCCCGCGGATGTGGCCCACACCCTGAGCCTGGTCATCG
>Ga0256914_1000185_pt1 | contig 59842 bp, 58 predicted proteins | sample HulkmetaG_FD_191571 | JGI IMG/M metagenome (GOLD analysis project Ga0256914, IMG submission 191571) | Hydrothermal chimney microbial communities from Main Endeavour vent field at the Juan de Fuca Ridge, Pacific Ocean - Hulk | ecosystem: Environmental > Aquatic > Marine > Hydrothermal vents ...
ACTCACCCGTGCGCCACTCGCCCACCGGTTTCCGAAGAATCCGGCTGCTCGTTCGACTTGCATGTGTTAGGCACGCCGCCAACGTTCATCCTGAGCCAGGATCAAACTCTCCGACAAAAATTGATTGTTTCCTGTGTTCAACAGGTCACTTTTCGGAGCCCTGACTGCACAAGCTTTCCTATCACTCTTCAACTGTTAAAGTTCTGGATGTCAGCCGCTCTAGGCAAATAAAAACGCCGACAAAAACACACATGCCGACGAATGCTTCAACGTCCTTGATGCAAGTAACGTATTGAAAAATTCCTGAGCGGTCTCTCCTTTATTAAGGTCGTTTTCCGTGGGACCTCTTGCGCATTTGCGAAGGCAATTCTAGCATATCAAACCGACGTTGTCAAGTCCTTTTCGAGACTTTTTTCGAGCTTTCCTAAAACTCGCCTTTCCGCCGTGGCGACCAATTTTGCCTGGCCGTTTTCGATATTTGCAAGGTGCCGTATCGCTGAGCGCAAGACCCAATATACCACACGAATGACGCTTTGTCAATACCTTTTTCCAGCTAATTTTCGACTTTTTTCAAAATTCGTCCCAATCAGATGTCGCGGCGGCCCTCCAGTGCCCGACTGAGGGTGATTTCGTCCGCATATTCCAGATCGCCGCCCACGGGCAACCCCCGGGCCAGCCGGGTGACCCGCACCCCCTTGGGATGCAGCAGCCGGGCCAGATACATCGCCGTGGCCTCGCCTTCCATATTGGGATTGGTGGCGATGAGCACCTCCTGGATGGGCTCTTTCTCCAGACGTTCCAGCAGGGAGCCCACGCGCAGGTCCTCAGGCCCGATGCCCTCCACCGGATTGATGACCCCATGCAGCACATGATAGAGCCCCTTGTACACGCCCGTGCGCTCGATGGCCACCACATCCAGCGGGTCCTCCACCACGCACACCAGATGCTGATCCCGGCCCGGATCGCTGCAAATGGCGCAGGGATCGGTTTCGGAGAGATTTTGGCAGCGGGAGCAGTAGACGATGTTTTCTTTCAGGCTGGCGATGGCGTCGGCCAGGCCCTGCACCTGATCGTCAGGCGCGCGCAGCATGTAGAATGCCAGCCGGGACGCGCTTTTAGGCCCGATGCCGGGCAGACGCTCGAAGGCTTCGATAAGTCGTTGGATGGGTTCAGCTACGCCGCGCATAAAAGTCACTTCCGGGGAATTTCCGCCATCACCGAAAGCCCCAACGCTTCCAGATCCTGACGAGTCTGTATCCGAGGCATGATATATTCCAGCAGAAAAGCCAGCCCAACCCCTGCCAACAGCGCCAGCGTCAGACGCAGTGGCAAGTCCAGACGCTGTTTCAAGCTGGGTCCCACAGTCGCGACGCCCCCGCGATTGATCAAATAGACCGCTCCCTGATCTTCCAGCAGTCTGGGCATAAAGATGTGAGCATCCTCAACCATCGTTGCCGTCACCGCCTCCGCAATTTTTTGTAACCGATCAGGATCGCTATCGGTGATGCTGACATTGAGAATGCGATGAAGCTTGCCCGTCTGGGTGGAGCCCTGGATTTGCCCCGGGGCCACCTGGACGCCCGCATCAACCAGACGCCGGCTCACCGCCGCAGCAAACTCGGAGCCTTTGACGATCTCGCTGAAGTCATCGATGAGATACTCCGAAGAGAGCGCTGTGTAATAGCCGTCGTAAGTAAATTCATCGGGCAAGCGCTGCGGCTGCACGCCCACACTAAAAGACATCCCCATGACATAGACGGGCGGCCGCGGCCGCCAAGGCTTCAGCGTCAGCAGCGAAAAGAGCAGGGTCAGCAAGACCAGTCCGGCGGGAATCCACCACCAGCGTTTGAGAATGCGAAGATAGGCGCGAAGTTCCATAGGCTAAGTTTGCCGCAAGATGGGGCGCGGCGTCAAGTTGCCGCAAGATGGCGCGGCGCATTTCAAGAGGACGTCGCCCCGCCAGGGGCAAATCCGGCAAGGAAGCATGCTCCCGTCAGCAGATGCGAAGATACTGTCCGATGAGCGCAGCTTTATCATAGCGGCCCATGCTGCGATACGCCTCCTCCTCGAAATCCAGCGAAAGGGTGGGCACGCGCATCTCCGCCACCTGAATGTACAATCGCACGGCTTCCAGATTGGGGGGATCATCCCAGCCCCCCTCTTCGTCCCGATGGCGCATATCCCCCATCACTTCCACCTGGATGCCCTCCATCTCGAATTGGGCGACCCAGGACTGGGTGTGTTGGGTTTCCCAAAAGAAGGGTTCCTGCACCAGGTCATCGGCGAAGATGCGGGCGAATTCGTCCACGCCCGCCCGGTCGGTCTGGATGTCGATATCATGGGGCGTGAGGGGAATGCCCTTAATGGCCAGTCCCAGGCTGCCGGTCAGCACCCAGACGATGTCAGTTTCTTCCAGCCGGTTGTAGAGCTTGCGCAGAACTGCCAGATAGTCGGGAGGGATCAAGGATGCGCTCATAGGTCTTTCATAACGACGTCTGGGCGTCGGAATCGGGTTGGCGTTCGACAGGACCGCCCGTGGGTTGATAACCGTGCTGCCAGCAGAGCACCCGTCCTACAAAGTAAGGCACATGAATTACGTTGCCATCCGCGTCCTCGTACTCGGCAATAGGCGTTTTCAGAGCCGGCTCGCCACAGATTTTGCAGGTGTGCTGGACGCCCCCGGCGTGTTTGAATTTCATCTCCCAATGATATCCGCAGAGAGGGCAGTCGAAATAAACCCAATCGCCGTGTCGTTCCCGTTCCGAAAGCGTGTCACAGCGCGGGCAGTAGAAGAATTTGGGGAAACGGTAGTCGCTCATACAGCCTCCAATGCCTGAGCAAGATCGGCGATCAGGTCTTGCACATCTTCGATGCCCAGAGCCAGGCGGATGAGCTCGTCGCTAATGCCCAGGGCCCGACGCTGTGCGGGCGGCGTATCGTAGTAGGACATGATCGCAGGCTGAATGACCAGAGTGTCGACGCCGCCCAACGAGGGAGCGATGTGGGCCAGCCGCAGCGCATCCACGAAGCGGGAGGCCGCGGCCCCATCGCCCGCAATCTCGAAGCTGACCACGCCACCGAAGCCTGACATTTGCCTGCGCGCCACCGCATGGTCAGGATGCGAGGCCAGGCCCGGATACCACACCCGCCGGATTTTGGGATGGGCTTCCAGGAAGCGGGCTACAGCCAGCCCCGACGCGTTTTGCCGCGCCACCCGCAGGCCCAGGGTCTGCAGCCCGCGGTTGATCTGATAGGCGGTGGAGGGATCCACCACCGCGCCGAACAGGGCGTGGCTCTCTCGCAGCCGTTCGATGAGCCCGGCGCTGCCAACGATGGAGCCGGCCAGCAGATCATTATGCCCCGCCAGATATTTGGTGACGCTGTGAATGACCAGATCGATGCCCCAAGCCAGGGGCTGTTGGTTCAGGGGCGTGGCGAAAGTGCTGTCGATGAGGGTGATGATGCCCCGGGGCCGGGCGATGCGGGCCAGACCCGCCATGTCCACGCAGCGCAAAAAGGGATTGGTGGGCGTCTCCGCCAGGATCAGGCGGGTGTTGGGACGAATCGCAGCCTCGATGGCAGCCAGATCGCCCGAAGGCGCGGTGGTGGCCTCCACACCGTATCGTTTGAGAAAATCATTGACGAACACCCGGGTGCGATGATAGGTGTCATCCCCCACGATGAGATGATCGCCGGCCTGCAACAGCAGCAACAGAGAGAGGGTAATGGCCGCCATGCCCGAACTCAGCAACAACGCGTCCTCGCCTCCCTCCAACGCAGCCAGCCGCTCCTCCACCGCCCGCACCGTAGGATTGCCATAACGCCCATACTCCTGCCGGGCCCGGACGTCACCATCCGACTTGTGGGCGACAAGATCATCGGTGTCGCGGAAGGTGTAGGCCGCGGATTGGATGATGGGCGGGGTCAGACTATGATAGCCATTGCCCTCGCGCACGCCTTCGTGCAACACCCGGGTGCTGGGACCGGGCGCAAGGTCGGGCGTGCGGGGTTGGTGTCCGTTGCCATTGACGCGGCTGGCAGGCCGGGTGTTCGTTGTGGTCAGGGGTCGCATAGATGCCTCCAGGAAACTGTATCCAAAGAGGCGACGCTCGGGGGTCAACAAAAAACAGACCTCCGGGCGAGAGGTCTGTCAAAAAAAGATGCTGCGATCTGACAATCCTCTCATCGTCCAGAATGATACTCTGTCCGGCATTGGCACCTGGGACGTATTTGTCCTGGTTGCCGAGGCTTCATCGGGCCGGTCCCTCCGCCTCTCTGGATAAGAAGAATTGTGAATTTATACGATTAGTCGCCCAACAACGGGCGGATTTTTCAAAGCTGCGGCATTCTAGCACAGCTTTCAGCGCAGGTCAAATGCCGCCGATGCGGTGGGTGCGTTTCAAAATGGGGGCGCTTTTTGCGTTCCTGGCCGACTCAAGTCGGGCGCTTCAGGCCTGCGGCCAGCGGACGGCCTCCGCCGTCCAGGTCGCCGCAGGGCGACCGTTGGCGCGAAGCGCCCAAACCGCGTTGGAAAACAGCAGGAGAGGAATGCCAATCGCGCCGTCACGGCATCGGAGAGAGGGTGATCGCACAGGGAATGGGCAGGCTGTCAACGCCCGTTTGAGGTTCGCCCGGCGCCGCCCGCCATCGCAGCCCTGTCGATGCCCCGCCATCCAGATTCACGACATCCACCAGCCCCAGATCCGCCTGCTGCAAGCGATAAGCGAACGATGGCAGCGTACTGCCCAGATTGTCGACGATCCACAACACCCGGCCCGTGTCATCCACACCCACCGCTGTGCGCCGGGCCATATCGCCGCTATCGATGGCGGCCAGCTCAGCCACCAGCTCTCTCCGCCACAGCAGGGTGGGCCAGCCCTGAACGCCAAAAGTCATCGGCGGAATGCGCTTGCTGGGAGTGCGCACAACCTGCGCCCGACCATCTCGGACCACCAAAGCGGAACCCCAATCGGGCCGCACCGGCGCCAGACGCCTTCCATCAACCTCCAGCAGCCCCATGTGCACAAACTCACCGTCATTGTCCCAATAAAAGCCGCAGTTCACGCCAGCCTGGGCCCGGGGCGCCTCATCCAACCATTGACTCAACTGTCGGGCTTTTTCAGGATTCCCCTCGAACAGAACGCCATACTGCACCAGATTAGGAGCGTGGCGCAGCGCGATCAACCCGTCATCGGTGCGGGTGATGTCAGCGCCCGGGAAAAGCATCTCCCAGAAGTTGCTCAGCCGCGTCGGTGTGGGAGAAGGCGCGGGAGAGGGGATTGGCCGGCGCGTTGCCGGTTCAGTCGGAGCAGGAGAGTCCGCGGCAACGGGCGTGAAGGTGGCCAGATTCACCGGCGGCGCTGCGTTTTCGGTGGGTGGGAGCACCGCTGTTTCGGCGGGAACGGTGCAAGCCGTGAGGAGCGCCAGAAACAACGCTGCGGCGAGAATGCGAAACATGGCGCTAAGTATGACCCAAGAACAGGATTTCGGCAACCTTTCCCCGCACATTTTCTGGATGAAAGCAAGACCTTTTCCGCGCGAGACTGCGTGAAACCTGCCGCGCCCACTATCGGCATGAATGAGGGGCCTTGGGCGCTTCGCACCGGTAGCCCGAGGGTTTTAGCATCGGGCGTTCGTAACTATTCTTCGCGCCGTTGCGCCTTGGTGTTCTTCGTGGCTAATCAGGGAACGTGAATAGTTACGGGCGCTCTACGATTTTTGCACTCCTCCCCCGAAAGGGTACAATCACCCCATCATGATCACCATTGGCATCATTGATTATCTCAACGTCGAGCCGCTTTACTTTCGATTGCAGGAACGACTGGCGGGCAAGCCCATACGCTTTCGACGGGGCGTGCCCACCGAGCTGAATCGGGCATTGAGGGAGGGCGAGATCGATCTGGCCCCCATCAGCGCCATTGCCGCGGCCCGGCTGGCCCGGCAGGTCGCGATCCTCCCAGACCTTTCCATCGCCACCCTGGGCGCGGTCAAAACCGTGCTACTCTTCAGCTGGATGGCTGATCCGCGGGAGTTGGATGACTGCCGCATCGCCCTCTCGAACCAATCCGCCACATCGGTCGAGCTGGTCAAAATCCTGGCCCGGCACTTTTGGCGAATATCCCCGCGTTATGTCGTCGAACCCCAGAACCTGGAGCAGATGATGCGGCGCTCCTCCGCAGCGCTGCTCATCGGCGACGATGCGCTGGTGGAATCGGCGCATCGTCGGGAGGTGCGGGGGCGCGGCCAGCCCTATGCCTTCGACCTGGGCGACGAGTGGTTGAAATGGACGGGATTGCCATTCGTCTTTGCGCTGTGGGCGGTGCGCCGCGAGGCCATTCCCGCACTGGCCGAACTGGATATCCTGACAGCATTGTACGAAAGCAAGGCCGAAGGCCTGGATCACATTCCAGAGATCGCCAGGGCCTACGCGCCCCGTCTGGGCTTGAACAACGGCGTCCTCACCAAATACCTCTACGACCTGCGATATGATCTCGCCCCCGAAGACCGGGCGGGCCTGCTCACCTATTTCTCCCTGGCTCTGGATGACTTTCAGCCCGAAAGCTTGCAATGCTGGCATCCTCAAGAAGGCTTGCATCCCGTGTTCGAAGATGTTGCTTCGATGCGGGCGGCATTGATCAACCCTCCCCGCAATTGAAAGGTCCCCGCAACCGCAAAACGGCTTGCGCGGCGAGTTTCCACATCTTGCACGCGGGCGGCGCAGACCGCCATTGAGTCCAGAGGACGCGAGAGTCCGCCCGATTGCTAACTGGTCTGTCATCGCTGCGCTCGATTTCAGAGGCGGGAGTCCTTCCGTCGGACTCCTGCCCAAGACTGCTCCGAAGCGGGAGAAAGCTGGGAGGGGCGCCCAAAACGACGCCAATTTTGAAATTGCCGATCACCGCGGCTTGCGCATTGCCCTGCACAAGGATAAGATCACACCATGCGCCGATCCCCCTTGTTCCGATCCCTTCGCATCTGGCTGATCCCGGGCATCCACATCAAACGCTGGCTGCTGCTTTTGCTGCTGGGCGTCACCATGATCAGCCTGGGACTGACGTATCTGCTGCGGGCGTTGTATCTGGCCGGCCCCTATCCCGCGTTCCTGTATTGGCTGACGCTGCAATTTCTGCCCCACGCGGTGCGAGCGGGCTTGTTTGGCGCGGCGGGCATCATCCTGACAACCTGGGGATTCATCAAGCTGAACGAATCGTTGCTGGAGCCTTTCACCGGGCCCGATGAGAACGTGGCGATGCAGGTTTACCGACATCGTCGCGGGCAACGCGGCCCCCGTATCGTCTGCATCGGCGGCGGCACAGGGATGCCCGCAGTGTTGCGCGGGATCAAAGCCTACACCAATAACATCACCGCAGTGGTGACGGTGGCGGATGACGGCGGCAGTTCGGGACGTCTGCGCCGGGAGATGGGGCTGCTGCCGCCGGGAGATTTTCGCAACAACCTGGCTGCGCTCTCCGAAGCGGAAGACATCACCCACCGACTGTTCCAATACCGATTTCCCGAAGGAACGGGCCTGCGAGGGCACGCATTCGGCAACCTCTATCTGGCGGCGATGGCGGGGGTGACTGGATCATTCGAGCAGGGCCTGCTCAAATCCAACCGGGTGTTGGCGGTGCGGGGCCGGGTTCTGCCCTCCACTCTGGCGCTGGTGCAGCTTGTGGCCGATGTGGTGGATGAAGAGGGCCGGATCGAACGCATCTATGGCGAATCGCTGATCCCAAAACTGGGAAAAGGCCGGCGCATCCAGCACGTCTATTTGGAACCGGACGACCCGCCAGCGTATCCTGAATCCATCAAAGCCATTCTGAACGCGGACATGATCATTGCCGGCCCCGGCAGCCTTTACACCAGCGTCATCCCCAATCTGCTGGTGCCCGGCATCGCCGAGGCGCTACGGGCCTCTCGGGCGCTCAAGGTGTACGTATGCAACATCGCCACCCAGCCGGGCGAAACCGACGGCTATGATGTGGAGGATCATGTCATGGCTCTGGAACGCCACGCCGGGCGCAATGTGTTTCAATATGTGCTGGCCAATGACGCCATTCCCAGCGCGCCGCCCCCGGGCGGTGCATCCGAGTGGGTGATGCCGCCCAAGACTCAGCGGGGAGGCTATCGACTGCTCGCCGCGTCTCTGCAAGACCCGGAACGCCCGTGGCGGCATGATCCCCTCAAAATGGCCCAGGCGCTGATGAACCTGCTGGCACAACACACCGGGATAAGAGTCGCCAGATAACCACCTGGGCGGCGACGGCGGGCAAACCCGCGCAGAGACCGGCACAAGGACGACGGATGACAAATCAGCTCATAACTACTGCGGTGTGGTTTTGTATTGCGACGCCTGCGGCGAGCATGTTTTGTGTCGTTTGACGCCTGCGTCTTGGCTGCGCAGACTGACTGAAGTCAGGACTTTTGGGCGCTTCGCGCCGAAGGCGGGCCTGCGTCCGCCCCATCGCCGACTGGTGGGTCATCACCGCGTCAATCGTCTTTATTTTCAAAGCAGGTTATGGTATAGTTGCGATTATGAGTCTGAGCAGCCAACACCCCCCAACACAGAAACCTCTGACATTGACCAAGGAAGGGAAACAGACGCTGGCCACGGCCCAAGCCATTGCCGCCGCCCATGACCATCAACTGCTGACCTCGCATCACATCCTGTTGGGCATCTTGGAAACCCGCGGCAGCTACGGCGGACAGGCGCTGGCCCAATTCCCCATCAAACCGGAACATCTCAAAACCCGGTTGTGGGCGTACATCCGTCTGGACGCGGGCGAAGACAAGGAGCCCCACGGCGGCGAATTTTTCGGGTTTGCCCTCAGCGAAGATGGCGCCAGGGCTATGGAAGCCACCGTGCAGGAGGCCGAAGACCAACACGCAGAAGCCATCGATTCCAGATTGATGATTCTGGGCATGTTGCGCCGCCCCGAAACCAGCGCAGGCGAGATACTGCGTCAATTCGACATCACCCATGATGAATTTCTGCGACTGTCGCAAAGGATCGATCCAAAACCCGCCCCCTCATCCTCTTCCGTAATTCGACGAGCGCACAAACGCCCCAAAGTGCGACGCGGCGGACTTTGGCCCCACATCAGCCCCATCTTCCTGCTGCTGGTTGCCATTTTTGCGGGACTGGGCTATATGCTTTACGCAGACATCGGCGAACCAGGCCGGCTCACCTTCATCTTCGTGCTGACCGGCTGGATTCTGGCGGTGTCGTTGCACGAATTTGGTCATGCCCTCACGGCCTATCTCAGCGGTGATGAAAGCGTGTTGTACATGGGCTACCTCACACTGGATCCGCTGAAATACACCCACCCCCTGATGAGCATCCTGTTCCCTATCATCTTCCTGCTGATGGGCGGCATTCCCCTGCCCGGCGGTGCGGTCTACATCAATCGCGGCGCGATTCGCAAACGTTGGCAGCAAAGCGCTGTATCCGCGGCAGGCCCGCTGGCCACGCTGATTTTCGGACTGCTGCTCCTGGCCCCGTTCATGTTCGGACTGAGCGAGGCATCCTTGCGGGAACACACCTTTTTCTGGTCGGCCATCGCCCTATTGGGCTTCTTCCAGCTATTCGCCTTTGTGCTGAACCTCATTCCCTGGCCCGGCCTGGACGGCTTCGGTATTCTGGAGCCCTACCTGCCCCCCTTCATCCTGCACTACGCCTACATGCTCAGCGGCATGGGCATCTTCCTCTTCTTCCTGCTCTTCGCCTATACGCCCTTTGGTTCGCAGGTGGCGCGATCGGTGGAACTGATCATGCAGAGCATCAGCGCCGAAGCCTATTTTCTGGTCGGACTCGGCTATCAATCCTTTTTCTTCTGGCAATGAGTTGATGCGATTATGATTGCCCGAGGCATCTTCCGAGGCGGATTGGCGGGCGGCCTGCTGGCCGCGGCCTTTTCCGTGCTTGGGATCATTCCCATCTGCGGATTTTTCGCATTCCCGCTACGCATCGCTGCCTGGACTTTGGCGGGCTATCTGGCCGGACGCATCGCCATCCGCGGCGGTGCCCGCTCTGGCGGCGTGGCCGCGGGCATGGGCGCGGGCGTCATCGCCGGCATCATGGATGGCGTTGTCAACATCGCCCTGGCGCCGCTGGCTTTCAAACTGGCGGGAGAACAAATCGCGGGCCTGACGCTCCTGCCCCAGCCTATCATCGATTATTTCCTGGGCCTGGGCGTGGACATCATGCAAATGAACACGGTGGGAGGCAGTCTTTTCTTCTCTGTGATGTTCTGCGGGGGCGCCTGGATATTCGGCGGCATCATGGGGATGCTCGGGGGCGGCATCGCCCAATCGTTGGAGGGATGATGCGGGCAAAGATGGCGTTGCTGGCGACGGCGCTGCTGGCAGCCCTGAATTTCGGCTTTGTCGTGCGGGCGCAGGAAGGCGCACCCCACCTAGACAACGCGCCCCTGGGCCCCTACCGCATCTCTGTCTGGACGGAGCCGCAACCCGCCCGGGTGGGCGCGCTGCATGTGCGAGCGACTTTAACATCAACGGAGAGGGACGAGGGCGTCACTGCACCCGAGATCACGGCCTACGCCCGGGCGCTCCACACCGATGTGTTCGAGCAAAAGATGACGCCCGACGCGTCCTTCTACACAGCCGATTTCGACATCCCGTACGCGGGGCCGTGGACCATCGAACTGCGGGTGAGGGATGGCGATGGGGCAGATTCAGTCTCTTTTCCACTGGAAGTCCAGCCAGCGCCCATCGACAAAAACATGATCCGGTTGGCCGCCTTTCTGACGCTGGCGTTTTTGGGCGTCGGCTGGTGGTTCTGGGGACGCAAACCGCGCAAAAAACGGGTGCGCAAACGCATCTTCATGCCCCGCCCGGATGAGGAGTGAATGGGCGACGCGGGCGGTCAAAGTCTGAGAAACGCGATGCGCCCCCTCACAATGCCCCGCAATCGCGAACCTGCCAACGTTTTCCCAAAACGCTCCCCAAAAAAGAAATCGGTGCGCACCAGTCATCCGGATGCGCACCGATGGTTCTGGACTGAAAACGAGAAGGGCTGCTACGCGCCGCCCAGATAGACTTCCTTGACTTGGGGATTGTCGGCCAGATCTTTGGCGTCGCCCGCCAGAGCGATAACGCCCGTCTCCAGCACATAGCCTCGATCCGCCACGTCCAGAGCCAGCAACGCGTTCTGCTCCACCAGCAAGATGGTCATGCCCTGCTCGTTGAGCTCGCGGATGGTGTCGAAGATCAGGTCCACCAGCACCGGGGCCAACCCCATGGAGGGCTCGTCCAGCAGCAGGATGCGGGGATCGCTCATCAGCGCCCGCCCCATGGCCAGCATCTGCTGCTCGCCGCCGCTGAGGGTGCCAGCCACCTGACTCCTCCGCTCTTTGAGCCGGGGGAAGAGCTCGAACACCCGATCCAGATCCTTCTGGATGTCAGATTTGTCCTTGCGGGTGAACGCACCCATCTCCAGATTCTCCATCACCGTCAGACGAGAGAAGACGCGGCGACCTTCAGGCACGTGGATCACGCCCATCTGCACGATCTCGTGGGCGCGATACTTGGTCAGATCCTTGTCTTCCAGATACACCTTGCCTTGCCGAGGATAGAGCAGGCCGCTGATAGTCTTCAGCGTGGTGGATTTGCCCGCGCCATTGGCGCCGATGAGGGTGACGATCTCCCCCTCGTCCACCGTGATGGAGATGCCTTTGAGGGCGTGGATGTTGCCGTAGTAGGTGTGAACATTGTCCAATGTGAGAAGTGCCATCCTGATACCCCCTTACGCTGCCTGCGCTTCGTGCTGAGTGGCGGCCCCGCGGCCCAGATAGGCCTCGATGACCCGGGGATTCGCGCGAACGTCTTCCGGCTTGCCTTCGGCGATCTTCTCGCCGTAATCCAACACGGTGATGATGTCGGAAATGGTCATCACCACCCGCATATCATGCTCGATAAGCAACACGGTGATGCCCAGCTCTTTGCGCAGATTGTCGATGAACTCGGTCATTTCCTCAGTCTCGCTGGGATTCATGCCTGCGGTGGGCTCATCCAGCAGGAGCAGCTTGGGCTCACTGGCCAGGGCCCGGGCGATCTCCAACCGCCGCTGCTGCCCGTAGGGCAGGTTCGTCGCCAGCTCATATTCGTAGCCCTTGAGGCCCACGAATTCCAGCAACTCCATGGCCAGCTTGCGGGTGGCCGCCTCTTCGCGACGGGCGCCGGGCGTATTGAACACCGCGCCCAGCCAGCCCGCCTTCATGCGGGGATGATGCCCCACCATCACGTTTTCCAAAGCGGTCAGATTCTGGAACAGGCGGATGTTCTGATAGGTGCGGGAGATGCCCTTCTTGACGATGACATCGGGCCGCAGGCCCACGATGGACTCACCATCCAGGATGATGTCCCCTTCGGTGACCTTGTAAAAACCTGTGATGCAGTTGAAAAAAGTGGTCTTGCCCGCGCCGTTGGGGCCGATGACGCTGTAAATCGACCTCTGGGGCACCTGGATGCTCAGGTCCTTCACCGCAGTCAGGCCGCCGAACTGCTTGGTGACATGCACCGTTTCCAGAATGAATTCCGATTTCGTCTCTGCCATGATCTCCTCCTTAGATGGCCTCGCGGGCGGGGGCGTCGGGTTCAATCTCAGGCGCCGGCGGCTCTTTCTCGCTCAACTCCCGAGCATGGGTCTTTTCGGGCACGAAACCTTCCGGCTTCACCAGCATCATCACCACCAGCAACGCGCCGTAGAACAACATGCGGAAGTCCGCAAATTCGCGCAGCAACTCAGGCATGCCCACCAGGATGAGCGCGCCCACCACCACGCCGGGCAGACTGCCAATGCCGCCGACGATGATCAGGGAGAGCACGTTGATGGAGACGATGAGATTGAAGCTGTGGGGGAAGATGGACCCCAGCTTGGCCGCAAAAATCGCGCCGGCCAGACCGGCGAAGGCCGCGCCCGTGGCAAAGGCCAGTAGCTTGGTGCTGACCAGGTGGATGCCCATGGCCTCGGCCACGTCCTCATCCTCCCGCAGCGCCTTCCACGCCCGCCCCACCCGGGCGTCGCGCAGCCTCCATGCGATGTAGCCAACGATGATGATGCCCGCCAGCACGATGTAGTAGATCTGCTGCGGCCCCTTGAACGCAAAACCGCCGATCTGGGGCTTGGGAATCTGCAAAATGCCCTGAGCGCCGCCGATGTAGGGTTTCAGCCAGTCGGAAAGCACCACCACGCGGATGATCTCGCCGAACCCCAGGGTGACGATGGCCAGATAGTCGCCGCGCATCTTCAGCACCGGAATGCCCAGAATCACGCCCGCCATCATGGCCAGGAACACGGCCACGGGCAGCGCCATCCAGAAAGACCAGCCCATCGTGGCCAGCTTGCCCGAGGTGGTGAGGATGCCCACGGTGTAAGCGCCGATGGCGAAAAAGGCCACATAGCCCAGATCCAGCAGGCCCGCAAACCCGACCACGATGTTCAGGCCCAGGCCCATGATGATGTAGATGCCGACAGTGGTCAGAATCTCGCTGGGATAGGAGCCCAGGAATTTGGGCAACGCCAGCAGGACGATGAGTCCCAACAGAAACGCCACGATCCGCACAGTCATCTGCTGCTTGCGGGGCATTGTCTCCACCTTCTTGGCCGGGTGCAGCTTGTCGGAGTTGCGCCACAGGCTGAACAAAATGCCCAGAACCAGGAATAAGATCGTGCCGCCCCAGGAAAGGCCCTTCTTGGCGTAAATGAATGCGCCGATGGGCTTGTACCAATCCTTATTGCCAAAGGTGATGCCCATCAGCTCCTGCATGATGCCCATGAGCAGCACGAAAGCCATGCCCGTTAGCAGAGCATTGCTCCACTTGTGAGGCACCAGAGCAAACAAACCCGCGGCCAGGCCCACCACCGTACTGACGATGAGATTGGCCATAACTGCGGTGGTCATGGTCTCCCGGCCCAGATGCAGGATATCCAGCAGGTCGGGCGAGACGTTGAGGAAGACCGCGCGCAGATTGATGTGGGTGCCCAGCACCAGCAGGGCCGCCACAAACGCACCGCTGACCACGCCCACCAGCGCACTGGTGATGATGGCGAAGCTCGTGGATTTGACCTTGCGGGCGTTATTGGCCGCAAAATAGGCCAGCAGGAAAACGGGCGAAAAGAGTGCAATCTGTCCCAGGTTCACCGTCTCAGCGATGACGTAGCGATCGTTGAACGCCTCCACCATACCCACCAGAATGACGAAAATCGCCACAAGGCCGCCAATGGCCCCATATTTCAGGATGTCGGTCCAGGTGAATTTCAATTCTTTATCCATGCCATTGCCTCCTTATGCTTTCTTCTCTGAGAGCCGTTCGCCCAAAATGCCGGTGGGCCGGAAGATGAGCACCAGCACCAGCATAGTGAAGGCGATCGCGTCCTTCAACTGATAGGGCGAGGGGATGCCCAGACCATCGAGAAATAGGCTGGGGCCGATGGATTCGAAGATGCCCAGGAATAGGCCGCCCAGCATCGCGCCCGGCACATTGCCGATGCCGCCCAGCACCGCAGCAGTAAAGGCCTTGATGCCGGGGATGAAACCCATGAAGGCGTTGACCTGTTTGAACAGTAAGGCGTAGAGGATACCGGCCACGCCCGCCATGGCGCCGCCCAGGGCGAAGGTGTTCACAATCACCCTATCCACATCGATGCCCATCAGCGCTGCGGCTTCCTTATCCTCCGCCACAGCGCGCATGGCCTTGCCCGCCTTGGTCTTCTGCACATACCAGTAGAGGAACACCATCATAATGGCCGCCACCACAATCACCAGCGCCTGGGTGGTGAGGATGGGCCATTCCCGGCCAAACAGGTTCAGCTTGCCGTCCAGCGCCGGAAAATCAGGATAAGTCTTCACGCCAGAACCGTAAATGCCGCGGTAGGTGTATTGCAGGAAAAAGGAAGCGCCGATGGCCGTGATCAACGGCACCAGGCGTGGCGCTCCCCGCAGCGGGCGATAAGCGATGCGCTCCAGCAACACTGCAATCGCCACCGAAACCGTCATGGCCACGGCCATCAGAATGAGCAGAGAAAGCACCCAGTTCTTTTCGATGAATCCAGCATTTTCCAGGGCGATAGCCACGAAATAAGCGGTAAACACGCCCCCAGTAAACACTTCGCCGTGAGCGAAATTAATCATGAACAAAATGCCGTAAACCAGGGTGTATCCCAGAGCGATAAGTGCATAAACGCTGCCCTGCGCCAGGCCGAAGATAGTGAAATCCAGCCAGACGCTGGCATCATATTTGCCCGACGAAAGGGTGACGTAAGACCCATACAGCACCGCAGCCAGCAACCCAAACCCGATCAGCCACATTACGATGTCCGTGGTATCGTACTTCCGCATAAACTTATGCAACATAGCACGTCCTCCATGACAAGCGAAGGGGATGGACCGGAAACCCCGCGGCCCATCCCTTTTCGGCGATGAATTTCGTCAGAGAGGGAAAGACGCCCGGAACGCTGCGATGCGTCCCGGACGTCTGACTCTCGATGATGTTACTTGTTCAGCCAGCCCGCAGTCTCAGACCAGACGGGCACGTATTCCAGCTTGCCATCCACATTCTGGATCTGATTGATGACAATCTGAGGATCGGCGCAGTCGCCGTTCTCGTCGCAGGTGATGGTGCCGGTAATGCCCGCCATATCCTTGGTGGCGAATAGGGCGTCGCGCAGGGCCTGGCGACCAATGTACAGGTTGCCATCCTTGTCCTTCACAGCCACTTTGGCAATGGCGTTGAGCAGCATGTTGGCGGCGTCATAGGCGTGAGCGTGGAAAGCGCTGATGGGCGGCTCCCCATACTTCTCCTGATGCACCTCCAGGAAGTGCTTGCCCAACTCGTTCTCGAAGTTCAGGTTCGGCCCCGAAATATACATGCCCTCGGCCGCATCGCCCGCAGCTTCCAGAAAGTCGGGGGAGATCATGCCGTCGGAACCGGCCAGCGTGGTCTCTTCCAGTCCGTTCACCTCTTTCGCCTGACGGGTGATGAACGCACCCTCGGCAATGAAGATCGGGTAGTACAGATACTCAGGCTTGTTGGTGGCGATGCTGGTCAACACCGGACGCATGTCCGTGTCGCCTACATTCACCGCCTCCTGGGCCACAATGTCGCCGCCCAGCTCGCTGAACACATCCGCAAAGACCTGCTGCAGCTGCTCCGCATAGGGGCTGCCATCATGAATGGTGGCCGCACTCCTCTTACCCAGTTCCTGATACGCAAAGGTGGCCATGGCCTTGCCCTGCACCTTGTCGTTGTGCGCAGTGCGCAGGTAGCCAGGCTGATGGGTCGCTGGATCGGTCAGGGAGGGAGCGGTGTTCGACGGGGAGATGAGCACCATGCCCGCATCGCTGAGGATGGCCGCGGCAGGCTCGCCCGCACTGGAGCAGTTCGTCCCAATGACGCCCAGCAGGGTGCTATCGGAAGCCAGCTTGGTGGCCGCCGTCTGGCCGCCCTCCGCAGAACACTGGGAATCCTCGCCGATGAGGTCGATGGGATGCCCCATCAATTCGCCGCCTCGATCATCGATGGCGATCTCGACGCCACGACGAGAGTCCACGCCCAACGACTCGTTGGGACCGCTGACTACCAGCGCATAGCCGATGCGAACGGGATCGTTCGGGCCGATGGTGACGCATCCCAGCGGATCGTCACAGCTCATGTCCTCAGAAATTTCCTTGGTGGGCTCCTCTTTGGGAGCTTCAGTAGCCTTGGGCTGCTCGGCGGGAGCCTCGGTGGCTTTGGGTCCCTCGGTCGGAGGAGCCTCCGTCGCTTTGCCTCCGCCACAAGCGGCCAGGGCCAGCGCTGCAACCAGCACCAGCAAGGCAATGAGAATCCACTTCTTCTTCATACGCTCTTCTTCTCCTTATGAATGGAATTGAGTGTAAAGGAACGACTTGGAACACATCGGCGACCGTCAGGCAGGGACACTCGCCGATAATCGTACAAGTATAACGCGATCTGCGATTTTGTCAAACATCGTCCCCAGGCAAAACAAAGGTTCTTCCGTAATCATTTCCTTTTCCACCCAAACGTTCATCTGACAAGCATGCCAACTCATTCCAGGCGAATGTTATTTGGAGAAAGCCCAACGGCAGGCGGACCGGAGCCGGCGCCGTTGGGAATGTGCAGGCCAATCTGAACGGCTGGTCGATCTCGTTGTAAGCTCGGCCAACCTCGTCTCCGACGCCGCTTCGCCAGCGCACAAGATGTGGGCAATCATCACAAGGGTTGAAATTTGACCAAAACAAAGCCAACCATTACAATTATCATTTGGCGCATCCGCGCGCCCTCCAGGTCTTCAACCAACGGTTCATTGCTGTGTTTGACAATCTTTCCGATAAACTCCAGGACGTCTTCGACAACCTGGGCAAGAAAGGCCGACTCACCGAAGCCGACGTCGACAAGGCGCTGCGCCAGGTTCGCCTGGCCCTGCTGGAAGCTGATGTCAACTACAAGGTGGTCAAGGACTTCATCGCCCGGGTGAAGGAACGCGCCATCGGCGCAGACGTCATGCGCAGCCTGTCGCCCGCGCAGCAGGTTATCAAGATCGTCCACGAAGAGCTGATCAACACTCTGGGCCAGTCTGAACCGCTGAATCTCTCCGGCAATCCGCCGCATGTCATCATGCTGGTGGGGCTGCAGGGTTCGGGCAAGACCACCACAGCAGCCAAACTGGCCAGGCGTCTACGCAAGCAGGGGCAGCGCCCGCTGCTGGTTGCGGCCGACACTTACCGTCCCGCTGCGGTCAAACAGCTCGAAGTCCTGGGCGAACAGCTCGAGATACCCGTACACAGCGAGGGGGTCGAGCCGCCGCCCCCGGAGATCGTCAATCGGGCGCTGCGTCAGGCCCGACAGGAGGCCCGCACCGTCGTCATCATCGACACCGCCGGTCGGCTCACCATCGACGAACAGATGATGGATGAGCTAATCAAGATCAAGGCCCTTTCCAAACCCAACGAAGTGTTGCTGGTGGCGGATGCCATGACCGGCCAGGAGGCCGTCCGCGTGGCCACCGATTTCCACAAGCAAGTGGGTCTCACGGGCCTGATTCTAACCAAAGTGGATGGCGACGCCCGCGGAGGCGCTGCCATCTCCATGCGGGCGGTCACTGGCGTGCCCATCAAATTCATTGGCGTCAGCGAAAAGTTGGACGGGCTGGAGCCCTTCCATCCCGACCGCATGGCCTCACGCATCCTCGGCATGGGTGATGTGCTCACCATGATCGAGAAAGCCGAGGAGGTGATGGATCAGGAAGACGCGGCCCGGATGGAGAAAAAGCTCCGAAAGGGCGAGTTCGATCTAGACGACTTCCTCAAACAGATGCGTCAGATCCGCAAGATGGGCCCCCTATCCAGCATCCTTGGCATGATCCCGGGCATGGGACGCATGGCCAAAGAAATCGACCAGGAAGCCACCGATAAACAGCTTCGTCACGTCGAGGCCATCATCAGCTCCATGACGCTGGAGGAACGCCGCAATCCCCGCATCATCAACGCCAGTCGCAAACGCCGCATCGCCAGCGGCTCCGGCGTCACCGTGCAAGAAGTCAACGACCTGCTTTCCCAATTTCGCCAGATGCAACGTCTGATGAAGCAATTGCAATCGGGCAAACGCGGCGGTTTGGGCGGCTTGTTTGGCGGCCTGGGCGGCTTCTAAGCCCCTGCGATTTCGTCATCCCGCCGCTGTCCATGGCAGCGTGCCGACTCAGCGGCTTTTCATCACTCAATTCAGACAGCTCTCAATTTTTATCACATCACGGCTTCAAGCCAAATCATTCAGGAGTAGAATACAGACCAATGGTACGCATTCGACTACGTCGCACCGGGGCCAAGAAACAGGCCTCTTATCGTATCGTGGTGGCTGATCAGCGTTCGCCCCGCGATGGCAAATTCATCGAGATTCTGGGATGGTACAATCCCCGCACCAATCCCCCCAGTTTCGAGATCAACAGTGAGCGCGCCCGCTACTGGTTGAGCCAGGGCGCAAAGCCCAGCGATGCTGTGGCCCGCCTGCTGAAGAAGGCGGAGATCGAGGGAACGACGGAAGAAGCCGCTCCCGAAGCCGCCTGAGTCTCGGGCGACGACATCCATTCAATCTTCCAGAACGCCGCCCCGCCATCCGGGGCGGCGATTCTTCCCCATGAGGAAATCATGCAGGACGTGATCACATATATCGCTCAATCTCTGGTCGAAAATCCCGAACAGGTTCAGGTTGATTCCCACCGGGTCGGCGACACGCTTTATGTGGATGTTTCGGCCGCGCCCGGCGATGTAGGGCGTCTCATCGGTCGGAGAGGGCGCACAGCCCAGGCGATTCGTCTTGTGGCCAAAGCCGCAGCCACCCGTCAGGGGCTGCGCATTGTCGTCGATATCGACTGAACAGGAACGTTTCTGAGGGGATGATGAGTCAGCGCGAAGCCTATCTGGCCGTGGGCCGCATCATCGGCGTGCACGGCGTCCGCGGCGAAATCAAAGTTAAATCGCTCACAGATTTTCCCCAGCGTTTTTCGCCCGGCTCGCTGCTTTACGTCGAAGGGGAAACGATGCAGCGGTCAGTAGCGTCGTCGCGTCCGCACAAAGGCGTCTTGCTGGTCAAGCTCGAGGGCGTGAGCGATCGCAATACGGCGGAAGTTCTGCGCGGGAAATATCTTTTTGTCGACCGTGAGGATGCGATGCCGCTGGCGAAAGATGAGTATTACGAGGACGAGCTGTTGGGATTACGGGTGGAGACGATGGATGGTCGGGTCCTGGGCGAGCTGGTGGAGATCATGTGGACGGCCGCCAACGAGGTGTATATCGTGCAGGGCGACTTGGGCGAGGTTCTGATTCCGGCCGTTGCCCATGTGGTGCAGGAGGTGGATCTGGCGCAGGGGATCATGCGGGTGGCGTTGCTGCCAGGCATGTTGGATGCCGGCTAAAGCGCGACCGGCGCTGTCTTGAAATAGCAAAAAGGGGAGGTCGAACGCATCGCGCTTCGCGAAGCTGACCGCCCCCCTACATGGCGAAATCCACCGCCCGGGTCTCGCGGATGACGGTGATTTTGATCTGTCCCGGATATTGCAGGCTGTCTTCGATCTTCTGGGCGATGTTGCGGGAGAGTTCGATGGCTCCGAAGTCGTCGATCATCTCCGGTTTGACCAAGATGCGCACTTCGCGGCCCGCCTGGATGGCGTAGGCCTGCTGCACGCCCTTGAAGCTCTTGGCGATATCTTCCAGTGCGGTGAGCCGCTTGATGTAATTTTCCAGCGATTCGCGGCGGGCGCCAGGGCGAGCGCCGGAGATCGCGTCGGCCGCGGCCACCAGAATGGCCTCCAGCGATTGAGGCTCCATCTCGTTGTGATGTGAGGCGATGATGTTGACAACCTTCTCGGGAACGCCATAGCGGCGAGCGATATCCGCCCCCACCAATGCGTGCGGGCCTTCCACCTCGTGGCTCACAGCCTTGCCGATATCGTGGAGCAGGCCGCCCATCTTGGCTGCGCGCACATCGCCATGCAGCTCCGCGGCCATCAATCCGGCCAGATGGCTGGTCTCGATGGCGTGGTAGTATTGGTTTTGGCCGTAGCTGGTGCGGAATTTCAGTCGTCCCACCAGTTTCAGCAGTTCGGGATGCAGGCCCTGGAAGCCGGTCTGGTAGGCGGCCTCCTCGCCTGCTTCGCGGATGATGCGATCCACCTCATCCTGAGCCTTACGCACTTCCTTTTCCACCCGGGCGGGATGAATGCGTCCATCTTGCACCAGTTTGCTCAGGGCCCGGCGGGCCACCTCCCGGCGCACCGGATCATGACTGGAGATGATGATGGTTTCGGGAGTGTCATCCACCACCAGATCGACGCCGGTCACCGCCTCGATGGCGCGGATGTTGCGGCCCTGACGCCCAATGATGCGCCCCTTCATGTCGTCGGAGGGCAGAGGCACTGCGGTGACCACACTTTCGGCCACGATATCGGAGGCCAGCCGCTCGATGGAGAGGGTGACGATCTCCCGGGCGCGGCGATCCGCGGTCTCCGCGATCTCCGCCTCGACCTGCCGGATGATGCGGGCCATTTCGTTGCGCACCTGAGATTCGGTGCGGCGCAGCAGCTCCTCCCGGGCCTCCTCGGTGGTCATCCGGGCGATGCGCTCCAGCTCGGCCTGATATTCGGCCTCGGCCTTCTTCAGCCGGGCCTCTCGCTTGTCGATCTGGCTCTGACGCTGGTTCAAGCGCTGTTCTCGCTTTTCCAGATTCTCGGAGCGCATCTCCAATTGATCCATCCGGCGCTGGGCCCGTTCTTCCAGACGGGCCAGCTCCCGGCGGCGGCGGATCATCTCCGCCTCGGTCTCATTGCGCATGGCAATGGAGCGGTCTTTGGCTTCCAGTTCCAGTTTCAGCGCCTGGTCTTTCGCTTCGCTGATGATGCGCTCGGCCTGCTGCTGGGCGGAGGCGAGTTCTTCGGCATCCTGACGTCGTTTATTCCAGACGCCCAGGAAATAGCCTCCCGCCACGCCAAGGGCCAGACCGATGAGCATGGCAAGCATGATGAAGATCGGTTGCATGATTCGTATCCTGAGAAATGAAGTTCGTTATGGTGGGATAAATGGAACAGGGATCAGGTAGGCGTATCGTCGAGGGTTTCGTCGACCTCGGCCTGACTGAGCTGCTCCCAGAGATGATCGGTTGCAAAACGGGCGGCGGGATAGGAAAACCCCCGACGGTGGAGGTAGGACAGCATCTTTTTGTCGAAGGTCGCCCGGGAATGATGCTGCCAGCGATGCATTCGTTTGCGGCCCGCGGCGATGGCCAATGCCTCGTCATCCAATGGAGAGAGAACTTCGACGATGATTTCCGCGGGGACGCCTTTTTCGTACAGCTCTTGTCGCAGCGCTCGGATGCTGCGGGGATTGAATTCGGTGCGGTTATCCACCCACCAACGGGCGAATTCCCGATCGTCCAGATAATCCATCTCGGCGAGCCGGACGATGATCTGCTCCCGGATGGGGGCGGCGTAACCTGCCTGCTTCAACGCCTCGTCGATCTCGTGGGAAGATCGGGGACGGCGGGCCAGCAGGCGCAGGGCTTTGTCCATGGCCCGCTGACGATCATCCCGGGCTCGCAGCCGGGCGATTTCCTCGTCATCCAGATATTGCCCGAGTTGCAGGGACGACGCCAGCAGATCGGGCAAGGAGAAGGCGTAGGCGTCATCGAGGAAAACGCTGACCCGGTTCTTGTGGCGTTTCTGGTAAACCAGCCGCGTGATGATGCCAGCCATAGAAATGAAAAAAGCGCTGCGAACCGATGGTCGCAACGCTTGGTCAAGTGATTGTGGGAATGGGGCGTCACCGCCCGGAAAGAGGCAATAACTGACGCTCATCGCCGGAGCAAAGACGATGAAGCATATGATGATCATTCAGAGTCGGGAGGACTGAATGCCACAGATCACTTGCCCTATGCGTTGCGCATGGGCCTATCCATCCCCGAAGGAATGGCGCGCAATGGAGGACTGTTTAGTCTTGTTCGGCCGGGCGGGGACGAGGCGGCAGCCCCATCAACGCCCGCAACTGGTCCTCGATTGCATCGAGAAGATCTGGATTCGCCCTCAGGAAGTTTTTGGCGTTTTCGCGCCCCTGACCCAGCCGGGTTCCCTCATAGCTATAGAAGGACCCTCGCTTTGTGATGATGTCGTTCTCCACCGCCAGGTCCAGCACTTCGCCAGCCCGGGAGATCCCTTCATTGAACATGATGTCGAATTCCGCTTTTTTGAAGGGAGGAGCCACTTTGTTCTTCTTCACCGTCACGCGGGTGCGATTGCCGATGGTCTCGCCACTGGCTTTCAGGCTCTGAATGCGACGAATGTCAAGACGCACCGAGGCATAGAATTTGAGCGCCATGCCGCCAGGCGTCGTTTCCGGGTTGCCGAACATGACGCCGATCTTCTGCCGGAGCTGGTTGGTGAAGATCATGACGGTGTTGGTCTGTTTGACGACGCCGCTGAGCTTGCGCATGGCCTGGCTCATCAGTCGGGCCTGCAAGCCCATGTGGCTGTCACCCATCTCACCTTCGATCTCGGCGCGCGGCACCAAGGCCGCGACTGAATCCACGACAATCACATCCACCGCACCGGAACGCACCAGGGCTTCTGCGATTTCCAGAGCCTGCTCGCCCGTATCGGGCTGGGAGATGTAGAGAGAGTCCACATCCACGCCGATCTTGCGGGCGTATGCCGGATCCAGCGCGTGCTCGACATCCACGAACGCGCAGATGCCGCCCAGCTTTTGGGCTTCGGCAATGGTGTGCAGGCAAAGCGTCGTCTTGCCAGAAGATTCAGGGCCAAAAATCTCGATGATGCGGCCGCGCGGCATCCCGCCCACACCAATGGCCGCGTCCAACGACAGCGATCCACTGGGAATCGCCTCGATCTCCAGGGCGGTGGCGTCGCCGAGCTTCATAATGGCGCCTTCGCCGAATCGTTTGTTGATGGTTGCCAGGGTGCTTTCCAGGACTTTGTCGCGGTCGCTCTTCGCCATAAGATTTCCTGAATGATGAAATTTATAGTCGGGCGTAACGCTTCGGGCGAAAATAAATTCAGAGGATGAGATAAAACCACCCGAAAGTTACCAGATCTTCATCTTCCATTAAAGTATAATGCATCCTTGCCGATGTGACCAATCGCTCGCAAAGGCTTAGAACAGGGTGTAGATGAAAGGCCCCACCGCTGTCGTCTGGCCCAGCAGGCTGATGGCAATGACCAGCACGATGATCACAATCATGGGGATCATCCAGTACAATTTTTGCTCCCACAGAAACTGAAAGAGCTCGCCGATAATGCCGAGTCGTTTGATCATAGCAATTGCTCCAGACTTATTTCTTCTTTCGCACCAGGAATTTATCCAGGGCCAGCAGATCGATGCCGCTGTTGCGGAAGGTGTTGTAGGCGTTGGCTGGGGAGTTGACGATAGGCTCGCCTCGCAGATTGAAGCTGGTGTTCAGCACCACTGGCACGCCCGTTGCCTCGCCGAAACGTCTGACGATGTGGTAATAGCGGGGATTCCACGCCTCGCGAATGGTTTGTAGACGCCCGCTGCCGCCCGTGTGCGTAGTGGCCGGAATCACGTCCCATTTGTCGGGCTTGACTGGCGCCACCATGAGCATAAAACGGGGCATGAACTGCTTCTCGGGCGATTCGATCTCGAAATACTCGCTGGCGGCCTCCTCCAACACCACCGGCGCGAAGGGGCGGAAGGGCTCGCGGAATTTGATCTTGGTGTTGACGATCTCCTTCATCTCCGCACGGCGAGGATCGGCCAGAATGGAGCGGTTGCCCAGGGCTCGCGGGCCCCATTCCGTGCGCCCCTGATACAAACTGACCACCTCGCCCTGCACCAGCGCGTCCGCGATGCGCTGCGTCAGCACATCCTCGTCCCCGATATATTCGTAGGGAATGTCCTCCCCCTCCAGAAAGGCGCGAATAGCCTCCTCCGAAAAGGACTGACCCCAATAGGCCGTATCCATGACAAACCTTCGGGGCTGATTCAACAGGACATGATACGCGTACAGGGCCGCGCCCAGTGCGCCGCCATTGTCTCCAGCCGCGGGCTGGATGTAGACATTCTCGAAGGGTCCCTCCCGCTGAATGCGCCCGTTGGCCACCGAATTCAGGGCCACGCCTCCGGCCATGGCAAGATTTTTGCTGCCGGTCAACTCATGCGCATGGCCCACGATTTTGAGGATGGTCTCCTCGGTGACGCGCTGAATGCTGGCTGCGATATCTGCGTAGTGCTGGTTTTGCCTGGCCGCCGCGTCACTCCATCCAGGATAGTCCTTATCTGGATGGGTGGTGAGGGTGTAGAACTCCGATTCTGGGCGTCGCGGCTCTCCGAACAGATCGATGAATTTATCGCTGAACGTGCGGGTGGCGGAATGGTGAAACTCGAAGTAGGACATATCCAGCCAGAAAGAGCCGTCGTCTCGAACGTCGATGACCTTCTCCACCCGATCGATGTAGCGCGGTTGGCCATAGGGAGACATGCCCATGACCTTGTATTCGCCGTTGTTGACGCGAAAGCCCAGGAAGGCGGTGAACGCTGAATAGAGCAGACCCAAAGAATGGGGAAATCGGGTTTCTTCCAGCAAATCGATGCGATTGCGTCCCTGACCCGTCCAATCGGCAGTGGCTTTACCAATGGTCGTGGTGGTCCACTCTCCCACGCCGTCCAGCGTGACGATGGCCGCCTCCTCGAAGGGGGAGGTGAACATGGCGCTGGCCGCATGTGAGAGATGGTGTTCGACAAAGAGGAAGTTCTCTTTAGGCACGTCGGGCAGGGCTTCCTGCAACAGCGCCTTGATCCACAATTTCTCATTCATCCAGGTGATGAGCGCTTCGCGAAAGGCCAGCCACGATTTAGGAAAGGTGGCCATGCCCGAGCGCAGGATGCGGTCGAATTTCAGCAGGGGTTTCTCATAGAACACCACATAGTCCAGCTCCCCAGCCTCGATATCCGCCTGATCCAGGCAGAACTGGATGGCGTGATGAGGAAAGCCGTTGTCGTGCTTGATGCGGCTAAAACGCTCCTCGTCCGAAGCGGCCACCAGCTCTCCGTCGCGAATCAGCGCCGCTGCGCTATCGTGATAAAAACAGGAAATGCCAAGTATGTACATAGGAATTGTCGTGAGAATCCACTAACCCTGGCGTCGCGCTGAATCCAGGTCCAGGTCGCGAGGGTGACGATCCAGCCAGGCGCTGGCGGCCGGACGTTTTTTCACATCCAGCGGATCGGAAAAAAGGCGGGAAGGAATGCCGAAAATGGCCAAGATGGTAAAATAGATGAGGGTCGTAAGCGCCCGCGCATTGAAACTGCCGATGTGTTTGGCAATGCGCAGCCATTCCTGCCAGAGTTTTCGCAACATAATGAATTCTAGTGAAAGTATAGAAAAGCGATCTGGTTCGCGGAAAGCAAAAATGCCGCGAGCTTCGCCTGAAAAATCGAGAATATGAGCTCTGATGATACGAAAAGTCCCCCGGATTGTCAAAGACCAGGGGACTGCGGAGGGCGTTTCAAAATCGGGGTAACTACTAGCCGCTCTGTCATAGGCGCTGTCACGGGAGCGTCATCTTTTGCAGGATGTCGTCGAACATCAGGCTTCAAGCGTCGCCAAACACGTCCGACGCAGGCGCCCACTACCAAGCCTCCCTTCACGCTTCACGTTTCACGCTTCACGCTTCACGACTTGGCAGTCAGCAACACTCATTTCAAGACAAAGGATGCGTGCAAGCATGTCACCCTGGTAGTTACAAATCGGGATGCTTTTTTGCGTTCCCGGCCAACTCAAGTCGGATGCAGCAGGCCTGGCTGAGGGGCGGCGCAGGCCGTCCTGCGGCGCGAAACAGTCTCTGCCTCCGCTTCTCCTCCCCTGCCCGTTTCGGAGCGGAGGAGGAACCAAAGGAGGGGCCGCGCCCAATGGCCCGAATGCATTCAGCGCATAGCGCGGGCGGCACGCGCACAAGCCCCCGCACCCAAGGCGGGTCCGCTGAAAAGAGGAGATGGCGGCGAAAACTCAGGCCGTCAGCACTTTTTCGATGCGCTCCAAGGCCCAGTCCAGCGTTTCCTGATCGATGATCAGCGGCGGTGCAAAGCGGATGACCGTGCCGTGGGTGTCTTTGGCGAGAATACCTTCCTCCTTCAGCTGGTTGCAAAAACGCCTGGCTCCGCCCGCTTCCGGTTTCAAATCCACGCCCACCAGCAATCCCTTGCCGCGAACTTCCCTGACATGCGGGCTGGCGATCGCCTGAAGACGTTCCATGAAATACGCGCCCATCGCTGCCGCGTTCTCGATCATCTTCTCATCCTGCAATACCGCCAGGGCAGTGCGAGCAATGGCCGCGCCCAGAGGGTTGCCACCAAAGGTGGAGCCGTGATCACCAGGTCGGAACACGCCCAACACCTCTTTGCTGGCCAGCACCACCGAGACGGGATAAAATCCGCCCGAGAGCGCCTTGCCCAGAATCATCACATCGGGACGGACCGCCTCGTGATCGCAGGCAAAGCGTTTGCCGGTGCGTCCCAGGCCCGTCTGGATTTCGTCGGCCATGAATAGGACATTGTTTTCCTGGCAGATGCCCGCCACCTCCCGCAGATAGCCATCGGGCGGCACCACCACGCCACCTTCGCCCTGGATGGGCTCCACCAGGAAGGCCACGGTGTTGGGCGTGATGGCATCTTGCAGAGCCTGGGCGTCGCCATAAGGGATGATCTTGAAACCGGGCGTCAGAGGCCCAAAATCCTGCTTGTACTGCGGCTCCGACGAAAAGCTAATCACCGAGATGGTGCGACCATGAAAATTGCCGCGGCACACGATGATCTCAGCCTGGTCTTGAGGGACGCCCTTGACAGTGTAACCCCATTTGCGCGCCGCCTTGATCGCACTCTCCACCGCCTCGGCCCCGGTGTTCATGGGCAACGCCATCTCATAGCCGCTGAAATCCACCAGCGCCTTGTAGAAAAGTCCCAGTTGATCATTGTAAAAGGCGCGTGAAGTCAGGGGCAAGCGTCGAGCCTGCTCAACCAACGCTTCATAGATGCGGGGATGACTGTGTCCCTGATTAACCGCTGAGTAAGCGCTGAGAAAATCCAGATAGCGATTACCATCGACATCATACACCCAGACCCCCTCGCCGCGAGAAAGCACGACCTCCAGTGGCGCATAATTGTGAGCGCCGTACTGGTTCTCCAATTCGATGAATTGCGCCGATATCGTCGGTTGCAAAGGAATTGCCATGAGCATTCACTTCCTTGTGAACGAGATTGAAATGATGCGTGTTTTCACGGATACAAATCGGCGTGCAGCCAGATTTTGTTCATCCAAACCGCCCAGAGACGCACGGAAATCGGAACAAGAGCCGGACGCGTGCAGTTATCGGAGCAGCGATAGAAGCGTCGGTTGTCAGTTCGACGTAGGTTTAGATGTGCATCTTTTGCATGGTCATACGCCAGCGTATCCAACATCTCGATTTCATCACGAATCCCCTCGCCTGTCAAGTTGCGATGCACGATGGAGAACGAAAATCGCTGATTTGATGGCGTGAATCGTCCGTCGTCCCTGAGTGTGAAGAGGAGCCACTCGCTCCCGATGTCGTCAGTCAAATTCGGACCACTCCCCGTCATCATTGGCATGATGTCGTCAAACGTCACAAAACACGCCCGCCGCAGACGCCCACTACCAAGTCTCCCCTTCACGCTTCACGCTTCACGTTTGACGTCTTGACAGTCAGAAACACTCATTTCAAGGTATGAGTCACGGTCAAGCATGCCATCTTAGTAGTTACGACGGCGTCCAGGTCGGTGCGCAAAGATCAATACACAAAATCGGCCAGGTTGTAGGGAACGCGCTTGGGGCCCGCAGGAGGCGGAGGCAGGGTGAGCAGCTCGATGATGCGCCGGCGCTGGGCCGCCATGAACGCGTCATCGGGAATATCCACGTCCTCGGCCTGGGCGATGGCGAGGTAAGGCGCAGCGGGATCGGGCTGAAAGGGGCTGAAATAGATAATGTCGTCGCCATCCAGGGGCATGGCGTTGAGCGCGGCCGCGGTGTCGCGCACATGGCCCGCATCGAAACGTCGCCCGCCCGCGCCCAGCAGCACGATGACGCCGATCTGCAGTCCGGCCATCTTCATCCGCCCCACCGCCTCGATCATCTCGGACGCGGTGCTGGGCTTGCGCAGCCACGCCAGCAGCGACTCGCATCCACTTTCCAGGCCGATGTACACCCGTCGCAGGCCCAGGCCCCGCAGCGCCCGAAAATCTTCCACATGCTTCCGCTCTGCGCTGAGCCCGTCCACGAATGCGTACACGCCCGTCATACCACGGGGATGATGGGTGAGCCAGACCCGCCGCGCGGTCGCGTCCACCCCCTCGGGCGGAATGGGAAAAGCCCGGGCGGCGATCTGCATCAGGGGCAGCAGCCGCCGTTGGGGAATGATGAGGGCGTTGGCGTCGGCCAGAAAGATGCTGCGGCGCATAGAAACGCCCGGCCCGAAGAAATCCAACACGTCATCCACGTGCTGCTCGAACTGGCCGGGCGACTTGATGCGAAAGGGACGATCCCGATAGAGCGCACAGAAGGTGCAGGTGTTAAAAGAGCAGCCCTCGGTGGCCTGCAACACCAGGGCCTGATACTGATCGGGCGGCAGGATGCTGATGGGGCGATAGACCTGGTGGAATCGCTGCACATCGCTCGCGTAATCGAAATCCAGCGCTCGCTCCATCACCCGGATGACGGGAGCAGACCGGGGACCGGAGTCGGAAGACCGGGAAGACGCCATCCCCCCCATCTCCTCCCCCCTACTGAATACTGAATACCGATTACTGATTACTTCCAACTCTCCCCGCATTCTCTCCAGCAGCGCCGCTATCTCCTCAACAGACAACCACCGTCGGCGTCGCCGATTGCGCTCATCCCGCCAGCGGGCCAGCACCCGGCCATCCAGTCCGCGGCGGTAATGGACGCCATGATCGAAAGCGCCGTACAGCCGTCCCGCCAGATCGAAAGTGTAGATCAACAGGTCGTCGATGCTGATGGTCAGGGCTGCGGCGTTGAGGCGAATGTGGGAGGAGCGGGCGTCGGGAAGGGAGAGATTCCAGTGGGGCATCGAAGTCGAGTCTGCCTGCATGACGGTTTGGATGAACTTCTGACATTATGCTACTTTTATGAAGCTGCGACAAGCACAACCACCAACAACCGCCTCCATTTCTTCAAAGGAGTAACACCATGTGGCAAAGCCTGCTTGGCGATCTGGATGATTTCGACTTACAACGCGTCATCGAACTGGTCGATGCACTTTGGGACGACCGCGATAAAATCCTCGCCTCCACCAATATGGTCTGGGAAAACCGCGAGCGCTTCATCGATGGCATCGACTATGTGGCCACAAACAAAGACCGCATCGATGAAGTTGTCGAATTCATTGACAAAAACCGGCATTATCTGATTGCTGCAATGGACTTCATCAGACACAACCGGCATCATCTGGAAGAAGTCATGGACTTCCTAAAAGAAAACCGCCGCCATCTGGATGATATGATCCAATATATTCACGACAATAAGGAGCAGATCACCCAATTCATCGAGCATCTCCCCGACATGATGCACGACGCCGGTGACAGCATCATGGCGGCAGGAGAAGGAGCTGTGCGGGCCAGCGCCTGGCTTACCGGCAACGATCCTCATGATGATGTCATAAGCGCCTATGAATTGACGGCCATGGCGGCTGTGGCGCTGGAGCAATGCCATCTGCAACTGGAGAATGTCGCCATTGCGTTGCAAGATCTGGGTTACAAGGTGGATGACATTTATATCCCCGCCCTCGAACCTCGCTACAAAAAGATCATGGGCTTCAATGTCGTTACAGGGATCGAAATCGTCGAATCGCCCCTGGCTGATGATGCTGCGGACCACTTTGCGGCCAGCGCCGATCGACTCTCAGATATTGGCGATGAGTTCAGTGAAGCGGCATTGCGATTGCGGAGCCTGGGCGACTCGCTCACGCAGGCCGGAGCCAAGCTCTCCACGATGGGAGGACAGTTGCAGCGCAGCGGCCAGACTTTGCGCATGATAGGAGAAGGGGAGGACAAGCGCGCTCAGGTGATAGATGTAACGGCAGTGGAGGTGGATATGAAGCAGCATGAGGAAGTGATGACGCGCATGGAGTCGGAGATCAAAGCGCTGCAAAAAGAAGTCGCACAGCTCCGCAAAGAGCGGAAAACCCAGGGCAAGAAACAGAAATCATCCTCGAAGAAGAAGAAAACAAAATCTCAGACCAAAAGAAGCGCCAGTAAAAAATCCACGACCCGCTCGGCCAAAAAGACGCAGACTTCAACTAGAAAACGGACGTCGACCAAGAAGACGCCGTCCTCAACCCGAAAGCGCTCGTCGACCAGAAAAACGAAGTCGTCAACCAGGAAGTCTCGGAAAGGAAGCGCCCGATCCAAAGATGACGCATGAGCGGCTCACTCATGCTGAGCGTCTTACACGGCCTATTCATTTCTCGCAGGACGCACAGACCTCGCAACCTGTTGTAGGCTGCGAGGTCTTATAAAAACGAGGAAGCATTTGCCTTGCCCGCTTCCTCGGTAGATTTATGGCTCGGCGCAAACAGCTTGCCGGAACTCAGGGAGAGAACTGAGGATACGAATCCAGAGCCATGTTGAAATTGCCCAGACCACCGACGGTAAAGACCGATCCTCCCGTCTCATACACCGTCAGCGTTCCGATATCCAGCCATCCCCCCCAGCCATTTTGCCGAAGACGCACCGCGATCTCCCGTCCGCTGAAGCAATACTCATCCCGGAATATCCAGAATCGATGCACTGCGATGCCCTCGGGCGAGATGACCACGCGAAAGCCGCTCCATTTCACGACATCGATGAATCCGATCATCGCCAGGACGATGGCCGTGAATTCACAGATCCCCTTCAATGCCAAAGTGCTCAGGGCAGGCATCAGCCCTATCTCTAGCAGAAGCAGAAGGCTGGCGAAGAACAGCAGCGCGTCCGGAAGGAGCGTGATCGTATGGCGCCGCAGAATGACCCGGTTCATCATGCGTCTCTCTGTTAGTGGCGAATGGGATGGGATAACGGTAAATGAGCGGTCGATGGGCCTCCTGGGAGCGATCATGGGGCAATGTATCCTGTCGCATTCATTGTAATGGACGCCATCACATCTTTACATGACGATACGATTATGCTTGGCTGACGAATGACAGACGAAATGGCGACAATAACGCTTCGGAGACGGGAAATGCGCTATTTACGCTTGTTGTATCAGCTGCTTTTGGATAGAATGATGTGAAATTGCCCTTTTTCTCCCCTCTCCAAGATTCTCGATTGCTCCCATGACTCATCACCAAGACGAACTCGATGCGCTTTATCGACGCATTGCCGATCTTTCTGACGAAAGTTTGATTCTATTGTCGCAGTACATCAGCTTCCTTAAATGGCAGGAGGAGCAATGGCGCACGCCCGAGGATTGGGTGGAAACAGGGGATAATAAGGTTGCGTGGGTCTTCGATCTCATCGACCAGTTCGCCCAGGCCCGCCAGGCCGCCACGCTGGACCCCAAGGGCATGGAGATCAAGGTTGCTCCCGCCAGCTGTGAGGGAGTCATCCGGCCCGCCATCTGGCAGCACCCGCCAGTGAAGGGGGAGTCGGTGCTGGAATATCAGATGCAAGCGCCCATGGATGTGGATGTGCTGAAGATGAAATTCGCCGCGGGCGTGCGCGACGGTGCGTTGCTTTCTGACGATAATCAGGTGGCCTTTCGGGTGCGGGTCAACGGTCGGCTGTTATGGACGCACCTCAAGGATGAGGCCACTTGGGATGATTTCACCATTGATCTGCCCTCGCTGGCTGGACAGACGATGGTCATCCAGCTCATCACCGACGCGTTGGGCAATTCCCGCTGGAATTGGGCGGTGTGGGGTGAACCCCAGGTCATCGGATTGAAGTTGTAGCTGCGCCGCGCGGCCGACTTACGGATGGCCGTCTGTTCGGCCAAACTTACTGCTCATGGGTCTGGCAGATCTGCATATTCATTCCACCTTCAGCGATGGCGTTGCCACTGTGGAAGCCATCCTGTATCATGCTTCGGCTCACACCGACCTCGATGTGGTCGCCATCACCGACCACAACACGCTGGCGGGCGCATTGCTGGCGCTGGAATTGGCCGGGGATTTCCGGGTGAGAGTGATCCCGGGCATGGAGGTCACCACCACGGAGGGTGATTTGCTGGCTCTGTACATCACCGAACCGGTGGCCGCGGGCATGACCTTTGTGGACACGGCCCGCCGGGTGCGGGAGATCGGCGGCCTGCCCATCGCCCCCCATCCCCTCGACATCCTGGCCCGAGGCGTGGGCGCTCGCCGCCTGCGCCGAATTCAGAATGAGCATCCGGGCCTGATTGCGGGCATTGAGGTAATCAACGGCTCCTTGCTGACGCCCGTCGGCAATCGCCGGGCGGAGAATTTGCGTTGGGAATTGGGATTGCCGGGCGTGGGCGGATCGGATGCGCACATGCTGGAAGATGTCGGCGTCGCCCGCACGGTCTTCCCGGGGCGCACCGCGGATGATCTGCGTGCGGCGCTGGAAAACGGCGAGGTCTCACCCGCCGCCAAAAAACGGGACAGTGATTACTACCGCCGTTCGGCCATGCGATTCGCCTTGCGCATGGGGTTGGGCTTCGCCCACGCGCTGGAAAATCGGGCGGGCGAGGAGCGCATCCGGATGCGCCGCGTTCCCTGATCTCCAGACTGCTTCCTCCTCATTCATCCAGAGCTGCACGTCGCATTTGTTTCTTGGCGGAATGACGCCGTTTTTCCTGTAGACGTCTCTCCCTGGCGGATTTCGAGGGAATCGTGGGGATGCGCTTCTTGTGCGGTTTGATAGCTTCTCGCAACAATGCCGCGAAGCGCTCGGTAACCGCATGTTTGTTCTGCAGCTGAGAGCGCCTTTCGCTGGCCGTAAGATGCAGCACCCCCTCCTTATCGAGGCGGGTGGACAGAGCCTGTTCGATGCGATGGCGCTGGGTTTTGGAGAGACTGGGCGAGTTCCGCACGTCCCAGATCAACTCCACCCGGCTGGCGGTGCGGTTGACATGCTGGCCGCCCGGACCTCCGCTGCGAGCATACCGGTAACGCAGTTCGTGAGCGGGAATCTCGAGATTTTCGCTGATCTGTATTCTTTCGATATCGTTCATGGCCGGGAGGTTGAAGGTTTTTTCTTGAGCAGGCGGCGCCTTCGGCCAACCGATGGCGAGCGTACGCTCGTCCGGTTGCCAACGTGTAAGTCATCACGATAAGGGTGGTCTTGCCATCATCTCTGAATGTTGCGTATACTATGGAGGCGTCTATCATGCGCGATGCCGATACCGTTGCCAATCTCACGCAAAGGAGGCCAGGTTTTCTACGCCTCCGCCATTTGGAGGTCTGGCGTGAGAGCGCTTTTCACATTGCAGACTATAAGCTTCCATTCGTTACTACTAAGGTAGCCCGGCTAGAAACCACGAAGACACGAAGCCACAAAGGCACGAAGAAAAGAAAAAGCTTTGAAATTCTTGGTGTTCTTAGTGTCTTTGTGCCTTTGTGGTGATTGAAGTCGGGTACGTTAGTAGTTACTTCCATTCCAAAATAAAATTATGCCCCAAGACCCGCTGCCCCGCAACATCACCATCGACCGCCCAAACAACCTCCTCATCATCGAATGGGAGGATGGCGCGTATTGCGAATACCCCCTGCCCGGCATCCGCTACATCTGCCCCTGCGCCGAATGCCGCGGCGGCCACGAACATATGGGCAAACCCATCCCGCCCGAAGATATCTTCAAGACGCCGCCCCCCGGCGTCTCCACCGAGCTGGTGGATGTCAAGCTGGTGGGGAATTACGGCATCCAGTTCTTCTGGGCCGATGGACACAACGCGGGCCTGTACACCTGGAAAATCTTGCGTCCTCTTTGTCCTAAACAGCAGAGGTAAGCCCTTATGATTATCGAAGATGGCGATGGTAAGTCGCCGGCACAACCCAACGTGATGACGCCTCTCCCTTTCGTAGGCGAATTCTCTCTATCCCAGGCATTTGGAGAAAATCCTCAGCTCTACCACCATCTGGGTCTGCCCGGCCATAACGGCCTGGATTGGAACATGCCTGAGGGTCAGGAGATTCTGGCTGTGGATGAGGGTTTCATCATCCGGGTGGAGGAGCGGCCAGAGGGCTTTGGCAAGTACATCAAAATCCAGCACCAATGGGGGCAGTCCCTCTACGCTCATCTCAGCGAGTTCAAGGCGGTTTTGAATCAGCCCGTGAAGCAAGGAGACGTCATCGGGCTTTCGGGCAACACAGGCCTCAGCACCGGCCCGCACCTACATTTTGGGATGCGCATCAAGCCTTACGCCAAGAATGACGGCTGGTACGGCTACACCAATCCCCAGCGCTATCTGCAATGGCCCGAAGCAGGCGTCATCGCCACGACCGCGTCCCCCTGGGCCACGGGCGAGGATATGGCTGCGTTGGCCTTCCAATGGCAGGAAGCCCAGATGCAGGGTGATTTGTGGGAAGAGAAGATCATCGAGCTGCTGGAGCGCTATCTGCCGGGACAATTGCCCGAGGACGCTGATCCTATGTTGGTGCTGGAGAAATTGCTGGCGGCCTGGGATGAGGAGCTAAATCAGTTGCGGAGAGAGACCATCGCCAGGGTTTTCGACCTCTAGCGTCTCGGCGAAAGTGAGATGAGCCTTTGAGCGATTCATTTCAGCACCGGCGAATCGTCGTCAAACTGGGCACCAGCGTGCTCACCGCGGGCACGCCTTATCTTAGCCGCCCCCGACTCATCGAGCTGGTGCGGCAATGCGCCCGTTTGCACGATGACGGCGTCGAGATCATCATTGTCAGCTCCGGAGCCATGGCCGCGGGCAAGGAGCAGATGGGCTTTCCCGATCTGCCTCCCGACGTGCCCGCCAAGCAGATGCTCAGTGCAGTGGGGCAGCCGCGGCTGATGGGGATTTATCAACAGTATTTCGAGATCTATAGCATTCCCGTGGCGCAGATGCTCCTCACCCGGGAGGATCTGCAACTACGACGACGTTACCTCAACGCCCGTCAGACCCTGGCCGCGCTGCTGACGCATCGGGCCATTCCCATCGTCAACGAAAATGACACGGTGACCGCGGAGGAGATCCGGGTGGGCGATAACGACAATCTCTCGGCCATGGTCGCCACCCTGGCCGAGGCTGATCTGCTCATCTTGCTCACGGATCAGCCGGGCCTGTTCACCTCCGATCCGCGCACCGACCCCAACGCCCGTCTCATCCCCGAGGTGACGGAGATCGACGATGCGATCCTCTCTGGCGCGACCGGCTCGGGCACGACGCTGGGCACCGGCGGCATGACCACCAAACTACAAGCCGCTGAGACCGCGACCCGCGGGGGCGCGACCGTCGTCATCGCCTCGGGCGAAGAACCGGATGCGCTGTTGCGTCTGGCCCGGGGCGAAACCCTCGGCACCCGCTTCCCTCCTCGCGCCAGCGCGCCCGAAAGCCGCAAGCGCTGGCTTCTGGCCGGATACACCCAATCGGGCCATGTGATGGTGGATGCGGGCGCGGTGCAGGCCCTGCGTCAGCGGGGGAGCAGCCTGCTGCCCATCGGCGTCACCAACGTCATCGGCGATTTTCAGCGGGGAGACACCATTGGCGTCTTCACCCGATCGGGCCGTGAGATCGCCCGCGGCCTGGTGCGCTATCCCGCCGCAGATGTGCGCCGCATCGCCCGCCGCCATTCAGATGACATCGAAACCATTTTGGGGTACACTTACGGCCCCACCGTCATTCATCGCAACGATCTGATTTTGTTATAACTCAGCGTTCCCATATCATCAGAAGCTATCATGCCTTACGAATCAGTCGATCAGTTGCAAAAAATCCTAATGGAAGATGTTTTTTATTATGCTCAGGATTCAAAAAAAGCAGCGGGGCGCTCATTAGGAACAATTGTCGAAATCATCACCTTCTATCTTCTGAAATCATGGGGGGTAACTGAATCAATCTCGATCGAGCGCAGAATCCCTGAATTTGGGAATCCCGCCATTACACACAACGTCGAGTTCTCATTGCACCCGGTTTATAAAAAACATTCACTCACTTTGGCAAATGATAATCGATCCATCACAGCAAATCGTTTACTCAAGATGTTGCAGCCGTCGCTTGGCGAACAAACTTTTGAAAAACTGAATAACGCACTGCTGACAAAAAATAGGGTTTTAAGAAATGCCTGTACAATTGCCCGAAACGAAAATTCCCACCTGGTTGCATCGATAGAAAAATTGAATCAAGACAGTGTTGTCGTGTCTGTTGCACAACAGGGGATAAAGCCATATGCTATTTTCGAATGCAAACGCGTGGGCGTTGAAGAAGGTTCAAAAAAGGGGCCGCAAACCATCGAAAAGGCCAAACAGGGAGCTTATGTTGCAACATCAGTCTCATCATTACAAAAAGTGAGGCTTGAGAGTGGCGAATTGTTTGGTGTGATCTATCTCGATGACAAGGTGATGTATTCAGAACCCTACCATGTTTTACTCAAAAGGATCATCGATTCAGACGATCCCCGATTACTGCGAAATTTTGTCCTAACGGTTGGCATTGTCAGCAATCATGGAAATTGGTTTACCTCTGAAAACCAAAACAAAGAATTGAAGGTTCTGGCCCAATCTTATGATCGGCTTGTTTTTCTCTCGGATGATGGGATAACAGAATTTGTGCAGGAACTCATCCTTCATCCTGCTCCACGCTACCAGAGCATTCGCGAGGCATTCATTGCCAGTTATGCGCCTGGGAAGACAAAAAATCGATTTACCAAAGTTCGCATGAGTCTTGACGCTGACAGAACGTTGCTAGAATATTTTGCTCTCAATGACGAGCGTATCTCAAAGTGGTTCAATGTCATCTCTCCCGCGGCGGGTTCATTGCAACACTTGAGGAATGACATTGGCGCTTTGCACAATAAAACATGGCAGGATATCTTGAAATGACAGCAGGGAGAAAAATCAATTCACAAAATAAAGATTGGGGAACGCCTCAAAAGTATGTCAATGCCGTCAAGGCTGTATTTGGCGGCAAGATTCATCTAGACCCCTGCTCCAACCGATGGTCTATCGTCCAGGCGGACATTGAGTATATGCTACCCGAACATGATGGACTCAAAGAGTCATGGGATTACCCGACGATCTACGTCAATCCGCCGTATGGGATCGATCGTGAACACGGCACTAGCATCAAAGACTGGTTGGCGCGATGCGCCCAAGCCCATGAGCGCCATAATTCAGAGGTTATTGCATTGGTTCCAGTCGCGACCAATACAGGACATTGGAAAAAATATGTTTTCGGAAAAGCCACAGCGCTTTGTTTTCTGTATGACACCAGGTTGAAATTTCTCATCGAAGGGAAAGAAGGCGGAAGTGGCGCCCCGATGGCCTGTGCGATGGTGTATTGGGGACGTCATTATGAACGATTTTACGAGGTGTTTATTTCCCATGGAGCGGTTGTGGATATCCGTCCGCTTCAGGGAGAAATCATTGGGCCGGAGCGAGCCCAGAAACAGTTGAAGCTATTCGCCTAAGTAAGTGATGCTATGAAAGTTGAAATGTAATGGTTCATTGCCATCTGTGATTGCCATGGTTTAACCACAGATCCGCACAGATTTTCACAGAAAATGTAGAAAGCCATCATGAAAATCTGCGCCATCTGTGTCATCTGTGGTTGCAATGGCGGCAACTCTATTTTCGCCATCCGCCGAGAGGCCCAGCGCTTTTCTCAAGTTTCAAATGCGCATCTACTTAGCAATGAATGACCGTCACCTATTCTTATGAAGCGAGAGTAGATTATGTCAGAAAACCCCCTCATCCCTATGGGCCGGCGGGCCAAAGAGGCGGCCCGCGTTCTGGCCAATGCCTCGACCAATGATAAAAACAGGCTGATCCTCGCCATTGCCGAGGGTCTGACAACGCACGAAGATGCGATCCTGGCGGCCAATTTGCAGGATCTGGAAGACGCCCGGGCCGCGGGCCTGCGCGCCAATCTCATCGACCGCATGACGCTGACCCCCGCCCGGCTGCAAGGCATCGCCAGCGACGCCCGTAACGTGGCCTTGCTGCCCGATCCGGTGGGGGAGGAGTTCGATGGCCGGGTGCTGCCCAATGGTCTGCGCGTCAGCAAGCGTCGCACGTCCCTGGGCGTCATCGGCCTCATCTACGAAGCTCGCCCCAACGTCACGGTGGATATCGCCGCGCTCAGCCTGAAGACGGGCAACGCGGCCATCATGCGGGGCAGCAGCGAAATCCGTCGTAGCAACATGGCCATCATGGAAGTCATCCGCGAAGCCCTGCACAAGATGGATCTGCCCGAGGAGGCAATCCAGTACATCGAAGACCCGGATCGGGCCATGGTGGGACATCTTCTCACCCTGCACGACTACGTGGACATGATCATCCCCCGGGGCGGCGCGGGCCTGCACGATTACTGCCGCCGCAACAGCACCATCCCCGTCATCACCGGCGGCATCGGCATCAATCACATCTTCGTGGACGCCAGCGCAGACATGAAACAGGCCATCCCCATCATCCACAACGCCAAAACCCAGCGCCCCAGCGTGTGCAACGCCCTGGACACCCTGCTGGTGCATGAGGCTGTGGCCGAGGGATTTCTGCCCAGGGTGGTGGATCGCCTGGCCCGAGATGGCGTCAGCTTCCGGGCGGAGAAACGGGCCTACGCCATCGTGGGCGAAAACCAAGCAGTGGAGCCCGCGGGTCCAGATGATTTCGACACGGAGTGGCTTTCGCTGATACTGGGACTGAAGGTGGTGTCGGGCCTGGATGAGGCCCTGGCGCACATCCGCCAGCACGCCACCCACCACTCCGATAGCATCCTCACCAACGACTGGGACAACGCCCAGCGTTTTCTCAACGAGGTGGATAGCGCCGCGGTGTACGTCAACGCGTCCACCCGCTTCACCGATGGCGCACAATTGGGCCTGGGCGCGGAAGTAGCCATCAGCACGCAAAAGCTGCACGCCCGCGGACCCATGGGCCTGAAAGAGCTCACCACCTACAAATGGATCATCCTGGGAGAAGGCCATGTCCGGTCTTGAGTACTGGTTGGAAACCATCAACGCCGCCTGGAAACGCTGGCGAATGCAATTCACCCGGCTGACGCCAGGACCGAAAATAAAGCGAGAGCAGCTTGAATCTGACGACGCCCTCATCCGGTGGCAGGCCATCCGGACGCTGGCGCAACATCCACAAATCCAGCAACTGTCCACGCTTCTGATATTGAGTGGAGACCCTGACGCGATGGTGCGGGCCGAGGTTGTCAACGCACTGGCCTCATGGGGAGCGGACGTCGCGCTCAAGCCCGTGCAACAGGCATTGGCGGAGGCCCAGTCGCCCGCATCCGCGGCCGCCCTGCTGGAAACGCTGGCCCGTTTGCCCGATCCCGCCAATCGCGACGTCATTCAGCCCTGGCTGGCAGATGAAGACGTGCATGTGCGGGCCGCCGCATTCATGGCCCTGGCCGCACTCTGCGACGATGACGATCTGCCGCGGCTGGAAGAAACCCTGAAAGGGGATGACATCCAGGTGCAACGGGCCATCCTGACTGCATTGTGCGCGCCCGAAGCCGGGCTTCTGGCCGAAAAAGCCGCCCGCTCGACCGACCCCATCCTGCGTCAACGAGGCGCCCAGGCCGCAGCCCGCATACAACGGCGGAGAGAAGTCCGGGACAGCGAACAACAGGCGGGGCAACGCCGGGAGTAGATGCTGGTTCGACCTCCCGCTTTGCACATCAAACCAAACATCACACACCTCCCCTCGCGGACATGAAGCAACCACCCCATCTCACCGAGAAGACCGGGCATGCCTTCAGGACGTTGGCGCTGGCCGCGGGCATCTTCATCCTGGCCCTGACGCTGCGGCTTCCCTACATCCGCAGCTTCTTGACAGCAGATGAGATCAACGGCGCGTCCATGGCTGCGAAATTCCTGGTCAGCCTGGTGAATCGCGACTGGGCCGGCACCCTCACCCTGGGCTACCCCAGCGTGACCACATCCTGGTTGACGATTCTTGGCGTGGCCATGCAGTGGATATTCGCTCCGCCCGCGGACGTCGCAACCTTCGCCGAGCTGGCCAACAGATTCCAGGCCAACCCCCTGGACATGGCGATTCTGACCTGGGGGCGGGTGGGCATGATTCTTTTTGCAGCGCTGTGCACAGCGATTTTGTGGTGGCTCACCCGCCAGCTGCTGGGTCAGCGGACGGCCTGGCTGGCCGCGGGCATCCTGCTATTCGATCCCATTCTGCTGGGCTACACGCGGCTGGTCAACCCCAACCCGCCGCTCATCCATCTCCTCGCCATCACCTGGCTTTCGATGTTATGGGCCGTGCAGCGTCAAAAACCGCGCACCCTGCTCTTCAGCGGCATTGCCTTCGGTTTAGCGGCGCTGGCAAAGACGCCCGCATTATCACTGGGCCCCCTTGTTTTATTCTGGATCATTTGGGAACGGTGGCGGCGAAAAGAGGAAAACCCCCGATGGCTGCGAGCGGGCGTCGTCGACCTTCTCTGGTTTGGACTGCCCGCACTCGCAACCATCGGGCTGCTGTGGCCTTCCTTGTGGGTCAATCCCGCGGGCACGATACAGCGGGTGTGGACATTCACCTTCGCCATGGGAGCCCGAAGCCATGAGCTGGGCAACTTCTGGCTAGGAAAGCCCCAAGACCCGGGCATCCTGCTCTATCCCGCCGCGTTCCTGTGGCGCACGACGCCCATAGTCCTCATCGGCGCAGTCCTGGCCGCGTTAGCTTTTATCAAAACCTGCACATCCCGTCGCACCATCGGAGCGATGCTTCTCCTCATCATCTGGTACGCCCTCATCCTTAGCCTGAGCCCCAAAAAATTCGACCGTTACCTGTTTCCCACATTTCCCATCATCGACATCTTGGCCGCTTGGGGCTGGCTGTGGCTGTTGGAGCGGCTTTTCGAGGGGCGCAGGAAAGCACAAAAATGGCGCTGGACGCGCGGTCCGATCCTGGCGGCCGCGGCCCTGACGCTCTTACAGGGCGCCTTCGCTGCGACCAACCTGCCCACCTACATCACCGCCTACAATCCCCTGGTCGGCGGCCTTCGCACAGCAAGCAGCGTGATGATGGTGGGATGGGGCGAGGGATTGGAGGAAGCCGCCCGATTTCTCAACGTCCAACCCAACGCACACCGACAACGAGCCGCGTCGTGGTACGGCTACAACGTCTTCCAGCCTTTCTACCACGGAACGTCTTACGCAACCTTCTACGGCATCAACACCGCCGCCGACGCCTACGCTGCGGATATCGATTACATCGTGACTTACGTCAACCAAATACAGCGTCAGTTGCTGGACGCAAGCATCCGGGCCCGGCTTTCGCAGCCGCTGATGACCAGCCAAAAAGGAGGCGTGATCCTGGCCAGCGTCTACGCCTGGCCCAAACCCTTTGCCCACACCATCGATCGTAAGCTGGGGCCCGGCCTGAGATTGCTGGGATGGGAGATCGCTCCCTACCGCCCAGAATCGGGCGAATTGCAGATCACCCTCTTTTGGGACGCGGATCAGATGGCGGCGGAGCAGCCCGCCCCTGTACACGCATGGATGAAGGACGCCGCCGGAGAGGCGTGGGCCCGCACCCATGAAGCCCAGACGCCCGATCCCGCGCGGCAAACTCAGGCATGGCTGGAGCACAGGGCCGTCGTCCAAACCATGACCCTAACCCCGCCCCCGGGACTCCCCCCCGGCCCCTACCGCGTGGAGCTGGCTCCCGAGCCAGGCGAAACCTTTCTACTGGAAACCATCGACGTGCCCCCCACCAGGGCGAGTGCAGTTTCCGACTTGCAGGCGCATCCCCTCAGCGACGACGTTTTGTTCGATGACGCCATCGCACTGATAGGCTACAACGCCAGCATGTCGGCGCAGACGCTGCAACTGGAATTGCTGTGGGAAGCGCGACGCAAACCTGACGCGGGCATCAAATACTTCGTGCACGTGGTCGACGCCAACGACAACATCCTCGCCCAAAATGACGGCTTTCTGGGCGCGTCCGCCGCCCAGACGCCAGTGATGTGGCAATCTGGCGACCTGCTGCGCCAGCGCATCGCAGTGCCATTGCCCACCAACCTGCCTCCAGATGTGCACATCTACGTGGGCTTGTATCGGGCGGAAGGGGGACAGCGCCTGCCGCTAACCGTCAACCACGTTCCCATTCCCGATGCGCGTTACCCGCTCTGAAAACAGTCCACCGCGGGCTTGCCCGCGCCGACGCCGCTGAAAACCGCGGGGCAAAGTCCCACGAATCGCTATCGGATCTCCATCCATCTCGTTCCACCACCAAAACCATGCGCGAGCAAATCCCCTTCATCGACCTCCAAGCCCAATACCTTGCCTTCCAGGAATCCATCGACGCCGCGGTGGCCCGGGTGCTGAACTCAGGCTGGTATGTGCTGGGCCCCGAGGTGGCAGCCTTCGAGCAGGCCTATGCCGCCAGCGTGGCATGCGCCTTTGGCGTAGGCGTAGGCTCTGGCACGGCCGCATTGCAACTGGCCCTTCTGTCCCTGGATATCGGACCGGGCGATGAGGTCATCACGGTGAGCCACACCGCGGTGGCCACCGCGGCGGCCATTCGTCTGGTGGGGGCGCGTCCCATCTTCGTAGACGTCCATCCTTCGACCTACACCCTGGACCCGGCGCAACTTCCGGCCGCGCTCTCACCTCGCACCAAAGCCATCATCCCCGTTCATCTCTACGGTCAGCCCGCGGACATGGCCCCCATCATGGCCTTCGCCCAAAGCAACGATCTCCTTGTCATCGAGGACTGCGCCCAGGCGGCCGGAGCCCGCTACCGGGGGCGTCCCGTAGGCGGCATCGGACATTTGGCCGCCCACAGCTTCTATCCCACCAAGAATTTGGGCGCAGCTGGCGATGCGGGCATGGTGACCACCAACGACGAAGCGCTGGCCATGCGGATGCGCGCCTTGCGTCAGTATGGCTGGCGGGAACGTTACATCAGTGCAGAAATCGGCATGAACACCCGTCTGGACCCCATCCAGGCCGCCATCCTGGATGTCAAGCTGCCCCATCTGCCCCGACTCAATGCCGCTCGACGCAATCTCGCCAGCCGCTACCTGCGAGGTCTGGCCGGCGCCCGGGCCCGGCTGCCCATCGAATCGCCGGCAAGCGAACACGTCTACCATCTTTTCGTCATCCGTCATCCGCAGCGCGACGCGCTGCAAAACTATCTACGACGCCAGGGCATTGCGACGCTCATTCACTACCCCCTGCCCGTACATCTTCAACCAGCCTACCACGATCTGGGATTTCCGCCCGGCAGCCTGCCTGTCACCGAACAACTGGCCGGGGAAATCCTCAGCCTGCCCCTCTACCCCGAGCTTCCTCCCGACGTGGTCGATGTCGTCATCCAGACCATCCAGAATTTCGAAACGAGCGAAGCTCGCACTAATTTTTGAAGAACCAGCCAATCCCCGCGGCCAGCAATTCGCCCAAAGATATCCAAAGCCGCATGGCCAGGACGGCGATGGTCGCCGTTGCGCTGCCGATGACAGGCGTCAGCAAAAGGAACGCAACACCCTCCCGCACGCCCAAACCGCTGGGCGTGACAAAGCTGATGTAGCCCGCCGCGTAGCTCAGAGGATAGATGGCCACGAGATCGAGGGCGTGTCGCAACGTTTGTCGGGGCGAAGACGCGCTGAGGGCCGTGGTGAGAAAAAGAAAACTGGCGCCGATGAGCAGCCATACGCCTGTGACGCCTCCTACGAGCTGAATCATATCGAGCGAACGCAGCCGCAGCGGCAACGGCTCCCGCTGCAAGCGCTCGAGAGTCCAATTCACGCCTCGAATCAGCAGCGCCGGGCGAAAAAGAAAGACAGCCAGGGGCAGCAATAAAAGCGCCATCCCCTGAGCCGCCCCCGGGGGAAGAAAGTCCGCCAGCAATCCCAGATTGCCGGATAAAGGGAAATAAATCGCAGCGATGAGCATAGTGGAGAGCAAATTTCCCACCTGATACAGCACGATGCTGGTGAGAGTGGCTGTCATGCGCACGCCCTGTTCCTGGGCCATCACCGTCATGCTCAGGGGCTGCCAGATGTTCCCCGGAATGTAGCGGGTGATGGCGCTGAGATACCAGATGCGCCAGGCCCGACGAAAGGTCAGCGCGCCGCCCAGCAGGGCGATGAGGCGACGCCAAATGCTGACCTCTGCAATCCAGCTCAGAGCCAGCATCAGCCCGGAAAGCGCCAGCCAACCCCATCGGATCTGCCAGGGATAAGCGCGCAAATTCTCCCACTGCTCCACGACCATGAGACCCAAAAATCCCAGCGCCAGCGCCAAGAAAGCCAGTTGAACGAAACGTCGCCAGCGGAAAGTCGCTTTCATACCCTCACCGCGCCCTTGCGGCGACCAGCCGTTGGAAATGCGCTCGATAACGCCGGGTCAGATGCGGCCAGCCCAAGGCCGCGTCGATGAGCCGCCGGCTGGCCGCGCCCATCTGCCGGGCCTGCTGGGGATGCCGGGCCAGTCGTGCGATGGCCTCCGCCAGGGCCGCAACGTCCCCTTCGGGAAAGAGAAAGCCATTCTCGCCGTCCCGAACCGCCAGATCATTTCCGGCGCAATCACTGGCCAAAATGGGCTTGCCGCAGGCCATAGCGTCCAACACGCACACATTCAGACCATCCGCCGGCTTGGTCACGCTGGGCATGGCCAGAGCGTCCGCCATGTTGTACCAGATCGCCATCTCGTCATTGGGCACGCGGCCCACCCAATGCACATTGCGCAACCCCAACTCGCGTCCTAACGCCTGCCACAACTCCCAAAGATCGCCATCGCCAATGAACACGGCGTGAATGGGCGGAAGATCTGCGGGAAGCAGAGAAAGGGCCCGGAGCAGCCCGTCGAATCCCTTCTTGTAAACCATCCTCCCCACCGCCAGAACCACGAAAGCGTCGGCGGGGATTGATAGCCGCCGGCGTAGCGCCATCGTTCCGGTGGGATCAGGTTTGAGCCGGGCGGGATCGACGCCGTAGATGATGAGATCGAAGCGATCCGGCGACGCCCCCAGCTCCTGGATCGCCACATCCCGCAATTGACGGCTGTTCGCTGTGATCAATCCCGCCTGACGGAATGCAAAGCGCGCCATCCAGCGAAAGAGCGGATTTTGCGCGGCCACCAGGGCGTCGCTGCCAGGAATGCTTACCGCCAGAGGGATGTGCAGTCGCTTGCTCGTCAGGGCTGCGATGAATCCATTGGGCAGCACCCAATGGGCGTGCAGCACATCCAGCTTCTGTTCTGCGACAGTCCGCATGGTCGCGCGGACGCCCGCCAGGAGCATGGGCGGACTCAGCAGGTAAGCGTTGGTCTTCATGCGGATATCGGCCTGCATGGTGCGCATGTAGCCCAATCGATGCGCTTCATCCGACCAGGCGTAGCGGTAGAGATGCAGCCGGGGTTGGCGCTGGGCCAGGGTCTCGGGCGTGTAGGCCGCATCGTAGGGTGCGATGACGTGCACCTCGTCGCCTTGCCGCACCAGTTCCTGACAAAGCTGCTCCACGAATGTCCCTGAAAAATCCCCCGGGAAGCGTGGGTAGTTGTGGGTGAGTACGCCGATCTTCATTCCCGGGCCTCGTCCTGCTCCCCCGCGTCGGTCAATGCGTCCAGCTTGCGCTCCAACTCGGTCAGACGGTCGCCCTGAGCCACGATGAGCTCCGCCAGGAAGCCCACCAGAAAGAAAAGCAGGCCCGCCAGTCCTAACCCCAGAGCCAGCCAAAAAATGGGGCGGCGCTGCGATTCATACGCGAACCAGAGGAAAATCAGATACAAAAAGACGCTCCCCGAAAGCAGCAACGAAGTCAGCCCCAGCCCGCCGAAAAACCGCATGGGCGCCTGGCTGAAGGTGAGCAAAAAGCGAATGACCAAAACATCTAGAAAGGATATGGGAATGCGGGAGAACCCGTAATGACTACGCCCAGCCTTGCGCGGATACCAGTTGGTGGGCGTCTCGCCCACGCGCCACCCCTGATCCGCAGCGATGTGCAGCAAAAAACGATGCCAATCGGAACGCAGCGGCGGTAACGCCTCGATGACTTCGCGCCGAAATCCCTTGATCCAGTTGGCGTCGTGCACATGCACATCGAACAGACGACTGCTGACCGCGTTGTAGATGGCCGATGCGAACTCCTTGCCATCGGCGCGCCCCTGCCGCCAACCTGAAACCACGTCGTATCCCTCCAACAGTTTGTTGTAGAGCCGGGGGATGTCCTCATCCGGATGAGATTCCAGATCCGCGGGCAGGAAGATGATGAATGCTCCCTGCGAGGCGTGAAATCCATTTTGCAGGGCCACAGTCAGGCCCCGATTGCGACGGTGGCGGATGAGCCGCAGCCAGGGATAGCGCGCCTGCAGCGCCTGCACAGCGTCGCCGGTGCCATCGACGCTGCCATCATCCACGATGAGGAGTTCACCGGCCGCGTCCAGCTCATCGAACGCGCGGGCAGTGCGTTCGACGAGCTCTGCGATATTGTCCACTTCGTTGTATGCGGGGATGAGGACGGAAATGGCGGGGGACATGTCTCAGTATGCAGTGAGCAGTAGTCAGTGGTCAGTTGGTGGAGACGCCGCGGCATCCTCCCTCTCGATGGCGAGGTTGCCGGCGCCGAGGATGAGAGTCAGCCCCAACAGCAGGATGCCGATGAAGATAACGGTGTTTGGCCCCATGATCAACAAGACAATGGAGAGGGCGATAAAGGCGATGAGGGCGAAAAGCCGGGTGCGGACGCCCAAAAAGAGAAAGGGCAAAGCCGCCAGCAGCATCAGCGCCACAGCGCCCGCGTACAGAGCTTCGGAGAAGGCTTTGGCGTAGACATCGAGGCGAACCAGCATGTCCGCGGCAACAGTGGCCGCGGCCATGGCCGCCAGCAGCCGAATGCTCAGCGCCAGCCAACCGGTCAACGCCCGGTTCATTGCGCTCGCGGCCTGATGATAATGACTCTGGTCAGGATCGAGTATCCCCGCCAAGATAAACCAATCGCGCAGAGCGATGAGAAAGTAGGGCAGACCGAAAAGCAAACAGGTGACGGCCGCATAACGAGGCGATATCGCGGGCCAGAAGCTGACGCCAACAGCGATCATGTACAAGCCTTGCAGAAAGCGTCGCGGCTGAGCGGGGGGACGCCGAATGGATTTTCCCCGCCGACCCAGCCAGCTGCTGGTGAACAGGTGCAGATAATCCATGACGCCAATGAGTAGCATCCAGAGAGGCAGCTTGCTATAATGAATGGCCAGGACGGTAAGAAGTAGGATGCCCAACGCCCGAAACTCCCGCGCCAGATGCCCGCCCCCCACGGTCTCCTGTTCATGGCGACGAAAGACGAGTCCTGCAGCGCCATCGGCAGCCAGAGCCAAGCCCGCCAGCCCTGCGGGCAGCCACATCAAAGCTTTCTCCGGAGGCGTCACCAGGAGAAATCCGGCCAGGAGTGCGTAGCTCAGTCCTGAGAGGAAGGTTAGCTTGACGGCAAGACCAACGCCCGAGACCGGCTGCTCCTCTGGAGGGCGCATCAGGGGCAGTATTTTCTTGAATATGCGCAACTCGTAAAAGATGGCCAGCCCGGCGATGATGGCCCATCGCCCCACCGCGGCCATCACCCACTGGCTGGACAATAGCCGGGCCATCAGAAACAGGACGATGATGGCCACAGCCGCGGCAATGAGCCAATCGCGTCTGAGCCGCCTGTGAGCGACGTTGTGGTCGGACTGCGGGAGAGAAGGGGGCAGAGTGGAGGGCATGGCGCTGGGAGAGATTGATTTGACGTTTCGCGCATAACTTTAGCACAGCCTCACTTGACACCCAAACTTCTTTCGCTTACCCTTATGCAGGTGACGGCGCCCGGCATTTTGTAATGCCAGCGTCGCCGCTCCCTCCGACCTCCCCCGCGCCTTTTGGCGTGGGGGATGAATCTTTGCCCACGTAAGGAAAACAAAAAATGAATGAACATCTGGAACAAATTGCAGTCTTTATAGACTTCGAAAACATTGCTCGCTGGGCGGAAGAAGTGTTTCTGGATTTCGAATTGACCCCGGTCATCGAACATCTGCAAAGCCGCGGGGCGCTGGTGATCAAACGAGCGTATGGCGATTGGAGCCGCTTCGCTCACTATCGGGATGAGATGATGGAAAACGCCTTCGATCTCATCCAGATGTACAGCGTGCGCGCGGGCAAGAATCGGGCCGACATCCGCATGGCCATGGATGCCCTGGAAACGGCCATGACTCGGCCACACATCCACACATTCGTTATCATCTCGGGCGATAGCGACTTTGGAGCGCTGGTGAGCAAGCTGCGGGAATATGGCAAATACACCCTGGGCATCGGCCCACGGCAGATCACACATCGACTTCTGGTCAAATCCTGTGATGAATTTGTCTATCTGGAGACGCTGTTGGGAGAGAGCGCGGTGGTCTCGGAGCAGGCGGCCACCGACATGGAGACTGGGCGCACGCTGCTGCGCAAAGCGCTGCTGGCGCTGGGACAGCGTGGCGAAACGCCGGTGGACGCGGTTCGGCTGCGACAGACGATGATCTCCATGAACCCGACCTTCAATGAAGCCAATTTCGGCTTCCGCCAATTCAAGGACTGGCTGGAGGCGAACAGCGATCTGACCGATTTGGAAGTACACGATCTGCGGCTTTTCGTCTCGTTAAAGGAGGGAGACCCTCTAGCTGCGACGGGCGAGGCCCCGCGCTCGCCCACAGTGGCTCCTCCGCCATCCAAACTGGACCCTCAGTCCGATCTGAACGCCCAGTATCAACAGATATTTGCCCGATTGAAGATGACTGCGGCCGATTTCAGCACCCGTCGCGATGTGCTGCGCGATATCTACCGGGAGCTCAGCGAACATCCGGGCGCGTACACCACCGACAACTTGTTGGAAACCCTGCGAGAGCGTTATGAGATGCAGGGCATTGGCCGTAGCAAGACCATGCTACGACACATCTGGCAGATGGGATTCCGACAGCGGGCCTTCGACTATGGCGACCAACCAGCATCGGTGCGCACGCCCGTGTGGCTGGCCAGCGATATCGACAGCGAATCGGCTTTTGTCCGCCGGGCCGAATCCGGCTTTGTCTACGCGGTGATCCACGCTGGACTGGATGTGGATGTGGAGGAGCTGGCCGCGGTGCTGGTCAACGATCGCGGGCAGGCTGACTACATCCAAACGCTGCTGGCCGAATTGGAAGCCCGGGATCTCATCGTCCAGGAGGGCGATCGCTATCGCCTGCCCGGACAATCCGCCATTCCTTTCTGCGATCTGCCAGTGCTGCGCCGCATCTGTCAGGAAATCAAGCAGGTGCAGCTCCCCGAAAACGCCTCTCGCGGCCCCGAAAAAGCTTTCACCCTGGCCCGCCGAGCCATGATCCAGCGCTCGCAGGATTTCTCAGCTTCGGCGCGCAGCTATCTCTACGCCTGCCGCATCCAATGGGAGGCTGTGATCAATCAGGAGCCGGGCGCAACGCTGGAGGACCTGCGCTGGCTCATCGCCTCCTATGCGTCGGTCAAAGCAGGAGAGCTTTCGCAGGTGGAAAAGGATTACGCCCGATCTCGAGCCTACTACCTCGCCTTCTTCGCCCTGGTTCAGGAGGATGATCCCCTGTGGAGCCGAATGCGCGGCTTGATCAATCCCATGTTGGCTTATTATTGGGCGAACGCGGGCCGGGAGTTGGGTGTAGATGTCTCGTCCTGGAATCTCAGCGCGGCCATGCCCGCCCAAGTTGCCATGCACGCGGTCAACCATGAGAATCAGGAGTTGGTCGCGGGCTGGCGGCAGCGCACCCAGGAGCTGGCCGAAGTCAATCCCAGCGTCTTACAGCGCGTAGCCGAACAAATCCGCCATAATTACGCAGATCAACCCGCTTATCTACGCGCCGCCTACGAAATTCAACACATCCTCGAAAAGAGCGCTCAACCGGTGCTGCTCGCCTAATCCGAACGAGCTGGAACCAAGAAGGTCTCTCGCGCCAAGCCGCCAAGAAAGAAAAAAGGTAACTACTAAGATCTCTGCCATGTACGCTGCCGAGGGCGCGTCGCCTTTCGCAGCATGTCGTCAAAGGTCCTGCGCCAAACGTCAAAAAACACATGCGACGCGGGCATAGCGATACAAAATCCCACGATTGACGTTTGACGCCTTGGCGGTCAGAAACACGTATTTCATGGCATCAATCACGGTCAAACATGCCACCTGAGTAGTTACCCCAATGACTATCTGGCCATCCCCGCCATGCTCACCGGTAACGACGGTGCTGTAAAAAGGCCCGAATTTCCAGATGCAAGGTCGTTTCGGGCGGCTGATAGGGATGCAACGAGGCGGTACGGGCTTTTTCGATGGCCCGGGGCAGATCAGCCAGATCGAAGCAGGGGATGAGATAGCCCTCCGCGCCAAATTGCCGGATGATCTGCTCCTGGTGCTTATCAAATCGGTCGGGATTGGGCACGCTGATCAGCAAAGCGCCTGCATAAAGCGCATCCACCGTTGTGCCAAACCCGCCGTGTGCGATGACCAGGCTCGCGTCCCGGATGTAATCGGAAATATCGGGTCGAAACCGAAACCACTCGCCATGCCTCGGCTCATACAGACCGTGGCCGATCTGAAAGATCACGGGCTCATCCAGTGTGGGCGCCAGCTCATCCACCGCCCGCACCAAATCGTCGAAATCGGTGGTTCCCACAGTACAGAAGATCATAGCAGCCTGCCTGCATACCGGGCCCGCGGATACATCTCCACCAGATGCTCCCACTGCACATAGAAGCGATCGTAGAGCCGGTAGTTGTACACGATACGGGCTGTGAAGCTAAGAAATTCGATTTTGGATGCGGTTTCGATGAAGATGTGAGGGACGCCGCGCAGCTTTGCGGCGATGGCGATGGGGATTTGCAAGCTGGGTCCGGCTCCGATGACGGCGTCTGGGCGGGCGTCGCCCAGGATGCGCCAGGCCGTCAGAAAAGCCCCAGGCATCCTGCTCAACACCGTCAGCGGCCCGTCCGTGCGCCCCTGACGTTTTTCGCGTGGCTGTTTGATGCGATACACCGGGCCCGGAATCCGAATCTTGCTTTCGGAAATGTCGTCGTAATCTGGAATCACATAGAAAAAATCAAACTCCGTCCCCAGCAAGTCCACCAAACGCAGCATTTGTCTGGTGTGACCGCCCGCGCCCAAGACGATCAGCAATCGTTTTCTGCCGCCATCCGACTGTCCAATGATATTTTCCGTCATCTCACTGATGCAACTTCCTGCCGGTGGAATGGTATCGGGCGGGCACGGGCGTGTAGGGAGGCAGGGTGATCACCTGATGCTCATAACTGGCCCGCAGAATCTGCTCCGCCAGGAACACCGCTCGCAACCCCTCCTCTCCGTTCACCAGGCCATTGTAACCATGATTGATGGCATCGACGAAGGTCTCCAGCTCCGCGCGTAGCGGCTCCACCCGGGCCAGCTCATATTTGATGACATTGCCCTCGGTGACGCCTACCGTCACCAGGCCCAGCCAGTGATCTTGCGCCGAACGATTCTCATAAAACCACAACTCCTGAGTCAGATAATTGACCTGGAACATGCCTCGCTCGCCCAGCACCGTCAATTGCCGGATCTTGGTTGGCGTCAGCCAGTTGATATCGAACATGCCGATGACGCCATCATCGAAGCGCAAAATGCCTGAAACCATATCCTCGTGTTTATCGTGCAGCGTCTGCTTCACCACCGCAGAGACGCTGCGAATCCCGGCGCCGGTCAGATACTCCATGATGTTGACTTCGTGGGTGGCGAGATCGAACACCACGCCTACATCCTTAATGCGAGGCGGAAAAGGCCCGATGCGGCGGGCGTGAATCTGATATATCTTCCCCAGCTGCCCCTCATCCAGACGCTCCTTCAGAGCGATAACCGCGGGATTGAACCGTTCAATATGTCCGACGCCCAACAGGACGTCGTGCCGATGGCTGGCTTCGATCATTTCTCGACCAGCAATGACCGAATCCGCCAGCGGTTTTTCCACAAAGGTGTGGATGCCCGCAGACATAGTCGCCATCGCAGCCTGGCGATGCAGGTGCGTTGGCAACGCGACGGTGACCACATCCAGATGTTCTTTCTCGATCATCTCTCGATAATCAGTATAGGGCCTGGCCTTGTAAGTGCGCGAAATGCGATCCCGCAATGCCGGGTCCAGATCAGCAAAGGCCACCAAAGTCGTATGGGGCATACGGGCGTAAACCCGAGCGTGATTGGCCCCCATGGAGCCGACGCCGATGACGGCTGCGCGAAGAGGTTGTGTCAAGAGAGCACCTCGAACGGTGATTTTCGATAAAACAGGTTACACATTCAGTCTATCACAGTTGGATGAATCGGGGATGAAAAACGCGTCTCGGTAGAATGATAATTCCTTCATCCGACGTGAGATCGCGTATTTTCGACCTGTCTCACCCCGTGCGATACAATCCATCGCCACGGCGCGCCAGCCGACAGGATGATGAGAAATGGAATGGCTGGGATAATATAACGCCCATAGGCGATGAGCGAGGCGTAACCTGCCGTATAATAAAGCAGAACAATTATTACCGCAAAGTGAATGGTCGAACGCGTGACATCGAGGGATGAAAACATGTTATGACGATGCCGCCAGGCCTGGAATTCAGCCCAAAAAGCCATCATCAACAGGACGAGATTCATGCCGAAAAAGAGAAGCGTCGCCAGCGAAGGACGCGCCGAATAGCCCAGATTGAACCAGAGTTGCAGCACGCGTCGTCCCGAGAGGAGAAAAAAACGGTCGGGATGCGCCCGCACCTGCGCCAAGCCATACGCTCGCCCCAGACGAAAGAGCGCCGCCTCATCCATCGCCTCAGGATCCAGACCTTGTTTCCGCGCCAGATCTCGCAACGCTCCCAGGCTTTCTCCCAGTCGATGATAATGCCAGTAGTCGGGTTGCCCCAAACGACGGTGCGTGAAATAGAAGTTGAAGTCCACCAACGTACTGCCCGGAATGATCTGATGGAAGATGCGATAATTACGCACTGTCCACGGGATCAGAGTCAGAAACCAGAGCAGCAACATACTCGCGGCCATCAGCCCGAAATGCGATTTCGCCCGCGGGACGATGAGGTTTTTCTTTCGCCGCCACCGATGCAGCCCCATCCCCGCGACCAGGGCCAGCAACATCAACAGCGGCGCATACAACCCCGTCGGTCGCGTCAGCGCGGCCAGACCAAAGCTGAGTCCAGACGCCCCGCCCAAGAGGGCCGCGTCTCGGCTGCGAAAGCCGCGTCGCATTCCGAAAATGAACAGCGAGAATCCCAGAAATTGCAAGACGCCAAAGAGCGAATCCGCCAGCAAACGCCCGGCCAATTGTGCGCCCGGCAGATAGATGGCCCACAAGCCAGCGGCCAACAGTCCCATGCGATCATCTTGCCAGGCCCACATGGCCAACCAGGCCAGCATCACCACCAGAAGAGCGTCCAAAACAGCTTGCAATGTCAGCAGCGGCGTGTAGTGGCCCGGCCCGAAAATGCGGTAGGTCTGAGCCAGCAGCCAGGGATACAGCGGCGTCTTCCGGGCCGAAGGGCGCCAGGGCTCCTCATAGCTGAGTCCATGCCCGGCCAACAGATTCCGGGCCAGTAGATCGAACTCCACCGAATCGCCCACCAGATTGTCGGGATGGGGAACGAGATAAACGAAACCAAGCCGGACAGTGAGCGCCAGGAGAAAGATGAGCGCCAGGGCCAGCAGCCAGCGAGAGGAGCGCTGTTGGTTCAGGACTTCCGGCATCGTCATCGCGGGCGAATACTTTGCTGAATGTGCGTCTTCACCACCACGTTGGCGGGAATGTTGGCCCGGATGATGCTGCCGGAGGCAATGATGCAATCGTCGCCGATGGTGAGATGGGGCTCGATGAAGACGCCCGCGCCGAAAGTCACCCGATCGCCGATGCGCACCCGCCCCGACGTGGTGACCATAGGGCCGAAAGTGCAATGGCTGCCCAGACGATTGTGATGCTCCAGATTCACGAACGCGCTGAGAAAATTATTATCGCCCAGCTGCGCGCCGGCGCCCAGCCGGGCGTTGGACATGATGAGATTGCCCCGTCCCATGCGCACATTGCTATGCACCATCACGTTAGGCGCAATGATGTTGGTGAAGGGGACGCCCTGGCCGCGCCACTGTTCGAATAACCGGGCCCGCACAGTCAGATTGGAGCTGATGGAGATGATGGCCGCGTCGAAACGCCCCTCCTCCCACATCTGGGCGACCTGCTCCATGCCCCCCAGGATGGGAACGCCCATCATGCTTTTGCCCCACAGGGCCTCGTTATCATCCAAAATCGCCACGGCCCGCTGATGCGGCGCATGGGCGATGGCGTCCAACACTTGCACGGCGCCGTCGCCGCCGCCCAGAATGAGCACCCGCTCGATGCGGTTGTGGGGGAACACATCGTCCACCAGGTCGCGCACCGCTGCCGGCCGGGGCGATTCTTGCAGCCGGGCGATGAGCCGCTCTGCATCTGCCGCGGTGAGCCGTTCGCTATCGTGCATGGCCAGCAGGGTTTCGATGCTCACATTGTGGCGCCGGGCCAGCAATGCCGCCTTTTTCGTCCAGCTGCGGGCGGGCGTTTCCGATGATGATGGGTCGGCGACCGCGGTCTGCGTCTGGGCCCACGCCCGGACGGTCTCCCAGCGCTCCTCCTCATCGGCAATGACCGCGATGGGCGTCTCGACGGCCACCTCCACGCCCTCCGCCACCAGGGGATATGCGAATCCGGCGCGCTCGGCCTCAATATCCACCACGCTTTTGGTCGTCTCGACGGTGCAAAGGGCTTGTCCGACCTGGACGCGCTCGCCGGGCTGCACCTGCCACTCGATGAGGAAGGCCACATCTTCATTGGCGCCGATTTGCGGTAGTTTGACCAGGGTCTTCATCAGGCGAAAAGCACCTCCCAGATGGCTTGTTCGATTTTCTCAGCTGTCACAAGTTTCTCATCCTCCAAATGTCGCGCCGCGGGGATGACATCGGCCTCGGCCGCTACGCGGCGGATGGAGGCCGCGAGCTGCGGCCCCACCGCGTCGTAGAGCCTCACCGCCGCCTCCGAGCTCCATCCAAAGCCCTCCGTTCCATCTTCGATGATGACAACTCGCCCGCTACGCGCGGCTTCGTCGAAGATGGGGGAGAGGGAAAGGGGATGCAGGGAGCCAGGCAGGTAGGCCGTGGCCGTCACCTCTTCGGCGGCCAGCATCCGCAAAAGGGCGGGAAGATGAAGACTGCCGCCGCCATAGGTGATGATCGTCACATCGGATGCGTCGTGCGGGTGGTTGCGCACCCGCACCGCCGGATATCCTGTCCCGTCATCCACCTGGTCGATTTGCAGCGTCTCATCGCCCGAGACCAGCGCCGCGGGGTAGAGGAGTTTGTGTTCGATGAACAGGGTTGGATCGTCGTCATCCAGCACGGCCCGCCGCAGCATCTCGCCCGGATCGTGGAACAGGGAGGGAGCGACCACATGCAGATGAGGCGCGCCCAGATAAAGCTTTTCCAGACTCTGGCTGTGGGTGGGGCCATAGCCGCGACCGCCGCCCATGGGCGTGCGGATGGTGACGGGCACGCGCACCTGCTGATTATACATGGCCCGGAATTTGGCCGCGTGATTGATGAGCTGATCTGCGGCCAGGGTGATGAAATCTCCGAACATGATCTCGGCCACCGGGCGCAGGCCGCGCAGCGCCAGACCATTGGCCACGCCCACGATGGCGGCTTCGCTGATGGGCGTCGTCCACACCCGTTCTGGAAATCGGGTGGAAAGCCCTTTGGTGACCTTGAACGCGCCGCCGTAGGGATCCAAAATGTCTTCGCCCAGCACGATGACCCGGGGATCATCGGTCATCATCTGATGCAGGGCCTGTTGCAAGGAAGTCAGGTAGGTGGCGGGACGAGTCATGCTGCACCTTCCTTTCCGGCGTCGTCGGCAAAGACCTGGGCCAGGGTCTCCGTCAATCGGCGCTCGATGGCGTCGTCGATGGCGTTGCGGCGTTGCGGCGGCAGCGTCTCCCCAAGCCGTATCAGGGGGTCTTGCTGGCGATGCCGCTCGATTTCCACGGGATCGCGATGATCATCGCCCTTGCTGTGCGGAGCCAATCGATAGCTGTTGAGCAGTAGATAATAGGGGGCGGATTCCTCTCGCACATACGCTACGGCCTTCCGGGCCATCTCGTAGACGGTGAAGGGATTGTATGCGTCCGCTTTCACCACGCCCGAACGAATGCCAAAAGTCGCAGCCCGGGTGGATAGATCGCCTGCCTGAGCCCGGGCCACGGGCGTGCTCTGTGCATATTGATTGTTATCTACCACGAAAAGCAGGGGCAGCTGCCACAGTGCCGCGATGTTCATGGTTTCGTACACCACGCCTTCTCCCATGGTGCCATCTCCCAGAAAGACAACGGCGATGGCGCCGGTTTTGCGATGCTTCTCGGCGGCGGCGCTGCCCGCGGCAATGGGCGCAATGCCGCCCTGGATGCCATTGGTGTAGAAATTGCGATAATGGAGGTGTTGGGTGCCGCCAATGCCGCCGCAGACGCCCGACGACTTGCCCGCCACCTCGGCGATGAGCCCGGTCACCTCATCACTATATGCGATGAAATGTCCGTGGGCGCGGTGGTTGGAGAAGATGACGTCCTTCTCCCGATCCAGGGCGTTGATGACGCCCACAGCCGTCGTCTCCTGCCCAATGCAGGTGTGAACGGTGCCGCGAATCCTCCCCTGAGAGAAGAGGGAAAGCAGCGTCTCTTCCACTCGGCGGATGGTTTGCATCTGTCGATAGAACAGCTCGGCGCGGGCGTGGTGTGACAATGCGTTCATGGGTTCGCTATGCGTCAGGATGGTTTTCGAGCGAGCGTGTGCGAGCGAAAGCCGTAGTCATCGAGCGGAGGAAAGATGAATGGCGAGGAAAGGGATGTCAGCATTCAAGCGAGCGCATAAGCGCGCGCCAGCAAGGGAGCGATGTGCGGCCAGTCGAAGCCTTCGGCATTGCGGCGGGCGGCCAGCGAGAGTTTTCGGGCCAGCAGCGGGTCATCCAGCAGACGTAGGATATGAGCCGCCAGGGTTTCGACATCACCCACCGAAGCCAACAAGCCATTCCCACCGTCATGGATAAGATCGGGAATGGCTCCAGCATTGGTGGAGACGATGGGCAGTCCGCTGGCGCTGGCTTCGATGAGCGTCAGGGGCAGATTATCGACGGCTGAGGTGTTGAGGAAGATGTCGGCGCGGTCGTAGGCCGCGGGAATGTCGTTGGGGGATAGCATGCCCGAAAAGTGTACGCCCGACAGATCGTGCATCTGCATCCATTGTTGAGCCTGGACAAGCAAGGGGCCGCCCCCCGCCAGGGTGAGTGTGGCGTCGGGGCGCACGTTGCGGATGCGTTGGAAGACCGCCAGAGCGTCCAGAGGGCGGTAGCGCTTTTCTAGATGTCGCAGCCAGAGCAGCCGGGGACGCACTGGTCCGCGCTGACGAAAATGGAAACGAGAGAGGGATACGATGTTGGGGACGACGGTCGGAGTCAGGCCATAGCGACGAAAGATCGCGGATTGCGTGGGGGTGAGGGTGAGCAGGACATGATAACGCCGCAAGACAGTGGAGGCAAATCGACCGCGGCGGGCCATGAACTGCGCGGCCTCACCGCCATGATAGGTGATCACCAGGCGCTTGCCCCAGCGACGGGCCGGCCATCCCAACGCTGCGGGCATGAATCCCCACCAGGACGCGGCGTGCACGTGCAGAACATCCCATTGCCCGCGGGTGCGACGCAGTTTGCGAATCACGCTGGCGACCTGGGCAGGAGGCCTCAGCCCCCTTCGCCAGCCGCCTTGCCCGCGCAGACTCGGCACATCGGTGTTGATGCGGGTGACGCGAGCTCCTGCGGCTTCCAACTTATCGGCCAGGATGGCGCATTGCACCGAAACGCCGCCAGGCCGGGGCGGGAATGGGCCCAGAATGGCAATGCGGGCCTCCTGCCAGAGAGAATCGTCCATTGGCGCTACTGCTCCGCCCCGTCCGAATCGGTCATCCCCACCTGACTGGGCGTGCCCTGAATGACTTCGGAGATGAAAAAACGGCGTTTGCCCGCGGGCGTGGTGGGAATCTCATCCACATAAGTCAGGGTCAGCCGGATGTTCTCGCCCAGATAGTCGGCGAAGGTCTCGCGGATGGCCTGTTCATGGCTGTCCGAGAATGTCTCATTGGTCACCAACTTGATCTCCACATCGTCGACATCATGCTGAATGACCTGGAAAGCGTCCACCGCGGGCAGATGCCCGAAGAAGCCAGTGAAGTGATGGACGCTCAACCAGCGACCGTCGTGAGTGACGAAGAGATCGGTCAAACGTCCTTCGAGATGCATCAACCGGGGCAGCCCGCGGCCGCAAGTGCAGGGTTCATGAGAAATTGCACCCACATCCCGGATGTTGTAGCGGATGAAGGGCGTTGCCGTGGCTTCCAGGTTAGTCAGGACCAGCTCGCCGCTCTCACCATCTGGCACGCGCTGTCCCTCCCGGACAACTTCGACGAAGATCGTCTCTGCGTTAATGTGCAAGCCCGAATGCGCATCACACTCCCCCGCTATCTGCATCCCGTCCGCGCCATACTCGTTGAAGACGCGGCCGGGTGCGAAAGCCCTCTCGATGGCCTCGCGCATGTGCGGGGTAAGCGTTTCTCCCGTGGTGATGATAGCGGGCACATTGGCGTTGATGCCAGCTCGATTCATGTACTGGGCCAAGAAGTAAACGGTGGATGCGTAGGAACGCAGCATCACCGGTTTGAATTCGGCGATGCGCCGGGCGTAGTCATCCAATTTCTCATCGGTGATCTCGATCATCGGCAGCCACAGATGCCGCAACAAGCCCCATTCCAGCTTGGAGAGAAGCGGGCGATCCCGGAATCCCCGATTGGCGGAGACGGTGAAGGTCGTGTAGCGGTTGCCAAAATCATAGCCCGCCAACTCCCAAAAGCGATACAATCCCGCCCATTTCTTCGCCTTTTGCGCCTTCGTCGTCCAGTATTGCAGAATCTCACCCGTGGAGCCGCTGGATGTGGCGTGAATCAACTCCTTGCGGGGAATGGATTGATCTCGTAAGGTTGTGTCGTAGTAGCGGGTCAGGATTTTCTTGTCGACGATGGGGAGTTTGACCAGATCGTCGGTAGTCTGGAAGTCGGC
>Ga0256914_1000186_pt1 | contig 59628 bp, 76 predicted proteins | sample HulkmetaG_FD_191571 | JGI IMG/M metagenome (GOLD analysis project Ga0256914, IMG submission 191571) | Hydrothermal chimney microbial communities from Main Endeavour vent field at the Juan de Fuca Ridge, Pacific Ocean - Hulk | ecosystem: Environmental > Aquatic > Marine > Hydrothermal vents ...
AGAGATCTTCACGTGTCGAAACTTAAGGAAACATACGGTGACTTCGGAAGCGGATACCCAGCTGACCCTAGAACCATAAGATGGCTCGAGGAACACTTAATTAGTTCTTCAACAGTAATGCCTTCAATCATCAGGCGATCCTGGAGCACATTAAAGAGATTCGGTATAATGATTGCCGAGGAAAAGCAGAGTCAAGGACTAAGTAAGTGGTTCAAGAGTTCTAAAGGCGGAGCATTATGAAGTCATTAAATCATTAAAGGTATAGAGGCAAAAAAGAAATCTTAGGGTGCTGACGTGCCGACTAACCTACCGGCTGAAGCTAGGGCAAAATGGGTTAGGTACCTGGAGGCTAGGACACCCGAGGAGAAGCTAAAGGCTTTGGAGGAGTATTTATCGGCCATACCGAAGCACAAGGGCACAGAGAACCTGAGATCCTGGGTTAGAAGGAAAATCGCTGAATTAAGGGAAGAGATTGAGGAGCGCAAGGCTAGGAGGGCAGGCACAGGAGCACCAAGCTTCTTCATAGAGAAAGAGGGTGCCGCTCAGGTAGTGATGCTGGGGCTACCTAATTCCGGTAAGAGCACGTTACTCTCCGCATTAACGAATGCTAAACCGGAGATAAGCGAGGTACCCTTCACAACTAAGTTTCCGGTTCCTGGGATGCTGAGGTTTGAGGACATACAGTTCCAGCTAGTGGAGGCACCGGCAGTCGTTGAGGGTGCTTCACGAGGAGCGATTTGGTGGGGATCCAGGGTGCTTGGGTTAGCGCGTAACGCAGACGCTATAATGCTTATCGTGGATTTATCTAATAAACCATTGAAGCAACTTAAGATACTCTGCAAAGAGCTTTCCGAAGCGGGGATTTACATAATCAAACCTAGGGGTAGGGTCAGGATAGAAAGGACTAAGGCTGCACACGGGATAAAGGTCATCAGTTACGGAAGGTTAGAGGGATGCACGGCTGATGATATCAGGAAGTTACTGGAGAGCTACAAGATATATAACGCTATAGTGAAGATCTACGGTCACGTAACATTAGACGATGTTGAGAAAGCCATTTATGAGAGAGTCACGTTTAAGCCCTCATTGATAGTACTCACGAAGAAGGACCTTGTGACTCACGACTACGCAAAGAGGGTAGAGGCACTAATAAATAAAGCCTTACCCAACGTACCTACGGTAATTACCTCAGCAATGAAGGGAGAGGGACTAAATACAATACCCAAAGTAATCTTTGAAATTGTCGGAATAATCAGGATCTACACTAAGGAACCTAACTCCTCCAAGCCCTCATCTGAGCCAATGATACTCAAGGCAGGAGCTACTGTGGGGGACGCCGTTAAACGCATACGAGAAGAGTTTCTCAGATACTTCAAATACGCCAGAATCTGGGGGCCCTCCGCTAACTACCCGGGTGAGCGTGTAGGCTTGGACCACGTACTGAAAGACGGTGACATCATAGAAATAAGGACTAAAATCAAAGGTATATAAGGTTTGAGTAAGGGTCGCCTAGTTGTTGAGTGTTTAGAGCGAGGTTCGAATTCATGGTGAAGAAAAAAAGGAAAAAGAGAAATACGGTGAAGGCTAAGAAGAACCAAGTTAAAAAAAGAAGAAAGAAACGAGAAATAAACATAGAGGCTTGGATAGATAAGTACATAATGGACTTCGTGAGCCTTACAGGACTAGACACTTTGGGGTTGAGTAAAGAGCAGTATAAGGAGTTGCTCTCAGATATACTGGTTGACCTTTACGGTTCGCTCACATCGTACAGTAACGTGAAGGTCGTGGCTAAAAGGTACTTACGGGCCCGGGAGAAAATTAATGAGGTCATAGCCGCTAGGCTAGCATTCATGTTAAATGAACTAACACCAGAGCAACTGGAGTTCATTGTCTTCAACATAAACGTGAATACAGCACTGAGCGTAGTACCACGTATTTACGGTTTCCTCAACAGGCTAGGAAGGGAAGATCTCATTGAAATATTACGTATTAAGTGGCGAAATTCCTGGATCAGAAAGAAGTACGACGTTTTACCACCGTTATGTCCTTACTGCGGATTTAATTCGCTTATGCCCGACCTGACTTGCCTAGTATGTGGTGCGCTAGTTAATGAGAAAGACCTTATTAGAAGCGAGGAATTTCGAGTAAAGTTTATGGAGTTAGTCCGTAATCTCAGTTGTGAAGAACTAAGGGCGTTATTGCAACATGATATTATCCTATATAATGACAGTGAAGTTAAACCGTTGACACAAAAGAAACTACCTGTTGATGTTGAGATCTACATGCCTCGTAGCTTGAAGAACATAATAAGGTCAGAACTTAGGGAAAGATGTGAGGGATAGAGTTGCCAATAACCGTTAGAAGCGTCAACGACGCTAAGAAGGAGGTGTACTCTAGGAGAATAGTATTCCTTGCCTTAATGGATTTAGACACAGATTCAGGCAAGCAGATGTTACAAATACTTAACAAACTAGAAAGAATCTTCAGAAAATACATGAGCTTTATTGTATTACACGTTAAGGATTGTGAACCATCTATATCCTTGTTTTTTGAGGGTAGAGAGATCCTACGTCAAAGCGCCTTCTTTGGGAACGTAGAGAAGGATTACAACGCACTTAGAATGAGCCTGTGGAGTGTATTGAAAGATTATAACATAGAAAAAAGAGGAACTTCACTAAAACTCTAATCCCTCTTCTCTAGGAACATTTTCGCAAGATCAACAATTCTCTGAATGGGCACACACCCATTAATTATAGGTACTCCTTCCAAGGCAAGAAGTTTCTCCTTAACTTTGTTAGCCTGCTTCCCGCGTAATGTATAGCCTCCTATGTATCCATTAGATCTTATAACCCTGTGGCAAGGGTACACTACTGGTCTCTTATTTCTCTTTAACATCAACGCGACGATCCTAGGATGGATGTTGAGCAGGTGGGCAATACTGGAATACGTTGTCACATTACCTATTGGCACAAGTTGCGTTAATGCAAGTATCAACTCCTTCATGATGTCCTTCTCTTCGGATCCACACTTATGCAATGACGTTCCAACTAATACCAGGCAAGGAAGCTTATATCGCATATTTATCCCTCAATAACTTGACTAGCTCTTCTAGGCATAATACACAAGAATGTTAAAAATAATATTGTGGTACTTTCTTAAAACGTGTGGCATTCTTTTTAGAAAGGTTAAGTTCCTTCGAAAGCCTTTTTCGCTTTAATAGTTATGATTCCACGATCCTCGTCACGCTCTACGATAAACTCAGTACCCCATTTCTCTACCATGTTTTTAGGTAGGTACAGATTTAACGGTAGCGTGAAGTACTCGTATGTATACACTTTCCCTTTTACAACCTTCTTGCCTATTACCTTTCTCGCGGTTGCTGTTCTTCTCATGATAGACATAACATCCACCGAGTAAGTGTTTACGCATGCCATTTATTAAGACTACATTACATGATTGTGTAAAAGGGGTTTAAAAATACTGTGCAACAATAAACATTGCTTAATCTATGAATGAGATATTGTAAAATCTACGGTACAGTTTGAAGTTCACATCCTAATCGCTGAGATTATCTTATCTCGAACTCGGAGTTTACGTAACCCGACCATATGAATAACTCTTCGTCTTGTATGTAGTCCTTAGCTGTCCTCAGGGCCAGATACGCCTTACTTAACTCAAAGCCCAGATACATAGCATGTTCAGCGCTTAGACCTAGTTCACGTACTATAGCACGTCCCAAATCAAGGGGATTTTTCCCCTCGTACCTTACTATTTTGTCACTTACATACACATCTACGATTATTCTTTGGGTCTCTCTATTAACGTACAGCTTAACATAAACATTCTCTATTCTCGGGGGGACAGGCTCCTTCACGATCTTCCTACGAATAATATTCTCCATACGCTTGGGCGGCACCTCTCTTTTTCGTTTGTCCTTCAGTATTAGGAGATTATATAGCGTATCCTTAGGTGGTGACCTCCTAACGAATGCTTCATAGACCATCATTCTAGCATACGCAGCTTCTTCTGCCGCCCCACAGGCTTTACGGCTTGCCTCAGTGATCAGCAAATTGCTAACTCCGATTTCAAATAAGAGGGTCGTTAGGAGGGCCACCACCCCCGGGCTATCGGCGTCCATTAGTTCATAGACATTACAAAGTCCTGCCAAAAATGGATACTCCATAGATGATATCGCTTCCCCTAGGAATCTTAGGCTCTTAGCTAAGCCAAGCATTGGTGGTCTCAGCACCGGGTCTACTATTATCTTCTTGAAGCCCGCGTCCTCGGCGAGCCTAATGGTCTTAGCTATGGAGTTCAGTGCGCTCTTTAGCGAGCTTGTTTCCTCAGGCACCAGCACTAATATTATATCTTTGTTGGCGTGGGATGCAATGATTTCTACGTCTCTGGCGGTAACATTTAGGACAAGATCCACTAATTCCAGAATGTCCTTGGGTACTTCGCTAAGATCATACACGTCTATCCCTGCCAGTAATCCGTGCCTTCTGATACTCATTAGCCTCTCTCGTAAATCATCGTAACATCCCTCTTCAACGTCACACCCAATAACTACGCCACTATATCCTAGCTTTGCAAGACTCGCGATTAAAGTATTGAAATCCTTAAGCCTACGTAGTCCACAATTAGTGAACGTTGACGGACACAATTCGTAAAATAGATTTAGTGGCGGGGGTCTTAACGTAAATAACACGTCTCTAGCCTTGAAGCGGGGTTTTACCCTTTTTATGCTTTCAAGGAGGTGTCCTAGACGTTCCCTGCTATTCATCGCAATTATGTCGTCCGCTGGAACCTCCGTGCTGAAACGCACACCCCTTCTCAGAAGATCCACCATTTTATGTAGATCGCCCACGTACTTAGGCCCCTTAACGACTGGCACACCTAGGATTTCCTTCAATTTCTCTGCAGATCCTCTTATCAAGCCAGGTAATACTATTAAGTCAACGTCCTTTATCAACTCCCTCTGGTTCAGCAAGTCGCTTAAGATGCTATCCGTCGTTGCAAGTGACGCCACCGGAGCTGAAGTAACGATTACACTTAATTCTAGGTCATCGTAATTACTCAGCAACTCCTGCACTACCGCCTCCACTATTTCCTTAGCCGAGGTTGTCGTAACTAGGACGATCCTCGTTGCAATCACTCAGGTGTGATGCAAATCGCACGAAATATAAGTTTTCGCACAAACTCCTTCATGGTGAATTAAGCTGTACGAACGCGTAAATGTGCTCGACCTCGAGGGACTAGCATTAAATGGCTTTGTAGAGACCGCAAAACTCGAGGAGTGTAAAGAAGGGAGCACTTTCAAAATTATCGCAACTCTGCATAATGGACAGGTCGTTGAAACAGAATGCATCGAACGCGAGAGAATAAGTAGGACGTTTATAGTAATTACAAGGTATAGGGAGTGGGGAAAGATCCTGGCAGAGAGGGGATACACGGAGGAAATGATGAAAGGTATTACATATGACCTTGATCACAAGAGCTCATAGGGGGATGATTAGGGCACCAGACACTGAATTTATTTAGTAAGGTGAATGTTAATGCAGTGAAGAGACCCTTTTTCTGAGAAAGGCATTACCTAAGATTTAACATAGCCCAGAACTTCAGCAGTATTACTTAGGGAAATGCTTAACAGGACTATAGCTTGGTCCACACTTAAAATATCATCTGCGTAGCAGAAAATTCTATCCTCTAGGATACCGCTCCGTACGCCACTGCTCCTGCTAATATCCCCCATAAACAACTTCACACGTAGTTTGTACAAGAAGATATTCGAGAAATGAGAAATATCTTAAGCACGTGCACGTAAGTTTTCATGTCGTTACATGTGCTGGGTATTACATGCGTTCCTCCTCCAAGGCGTCGGGGGCACTCATTATATCCTTAGCCACTTCGCGTAAATGTCAGATAGAATACCTTCTCTCTTTCCAGCTTACTTAACCTACCCCATCCATCAGGCCGTAGTCTAGGATTTATGAAATTTGTCGATGTACACTGACGTCGAATATGCTTGGGATGACCTAGGAAATATTAGAAGGTTAGGTATGATGTTATTCGTGAAACTAAAGAGCACGCCGATGTTCCACCCTACACTTTGAGAAGCTTGATCACTGATTATACATACTTTAGTGATAGTAATAGTAGCATAGCAAACAAAGTCACTGACAAAATGTACGATTTTTGCACCTCACTATAACTATACTAATAAGAATGATTAACATACCCAGACTTAACCTTACAACCTTAATCTTCTGCGTATTAAGTAAAATTGATGTTAACCATCACATCTCCTTACATACATCCTCAGATTGTTTATGAGTAGTCACATAATAGGTAATAAGTAATCTTTTTTATCCCCCCAGACGGTGCTTTAGGTCGGGTTGCTGGTACTATGAAGTTCTGTCCCAAGTGTGGTTCGATGCTCCTGCCGGAGAAGCGCGGTAAGAAGCTCGTGCTTAGGTGCCCGGAGTGCGGATATGAGGAAGTTGTCAAGTCATCGGAGACCAAGGAATATAGACTCGAGGTTAAGGCATCCGGTTCTAAAGTGAAGACCACGTCCGTGGTGAGTGAAGGTAGCACCACCAAGAGAAGTGAGGAGGAATTAGAGCAGGAGAAGGAGGAATTCTATGAGGTCTTTCTAGAGATTATGAGTAGTGAGGAAGGTAGTTAGCCTTCTTCAAGCTTATTAAGCTCATATATTTATCAGTATTTCTTGGGCGGGGGTGCCCGAGCCAGGTCAAAGGGGTCGGGCTCAGGACCCCTCTCACCGGGGTGAGATCCCCGATGGCGGAGGCCTGCGTGGGTTCGAATCCCACCCCCCGCACCATCACATAGGAGATCTATGAATCATCACTCCTTCTGCGAAGTCCTCTTTGTTGCACGAGCGTATTTAAGTACCCGTAACCATAGCACTAAGGATCTTAACGATTGCTCCTCGTTAAGAGAATTTCCTGATTTAAGAGATGTGAGGATCTCATGTATCCTTCTCGCAGCGAAATCTTCAAGTTCGTCAAGCACCGTGTCAGCTAATATCTCAACCGCCTCACTCTCGGACTTAACGATCCTTACTGAACCATGAATTGGGCAGATAATCTCACCGCTCCGAAGTTTAAAGAGGGGGGCACCACAAAGCGGACATGACTTGTCCAGCATCGTTGCCCCAGACCTCATAAGTTCTGCCATTTTGCGGACAACCTCATTTCTATTATCAGCCATTCTCTCAACCCTGCTGAATTGTCTTTAGTTTAATTTATTATTCCTATGCATACCCTATTTAAGGAGGTGGTCGACGTGGCGAGTCCTGGCATAGATAAGAAGAGCCTCAATGAGGCTAAAATTAGGCAAGCTATGATATTACTTGAGAAAATCATTGGAGACTCTAGCGTTCCAAGGAACATTAGGCGAGCTGCGATAGAAGCCATGAAAATGCTAAGGGATCTCTCCCTCTCACCAGGTGTGAGGGCAGCTAACGCCATAAGTATACTGGATGAGGTGTCGCAAGATCCCAACATGCCAATGCACACAAGGACTGCGGTGTGGAACATCGTTGCTGTGCTATCAACGGTAAAGGACTAACGCAATGCCGACAACCTAATAACCCAGACTGAAATGTGGGGTACTCTAAATCATGCCTATACGCGCTAGGGTCAGAGGAATTTATTCTACAGCAATATCTAAAATACTTCACGACAACGGCATCGAGCTAGTGGACGTAAGCCCAGTAATAGCGGAAAGGTTAGGGATAGACGAACGCAGAGGGAAGCCGGCGGACGTTACCGTAAAGTCCGACGAAAATAACCCCTCACAAATACTAATATTAGGTTTCCCTGGCGAGGTGCATACGGTTAGCTCGATCCTCGAGAATACTGTACCTGACATAATAGTATATAGACCCAAGATCGGGCTGTACGCTGCATTTAAGGCTCGCATAATAGGGCAGGAAGGACGCGAGTGCATCGCGGAAACTCCGATAGGTCCAGCAACGCTTGTAGACGAACCAGAGTGTGTGGCTGGAAGGGAGATACCCGTTACTGTTGTTAAGGTTCCCGTAAGGCCTGGGGAACGCATGGTTGTTTCAAGCAGGGTCAGGGTAGTCGGTAAATACGCAATAGTGGGGAAAGGCTCCGGCGTCTCCTTCAGTAACTTCATCAGGAATAAGGAACGTATATCAAGCCTGCTGGAGGCGTCAGCCCAGTACGTAAGGCAAGGATTCAGCATTCGGTGGAGGAGCAACGCAGACGAAGCAAACTTAGAGGAAGTCGTCAGCGAGATCCCGCAACTAATTTCAAAACTAAAGGAGGTTGAGCACAGGCTAGCAAACGCAAAACCTTTGGAAGTTGTGTATATAGGGGAATTCATGAGGCTAGTGGAACTCACCTATAACTCAAAGGTTTACTTAGATGCTGTTCGAAACGAGGTTGCGCCAACTACACCCTATCACCATATGCTTAGGTCAGACGAGATACGGAGTAATGGACTCGTGGACTTGCTGGACATTATCGCCGCGGAAGTGAAGGGCTCTAAGCTAGCTACTTTAGTGCGGAAGTGGATAGCGCATAGGTTAAGCAATAAGCGCGACATAATTCTTCTCCATAAGAGGATCACCAAGAAAAACATAGTATTGGGGAAAGCGAAACCCGTTGAAGTAATCGGTGACGAGAGAATAAAGGCTATCGTGAAGAGGAGCGTCAAGTCCTCGGGAGAGTACGACGGATTAAACATACCTAAGGAGCCTGGGGACCAAATCCTGACATACATGACGGAAGGATCCTGGATAACGGAACACAGGTACTTTGATAGAAATGGTAACCTAAAAGGAGTGTATGTAAACGTGAATACCCCGCCCGAATTCCTTCCTTCCGGTCAGGTACAGTACGTTGATCTGGAGGTGGACTTGGTTAGGGCTTCTGGGGAACCTTGCAGAATCATTGACAGCAAGTTATTCTTAGCCCTGGTTAGGGGAGGATATGTCCAAGGCGACATCTACATTAAAGTGCTTAAGGCGATGGATGAAGCCATCAGTAATTATTGCACAAAGGATGCGCTGGCAAAGCTAGCAGAGCAAACCAAGTTTTGAACAAATCAGCTTTTTACATTCTAGAATAACCTCACTAAGTTCCTGAGTTCCATCCACCAAGATTAATTCTCCGTTCTTGACCAGGCTTAAGTATATTTGACGCACTTTTCTGGTGAACTCTTTACTGCTCTCTAAGTAGGGTATGCGCGTAGTTGAGCGCCTCTTCCTTAGCAGACCCACTTCCTCAGGAACATCGAGGTATATAGCTAGATCTGGGCGTAAAGCAAAGTTATTTAATGTCCTTATCCACTCAAGTGGGACACCATGAGCGCCCTGATATGCTAGGGAGGAGTAATAGTAGCGGTCCATAACGACAACCATACCAGCCCGCAGGGCGGGCTTCACTAGGCATTCAATGTGATTATACCTATCGGCAGCCATGATTAGTGCCTCAAATATACCACCTAGTACTGAGCCCTTCTTATTCAGGATCGATATCAATTCTTTGTCGAAGGGTTCGTAAGTATATAAGGCGTTGAGCCCTCTCTTCTTTAACTCATCGACTAAGGTCTTCGCAACCGTCGTTTTACCGGCTCCGTCAATTCCCTCGAGCACTATTAGTTTCCCTTCATTTCCAGTCATTTTGCGTCACCTCATCTTCACCTTAACCTTGCCCTAATGTTCAGGGAAAAATAACCTACTTTTTCATTACTAAGACCGAATCACGTATACAGAAAACCCTACCGTTATACTTCTTGAGGTCATTAATTACGCTGCAGTCCATTAGCTTATAGAGTGGTATGTCCGCGATAATCGCTCCAACTGTTGTTACTACATCCTCGTTACATGTGACTATAGCAACTGGTGCATTCCCGCTTCTTGATAGCCCGTAAATTACATAAGACCCTACCGTACTGCCTACCGCAGTGGGGTACAACAATATTTTGCCTTTAACACTGTCCCCATCACGCATTCTCCCTGACTCAGCATCTATGTCCCCAAGGAATGATATCGGGTGATCAACAACCTTTAACGCTCCGCAAAGTTCACTGTGTTGCTGCGTACTCTCGACTATAACCTTTAGTTTTATAATGATGTTAGCTGTGTCGTCATCCACGTAACCTCACCCCAAATCTCTTAAGTATTTCTTCTCTGTCCATTATGAAGGCCTTAACATGCGCCAGCCTGGGTAGGTAGTGAAGCGCCTTAGCTGAATCCGCTACTACCTCTTCGACACCTAGGAGATCTAGCCTAGTGACTACAGGGCACACACCCTCCACTATCTTCACCTTGCCGTTAGCACTTGCCAGAATCTCGCTACATGGTAGTGAGAAGCATCCTGTTATGATCCATAATTCTTCGTTGTGTGCATTGCTGCATGTTCCCCTTACATGCGGAGTAATTTTACGGATCTCCTCCTTACTGACGTGTGGGCAACCTATCACGTATAGCCTATTGCCAGTCGCCTCTTGGGGTGGGCTATGCTCTCTAATAAATGATTTGACATCCTCTTCAGGTAACCTCACGCGTTCTTGTATGTTGTCTTTCCTTACTCTTTTGCAGTCCGGGGTTATCCCTTCTAGGAACACCATGGGGGCGCTAGAACTTGTCCCAACACCAGCTAAGAATGCCTTCAGCCACTCCTCTGGCACTCTACTTAACCCTTCTACGTAGGGTATTTTTGAGGGAGATATCTTTCCTGTTAAATACCCTATTACCGCCGCCTCTGATAAGGATCTGGGCTTCGGAACTCTAATTAAGATTGATGGCCATCGCTCTTCGTCCACATGCATTCCGCAGTAGGGAGCCTTACCTACTATGGCTTCAAGGAGAGCCAATGGACCGCCTTCGCGATTGGTTTTCGCTCCAAGCACACTATTAGCATAAAGCACAGCGTTGCTTTCAGCCCATGCTAGGTGCTCACCTATCTTAGGTCTACGTATATGGTAGGGAGCGCATGTGAAGGCACGTGCTCCCATGCTGATTAATGCGTTTATTATTCGTTCTTGATAGTCAATAACGTTCTTACTAAATCCCCTTCCATTGTAGGAGAGGTGATGTGCAGCGTAAGGGTTAGCAGTCGTAAATACCGAGAATTTAGCTCCGTTGCTTACTAAATCCTCAAGAAACTTAACGCCGTATTTCTTTATATTGAAGTAAGAAATGCCTGATACGTGTGCATGGCTTACATCGACTAGTCTTTCCGCACCAAAAATTTCCCCTATCTTAACAATAACTTTAAGAGCCCGAGCCTTAACCTCTCCTTCATCGCCTCGAAGTACTCTTTCTTCCTCCTTAGTGAGGTACACGACTCACCGCCCCTTTAGGGTATGTGGGGCGCTCATATTTGCTACGTTCCTTCAACGGGTAAGTCGCATCAATACCCATTTTCGTTACCATGCCGTTCTCCGCTGTAGGGTCTAGCGTGGAGCCACGCGCATTGTTTATTATTACTAAGCCTCTATCAGCTCGGAAGCGAGTCGCTATAGCCCATTCTACATCCTCTGGTTTATCTGGGTCAATATCGTAATCAACTACGACTACGTGCTTTACGCTGGGATGGGCGCCGAACGCCGCCATGATGGCGGTCTTGCCGTCTCCGTCACTGTTTCTCTCAATGGATATTATTGCATGAAGCCATCCTCCACCCGCGGGAGTTAACCGTACTTTAATTACCCGTGGAACGGCTTTACGGACAGCATCCCAAATCGCAGCTTCCCTGGGGAAACCCATAATGGTTTTGTGTTCCAGCCCTCCGGGAAGAAGGACGTGGAAGAAAGCCCGCGAACTTTGATTAAGGTAAATCTTTTCGACCTTAAGATATGGTTGTTTTCTCCTCCTGTCGTATAGGTTAAGTAAATCTACGAACGGACCCTCATCAACAAGCTTACTTGTCAGCACACCTTCAATTACGATGGCCGATGACGCATCTACTGGTAAGTCATAATTAGGTGTGTACGCGATTTCGAGTCTTTCATCAGCTAAGTTCTTGTAAAGCGACAGCTCAAAGACTCCCAGCGGGGGTGAAAGGGATGATGCCAGCAGGGTCAGCGGTGACGCACCAATCATTATAGCTACAGGAGTTTCCTTACCTTCCTTTAGGTTGTCCTCATATATTCTATAAAGGTGCCTCGGAACAATCCGTACGGCGAAGCCTTTCTCATCGCTAATCATGAGCCTATGGACTGATGCGTTATAAGTATCTGTGCCTGGTACGCGGGCAACGATTATTGACGTGGTGATGTACCTGCCCCCGTCCTTCTCATAAAATTTTATTGCAGGGAGATCCTTGATGTTACCATTGAACTCCGAGAAGGCGTTTTCGAATGATTTCTCTATGAACCAGTCGTTAGAGGGAGGCGGTGCTAAGACCCTCCTGTAGGCTTCTTCATCGCTTCTCACCCTCATCAAGGTATAGAGGTGTTCTCGTGAAGGTATTAATGACCCAACACAAGGCAAAGGAAAGCCTTGGACGTTAAATACTACGGGAGCCCCTTTCCTCTCAGCTTCCTCCAGCACCTTGGTTGGCTCATACTCCATGCTTAACGTCTTCTCTACCGTAATTACGTTCCCTTGACTTCTGTAGTGCTCCAAGAGCGACGCTATATCCCGCATCGTAACACCCTACCTGTATCCTCGTAGTTAGGTGATAACTTTATTCTCCCGACTACTAGAGCTGCTATCTTACCATTGTAAGGTGTTCTGACCTTAATGGCATTATTGCTGAAATCTACGTCCTCGATTATGCCTAGTGCCGCATCTTTACCCTCCTCATCTAGGATGCCGACCAGGTATCCACTTAAGTCATCCTTCCGTATGGCGTTAATTATGTAACTCTGATCCTCGTTCTCCCTGCACGTTATGTTGTGCGTACCATCGCTTAGGACCACATTTAGGTATTGTCCGTACAGCGAAGCGAAGAGTACCTTATCGCGTATCGATTCTAGAGAGGGGCATAGGGCAATCGCCTCATCAATCGATACCCTATGCCCTCCCAATACACAGGAACCTATCAGCCCGATTTCACTCAGTCTTAAGTTCACAGTCCTCGACCCTTCGGAAAAATACTTTCTGTAGGCCTCTGCTCTCAACCTTCTTCTTTCATCTCTGCTTCTTTCCCTGATCTTAACCGGCGGTTTCGCCTCCAGTACCACGGTAAATGAATTATAGCCAAGCGCTGCGCGTATAGTATTGTAAATGCCACTACTCAACGTGACAACATGTGTTGGTCTTAACCACCTTATAATCGATATTTTGAAGTCCAACGCCTGTTTGCTGGATACCCACCCGTCCGTATTCACTACTATAGTATCGCACTTCAAGTTCTCGGCTTCATCGATTAACTCACGTAATGCGGCAAGCACATGTAACTGGCATTGCGCATGGCTAGGTGAGATACATCCAACGAATCTTATCTTCTTACACTTTAGTTCCCTTAACCACAGGAACTTCCTTGAGGGGAGGGCTAGGGACAGTGTTCCTGGTACCGCAAGGTCTTCCTGCCCTACGTCCCCCTCTATGACGCATACCTTACTGCCTCGCTCCATCATGTAATTAGCTATGAAGGCTGTCAATGTGGTCTTTCCTGATTCTACGGGGCCTATGATTATCACCTTCTTAATTTTGCGTGGGTCCTCATGGATAGATTTCGCCACGTTAACCCAGTCATCGATTATCTCCTCACCCTCGGAGGGTTCCTCTACGGACGCGCCCTCACCAAGTGTTGCCTTTATCTTAGCGTCCTCTAGGGCCTTGATACCGTAGCTTCTTAGGCTATGCACCACAAATGATTCTCCCTTCCTGTATACCGCGCCTACTGCCAGTAGTGACCCGCTGAGCACGTCAACCCTTGCCGGACCCACGATGCGCAGTATCTCTCCCTTCTTAAGCTCGAGTTCGACAAGCACGCCCCCGGCACCACATTTGCATTCATTAACTGAGGCTAAATTATTATACTGTCCCGCCTAACAAGCCTTGAAGGAACGCCTCAAAATGATAGATGATGCCTGCCTTGAAGACATGCTAGCCGAGGCATGCCGTCAGTTACGGCGTGACTTACGTCGGATCCGCACTAACGTTAGGTTAATGAAGAAGTATAGCCAACATTTTATGCGTTCATGTAGGATAGGCTACGCGTTTGTTAGAGAATTGAAAGAGTTGAATCCACGGATGATTTTTGAGTTAGGGGCTGGTACCGGTTTCCTGACAAGGTTCCTAGCAACCTTAGGGAAGCCCGTGATAGCCGTTGATGTGGATCCACGGATGATTAGTATTTTAAGTACTAACGTTGCGGATTTGCCTGGAGTTTACCCCCTTTTAGGGGATGGTATACGTCTCCTTGAGAGTAAATGCACAAGAGCTGATGTTCTAGCGTCAAACACACCGTATTCGTTAACGGGGCCAGTACTTATCGCGTATATACGTTCCAACATGAGGGCAGCTGTCTTAATGCTTCAACAGGAGGTTGCTAAGAGACTTACGTCCACTCCAGGCAGTAAGGATTATGGTCGCGTGACAGTTATGGTGAATTATTTCAACGTGGTTAAAGTCTCAGCAACTTTCAAGCCCCGGGACTTCATTCCTAGTCCAAAGGTCTCATCGCAACTAGTAGTATTAAAGCGCATACGCGAATGGCGACCTGAGCATGCTCTCCTTGAGAGCCTATTGAGGTGTATGTTTTCGCAACGCCGGAGGCTCGCTAAGAACGTGTTGAGGAGATGTCTAAAGTCTATCAACCCGCACATTGATGAAGGAATGATTATCAGAATCCTTAAAGAGAGGAACCTAGAGAACGCCCGCGTGTACGAGTTAGACGTCAACACATACTCCGCCATATATGAGGCTCTTCGGAAGTTTTCTTGACCACAGTTGCTGTAGCGAAGGCTCGGTTAGCTTGAGGAACACTTACTCTGATGAAGAATACTCAGGCTGAGGTGATACTACTACTATAGCCTTGCCTGAAATCAGTGCCTTCACTAACTTACTCCGACCGCTATCTAGGAGTCGCCATACCGTGCCCCTAGAAACACCCATTATTTGGGCAGCCTCACTTTGCGATTTCTTCTCTACATACACTAAACGCAGCGCCTCGAGTTCATCAGGGAGTATTTCCTCATAATCCATGCCTGGGGGAACCGTAGGTGAAGGTACGTAGGCATACCCTCTTAAAGGGGTGTGGATGAACCTTGGCTTAGGCATCCTACCTCTTCCCATCCACCTACGCCATCTCCAAGGTGGTCCGCCCGGCACTCGCAACACCTCATGACATTACGTTTAGGTAACTCTCATACCGCTCCTAAGAGCTATGTTAATAGCCGCTAATATGTCATCGTCCTTCACGTTCAATCCTCTTAACGCTATCTTAGGGGCTTCAGTAGACGTCCTACTTTCATCGACTAAGTACGTGATGCATCCTATCTTTAAGAGCCCCTCTATCACCTCGTCGAGAACGTTATCTGCATCGTTGGTCTCTGGTAGCCCCACCTTGATTATTACTTTGCGGGGCTCAATGAGGTTCATTAGCTCTCTTAATCTTTGGAAGAAATCCTTAGGTTCACATACCTTACCTGTACTAACCAGTTCTTTGTCAGCAAAGGCAGCGTAAGCGATACTAGCTCCCAAGTCCACACCCACCATCAGCACTGATGCTCTCCTTACACCAGCCACTTCTGAAACTACGTTCTCTACGTTACTGTTGGTCACAAGATACGCCGCGTTTGAATTTATTTCGTAGTGCTCTAGGCACTCATCATCTATGATGATTATGTCTGCTGACACCTTAACGCCCGCTTCTTTCGGGACAGAGTAAGTTAGACCTAGTTCATCCGCTAATTTAGCGAATTTCCTCATTAGTCTTGGGTCACATATTACAACTTTAATGTCTCGAGATCCTGAGGTTTTCAACCTTCGACCTCTCACGATGGGTTTTATTTTTACGCGTTAATAAGTTACTTCGACAGTAAATGACGTTGGCGTGGGAGGAACTTGCCAGGTTAATGAGTGGGCACCTTACGGTGCTATACGGTGTCGCTGGCTCAGGCAAGACTAACATAGCGATGCAACTCATGGAAATTGCTTGCAAGGATCTTGCTGATGATGAAGCATGCTACTTCATAAGTACTGAGGGACCTCATTACCTTAACTTGCTTAGAAGATATGACCTAGGACCTCAATGCTTTCTAGCTTATGCGGTAAGCGGGGAGCATCTCCTTAAGCTCGTGCTTGATGTACTCCTATCGGGTTTTCGAGTGAAGTACCTAGCTGTTGACTCAATCAATAACTTTTACCGGGCTGAAGCCCTGAAGCTAAAGTATGCTAACGTAATGTTCAACACTATCCTTGCACTACTTTCCCAAATAGCCCATCGGGATAGAGCCTTAGTACTCGTTACTGCTCAAGTACGTACCGCACCTACGGGTGAGGAGGAAATCAGCGGTGATACCCTGATATCATTCTGGAGTGACATAGTGATTAAGTGCGAGAGAATAGGCCCCGGTAAAGGTGAGCTTATATTTAATTACCCAGACTCATGGGCTGGTAAGAAGACGATGTTTGAGGTAGGTGATGAGGGTGTTAAGCTGGCTAATAGTATTTGAGCATGCACTCCTGCGGTCTGCATTCATATTTTTGCCAGCAATGGTTGCTAATGCATTGCCCGTAATCGTTAGTGGAGTCGTACGTGAGAAACACCCCCTAGACTTCGGCTTAAAGTTCATTGACGGTAAAAGGTTATTGGGCAAGAATAAGTCCATTGAAGGGTTCATTGCTGGGGTCGCTGGAGGTCTTCTTGTGGGATGCGTGTACGCCTCAGTGACCCACAATACCGCGTGGATTACGTACGGAGCAGTGTCTGGTGCCGGCGCAATGATAGGGGATTCCTTAAATTCCTTTGTTAAGCGACGCTTAAGCATACGTTCAGGGGACCCTTTCATACCCATGGATCAACTGAGTTTTATTCTCGTTGCTTATGTCTTGGTGTCTGTGCTCAGGGTCAGTAATACTGTAGGTATAAGGGTAACTCTGGCGGACTTAGCCTTAGGGATATACATAGTCATGGTTCTACACCCTCTTACAAACCTCATTGCTTACCTCTTAGGATTAAAAGATACACCACTGTGATAGGTGCGCATGATCCGTGCGGAAATTAGCAACTACGCTAGTTACTTGATTTCTTTTGGTGTTCTAGCTCCCGCAGTATTACCCGGTACCTCACATACTTATCTTGAGGAGAAAACCTAGGTGGGTGTGCCACCTTAGTACTTATGTTACACGTAGGACACTTCTCCCTTAGCGTATACCTACCGCACACAGGGCACTTCCTGAGTAAGAACTTCATTAGCTCTTCTCCCTCTCGTAAGCGAAGATCATGTTAAAGCGCTTTGCGTAATCTTGTATGCTACGTATGTATTCGGAAAGCACCCTCTCTGCTTTCTTGTAGTCTGTTGAGGTAACCTCCACTCTGTACCTGGGTGCACCGACGGTATATACTCTCACATTGGTATCAGGTGGTATTTCAATTTTCTTCAGCGGTGCGGTGAAAGCTGTCCTTATACGTTCGACACCGTCTGGGGCCGTACTCATTAGCGCTATAAGCCCCCTTATCTTAATACGCTTTATGCGTATGTGCTTCCGTATTTCCTCCATTAACACTGGAATCCATTCTTCGGGTACTCCAGCTTCACGTAATGCTCCTTCCCCGCGATACGCCGCTTCTTCGAAACCATAGAATATCTCTCCGTAGTAGTCCTCTAGCTTCCACCCAACATCCTTGTAGGCATCGTCGAGAGTTTTCCCGAGCTTCTTGGCCACTATCTCAAGCATCTTTTCAGCTCTTTGAGCCCTTCTAAACTCCAGCATTTTCCTCCTCTGTTCTGACGCATTGACTCTCTTTAGCGAGACATCTATGTGTCCGCGACGCCTATCAACACGTATTACCTTAACAACTACCTTCTGACCCTCCCTCAGGAAGTCACGTATGTCCTTCACCCACTTAGAACTTACCTCCGACCAAGGCAAATACGCCTCATGATTATTGTACTCGTCTAGGTTAAGGTACGCACCGTAATCAAATATTTTCTTAACTGTTCCTATGACTAATTCCCCAACTCTTGGCATGGGCTTACGCTTTCTCACCATGACCTTCACCGCCTGCATACTATATGCTGACTGCTTAATATAAGTGAGGCTACCACCCACTAGAAACGCGTTAGTACTTAGGCGTAATTACGCGTCATTAAAACAGCTTTGAAATAAGTCTTACCCTAGGATCTTAACGATATCCCCTAAGATCTTCGCTTTACCGCCCGTAGGTTCTACGAGAACTGTTCCGCAGACTAAACACCTTGCAGGGAACGTCGCGTGGTCAAATATTATTTGCTCGTTACCGCATGATGGGCACTTTACCTTCACGAACCTCGACTTAGGCATTGGGATTAGGATCTTACGCTTCTTCATCCCTTAACAACCTCCACTAATTCTGCCTTCTTTAATCGTATACCCTTCCTATGGCTTATGTATCCGCACTGAGAGCACTTGAGCTTCAATACAACTTTCTTCGTGACCTTAGCCATTCTCTTCTGTTCAGGCTTCCTCTTGCTACCGTATCCCTTATTCTTCCTCTCGTACCTGCGCTGCCCCTCAGCCAGTGCCCTCCTCTTCCCAGCCTTGTATATTGTTACGCTATGCACCGTATGTGTCTTACATCGAGGGCAGTACGTTCTTATCTTCTTCGGGATTTTCATAGCTCTTCACCACACCTGAATAGGGGTTTAATCCAGCCCTAAATAGTTTATCTTGCTCTTCTTCTTTTCCGCTCTTCCTCGGACCTGACCTTAACGATACCTAGGAAGACAGCGCAGCTCACACAATAACATTTCCTTACAGGGTATCTCGCTATTATCGCGCCCTTCTTCTCGAGTTCAGCAGCTAGCTGTGGATCTACGGGGGAGTACCATCTTGTTATACATATGGCCTTGTCTTCAGGTACCATGCGGCCACACTGATCACACTGAATCATTCTCACGGAGCCTTTACCGCCTTTATGCCTACCCCTATTTTCACGTTTCTTGGGCACAACCCTGCACCTCTAGGTCTCTTTAGACCGTATATTTAATCTTTACTACGCATATAAAGTGCTATGGACTGCGTAAGCTGTCCCCTCGAAAAAGCTTCTTACCTCAGTACTTCTTAGCATACCTCATCAGTGCCACGGCTGGCGCCCCGCATGTAGGGCATTTCATGCCACTGACATCTACGTCCTTATCGAGGGGCGTTCCTAGCGCATCCGCACCGAGCGCTTCAGCGACCTCACTAGCGCATTCCTCCCTCCCACACCATGGGATCTCAACTATTCCGACGTCCTGCTCGAAGAATTTCTTAGCATCCTCTACGTTGTTGAATGTCTTTACTTTTGACTTGAACCTTTCCCATGCCTGCCTCTTCAGCTCTTCATCTATCTCCTTGCCTAACCTCTTGATGAAGCCGGTAAGCTCCTCTATTTTTACACGCACCCTTACCTTCCTGTCCCTTCTAAATACCGTGACGGTCCTCTCCCGTAACTCCTTAGGCCCTATCTCTAACCTTATAGGCACACCCTTCATCTCCCAGATATTGTACTTCTCGCCCGGGGTCCTATCCGGGTCATCATCCACATGTGCTCTAATTCCCTCCTTTAGGAGCCTCTCGCGTATTGTGTGGGCTTCCTTAATCACTGCTTCCTTCTCCTCACTCGATCCCGCAGGTATAGGTATGATCACGACCTGTATCGGCGCTATCTCGTACAGGATTCTTAACCCTTTGGAATCACCGTGCACGCTTATTAATGACGCTATCACTCGCTCCGAGACGCCGTACGATGTTTGCCAAGCATAATCTATCGACTGATCCCTTCTCTGAATCCTGACCTCGAATACCTTAGTAAAGTTCTGGCCCAAGTTATGGACAGTCCCTATCTGAAGGGCCTTACCGTCAGGCATTAGTGTATCGAACGCTATCGTGTATATGGCTCCAGCGAACTTATCCCACTCAGGCCTTTTCGATATGACATACGGAATGCCCAATCTGTCGAAGAACTCCTTGTATGCCTCTATGGCCTCCAGTACCTGCCTCTCACTATCGTCGAAATCCTCATGCACTGTGTGTGCCTCCTTAAACATCGTAACTTCCCTCACACGTAGCATCGGACGTGTCGCTTTGGTTTCATACCTAAACATACTGACTATCTGGTAGTACTTCTTAGGGAGTTGTTTGTAGCTCTTAATCCAGAATGACTCCATGTAGGACAGAGGTGTCTCGCTCGTAGGCCTTAATGCTAGCTTCACGTCAAGCTCTTCGAAGCCACCCCGCGTAACCCAGTATACCTGCCCTTCAAAACCACGTATGTGCTCGGACTCCTTCGCTAGGATAAAATCCGGTATCAGCAACGGGAGAAGTATTTCCTCGTGCCCCCTCGAATCGAGCACTTCCCTCAGTAACTCAATAACATACCTTCTTAAACGGAACCCGTAGGGCATCCAAACACCCATACCCTTAACAGGGTACCTACCGTAATCGTAGATCTCTGCTGCCCCTATGATCCAGTCAAACCACCGTCCAAACTCCCTACCCAGGTCATTGTACACGAATCGCGTGTCTGGCAACGCTAACACCTCCTACCTTAATGATGTGATCAAACACTATTATTTAGCTTGATGGTAGAGTAACCTTAATATACCCCTAACAAATTAGGGTCTTGGCGGTGCCGCGGTAGTATAGCCCGGCCCAGTATGCGGGCCTGTCGAGGGCCCACGCGCAGAGAGCCCGTGACCCGGGTTCAAATCCCGGCCGCGGCGCCATAATCACCTTATACATTGTTAATACCTTAGTACATCAGTCGACATTGAAAACTATTTTTAAGCTCACACCTAAGGTAAGGTTTGAGGTGTTGATTACATGAGCACGATGTACGCTGAACTTGGAAGCTTGAAAGTAGGGAACTTCATTGTAATAAATGGCGAGCCGTGCAGAATCGTTGAGATGAGTAAGGCTAAGACCGGTAAGCACGGTAGTGCTAAGGCGCACGTGGTTGCTATAGGGATATTCACCGGAAATAAGAGGACTTTAGTTGCCCCTGTGAGCCAGAGGGTTGAGGTCCCAATAATTGACAAAAGGAACGCCCAGGTAATAGCTGTGACCGGGGACACCGTTCAGTTAATGGATCTCGAAACATACGAAACATTCGAGGTTGACATGCCAAGTGAAGAGGACATACGTGCGAAACTTGAGCCGGGTGCTGAGGTCGAGTATTGGGTTGTTATGGGTAGAAGGAAAATCATGAGAGTGCTTAAGGGAGCCAAATGAAGGGACTAGAGCGACTACGAAGCGCCGTAGCCAGCTTCCTGAAAGGTAAGGGGAAGTATGAGGAAGCCGTAAATCAATTCATCAAGGAACTACAGAAAACGCTGATCAGCGCCGATGTTAACGTACGTGTAGTACTGGAGCTAACGCGAAGAATCAAGGAGCGTGCCCTAGAGTCAGAGCCGCCGCCAGGAGTACTGAGACGTGAGTGGTTTATTAAGATAGTATATGATAGCCTAGTTGAACTTTTTGGAGGGGAGGCTCCCGAGATCCTGCCCAAAAAGCTACCATGGATTATGATGCTAGTCGGAATCCAGGGGAGCGGTAAGACCACTACAGCAGGGAAACTAGCATACTTTTACAAGCGGCGCGGGTATAGGGTCGGGTTATTAACGACTGACACATATCGTCCCGCAGCATACGATCAGCTCAAGCAATTAGCCGAGCAGATAGGCGTTCCGTTCTACGGAGAACGCGATTCCAAGGACCCTGTAGGCATTGCAAGGCGAGGTGTGAGGAAATTACTCGGTGAAGGAGTGAACGTAATAATCGTAGACACTGCTGGAAGGCATGGTTACGGTGAGGAGGAAGAATTACTTAGGGAGATGCGTGAGCTTGCCGACGCGATAAACCCTGACGAAGTAATTCTCGTTATTGACGCCTACCTAGGACAGAAAGCCTACGACCTTGCTAGGAGGTTCCACGAAAAAACTCCCATAGGCTCAATAATAATCACTAAGTTAGACGGTACCGCCAAGGGAGGCGGCGCTATATCTGCGGTCTCAGTGACTGGGGCACGCATAAAGTTCATAGGGGACGGGGAGAAAATAGAGGATCTAGAACCTTTCAGCCCTAGGAAATTCGTCGCTAGGTTACTCGGTCTAGGCGACTTGGAGACATTGCTTGAGAAGTTTAGGGCTCTCGAGGAGAGTGCTGAACTAGAGAAGCGTTTTGAAAAGGCAATATTAACTGGTAGACTTACGCTACGCGACATGTACGCCCAGATTAAGTCACTAAAGAAGATGGGTCCACTGCGTAAGGTACTTCAGATGATCCCCGGTCTCGCTATGATGCCCTTAGACGATGAGAAGCTTAGGTTGTCTGAAGAAAAAATGGATAAGTGGCTACACATTATGGAATCAATGACTTACGAGGAACTGGACAACCCATCAATAATCGATAGGCGGAGGATAAAGAGAATAGCCTTAGGCTCAGGCACTAGACCGGAGGACGTGAGGGAGCTTCTCGCATACTACGAAAACACTAGGAGGATGCTGAAGAACATTAAGAGGAAGAAGGGGATACTGAGGAAACTGGGGATAAAAGGTGGATTCTAAGGGCAGGGAGAACGAGCTACTCAGCAAAGCGCTGGAGGCGCTATTGAAGGTTCCCCTATGCGATAGGTGCCTAGGTAGGCTCTTCGCCAACTTAGGGAGAGGACTTACTAATGCGGAAAGGGGTAGAAGCATAAAGATCCTGCTTTCCATGATACTTCATAGTCGGGCAAAGACAGGTGATGAAGAAGCCAGATCCTGCATACTTAAGCTAGCCAGGAATGCGTGTTATCCCTTCACGGAGCTGGCACGTAGCTACTCTCGCCGCGAGAACAAGGAAACAGGAGAACGCTGCGCGCCATGCGCCATATGTAATAACGTCCTTGATCGTTTCATATCCGAAGCAGCATTAATTGCGGCCCAGGAACTTAAGAACCTAGAGTCAAAATCCTTCGTTGTTGGGGTTAAGTCCGGGTCGGACATTGAGTTAAGGGAGCAGAACCTAGCAATGGATTTAGGCATAGAGCACTGGGAGTCCGTGTCAAGGGAACTTAAGAGAGAAGTCGGGAAGAGGATACAATTATTAACAGGGATACAACCGGACTTTAAGCATTACGATGCTGTGGTGCTTTTGGATCTAGACTCACTCTCCGTAAATGTTCAACCACAACCCCTGTACATACTTGGTAACTATGTGAAGTTAGGTAGATTCATATCTCAAATGGAATGGATAGGAGAGGGAGGTGTCAAGTACTATGAGTTGTCTATCGAGGAGTCCTGCAGGAAGATCACACGAATATATAACGCAGGGGAACTAAAGCTTCACGCGGCTGGCAGGGAAGACGCTGACGCCCGCATGCTGGGGTCCGGAAGACCTCTTGTCCTAGAACTCAAAGTGCCGCGCAGAAGGGCTGTTAATTTGAAGGTCGCAGAGGTTGAAGCCTCAACTCCACCGTGGGTGATCATAAAGTTAAGTTCCTACGTACCGTACCGAGTGGTCCAGGAGATTAAGGAGAGGATCTCTCCTAAGGTATATAGGGTCATAGCGTATTCTCCTTCAGGTCTCACCAAGAATGACATCAGTACCTTAGAACATAAGTTTAAGGACGTTGAGGTCCGTCAGAGAACACCTCGAAGAGTACTACGCCGACGCGCCAACATCGAACGTGTGAGAAGGGTCTACGCCGTTAAGGGAAGAACTCTCGGGAAATACACGTGCGAAATACTAATCCACTGTGAGGGAGGGCTCTATGTTAAGGAACTTGTGCACGGGGATGAAGGCAGAACCTCACCCTCATTCTCTGAGGTCCTAGGAAAAGAATTACACGTGCTTTATCTTGACGTGCTCACATATTGTAGCGATAAGGTCACGGACAACTGTTAGCTTTTGTCAACGTTTATAAGGCGGACGTACCAGTGAGTTTTAGGTGCTCGAAGTGGTTAAGGCATCAAGGGGACCAAGAAACAGGACTAGGAAGGTATACAGGAAGAGAATAAGGGAGCGCGGAGCTATACCGCCACTAAGTCTAATAATGCATGAATACAAGGAAGGTGATAAAGTATACATAAAACCTAACCCGGCAATCCATAACACGTTACCTCACAGGAGATACGTTGGGAAAGTGGGGACAATCGTAGGCAAGCGAGGGAGAGCCTACATCGTGGAGGTTTACCTAGGGAACAAGAGAAAGGAGTTAATACTCCTACCTGAGCACTTAAGACCCGCACCTGCGTGATGGGGGAGCCATGAAGCTAAAAGAAGCACGCAATATACCCTACAGCACCGTGATGAAAGTGTTGGAGGAGTTGGAGAGCAAAGAGGTTGGCCTTAGCCAGTTAGCTTTGAGAGTAAAGGATTATGTACGTAAATTCAATAAATGCGCTCGAGCGGAAGAACTTGTTAAGGCACTCACCGAGTTAGGGGTAGATGAGGCAACAGCCGTAATGATTGCAAACATTGTTCCTGAAACACCCGATGAGGTTAGGGTTATCTACGACAGAAAGCCGCAACCCTTGGACGAGGAAACTATTAAAAAGATATTAGACATAACTGCTTCTTATTGCGTAGAGCGTGAAGAGTGAGAGTAAATACTCATAGGTGCGTTTTAAGATGAGCAGTAGGTACCGCAAGGGTGATAAGAGAGTAGCTAGGGAAGATTACGCCATAGTACTTGACTTTATGCCTGAGGGCAATCCCATAGATCCTCATCCTCCTCACAGGTCACGACCCATAGCTCAAGCAATTGGTGACAAATACTTCACGCTCTTAGAATTCTACCCTAAGCCAGGGGTAAGCATCAAGCAAGGAGAAAAGGTTTGTGTGAGCTTTAGGTTAAGGGAGTTGAGAGATAAAGTAGATTTCGTGTGGGGAGAGCCGATAACGTACGAGGAGCTTAGTGGCGTAGCCCGCTCATATCTACCGGAGGCATTAAGGAAGATTGTGCAGGAAAAAGAGAAAGTCTTCGTAACATTCTTTAACATAGCCGCGCCTCTCACGATTAAACTTCACTCACTAGAGCTTCTCCCAGGGATTGGTAAGAAAACCATGTGGACCCTGCTAGAAGAGCGAAAGAAAAAGAGTTTCGAGTCCTTTGAAGATCTTAAGGAACGCGGTAAGATAACTGACCCAGTAGCAGTTATTGTTGATAGGTTACTCAGCGAACTTAAAGGCGAGGAACGCTACTATCTCTTCGTCAATCCACCCCCTAATGTTAAGCACGCTGTCGTGATAGGGTACCTGCAACGCATATATAAGATGCTTGGATACTCTTAGAGAATACTGTACTTTAGGTATTCAGAGCAATAGAACCGCTCATCACTTCCTTACTTCATAAGGGGAAATGCGCTGGGGGACTGCTGAGGAATGGATCGCGAGGGGAACCTCAGGATACGGCTTGTCTTGGTGTCTCCTGAGGGAAAGATAAATTTTGGCTTCATATTAAGGCTAGCAAAAAACTTTAACGTTGATGAAATATGCGTCGTGAATCCCCAGTTCAATATCCGTGATAATGAAGTCCTAGAGTTCGCAGCTAGGGCAAAAGATAGCATAGATAAAGTGAGAGTCGCTGAGTCATTAACCGAGTGTATCTCGAACGCGTTAATTAGCGTGTGTACTACGGCAAAGCTGAATCTAGAGGGAGATGTTTTGCGGCAGGGAGTATGGATAGAGGATCTTCCCCACGTAATACCGAGGCAAGGACTAATCGCGTTAGTTTTCGGTAGAGAAAGCACTGGGTTAACGAGGGACGAGCTACGGCAATGCGATATCATTTCAACCATAGATACAGGAAGCGAGTACAATGTCCTTAATCTCTCCCATGCAGTCGCTCTATATCTGTACGAAGTCAACAGAATCAGAGAAATACCCTACAGACGAAGAAAAGATTACTGCGGTCAGCACGTGCTTCAAGCCATAAGAAGGTACTTAGATATCATTCGAGAAGCTACAGGCGATGAGCGGGGAGTAATAGCGCTGAAACACGTGTTGTTCAGGTCGAACATGAGTATCCCTGAATGTACGGCGATATATAAGCTTCTGAAGAGAATTATCCATAAAATTAACCAAAAAGCAGAGTAGCCTGCTCTTAGGCTTGCTATCAATCCCGCACGTGGTAAATCCTTATATACGTCTTTCCTCCCTACACCATAGGTGCTGATAGAATGCCACTACGCCCAGCAAGGTGCTATAAGGAGCTGAAGAAACCTCCCTATACTAGGAAAGAGTACATAGATGGTATACCGCAACCAAAAATAAGCAAGTTCGTCATGGGTAATCCCTACGGAGACTTCGATGTCGTGTTAGAACTCGTGTCACTTGAGTTCGCTCAAATCAGGCATAACGCACTAGAAGCGGGACGTGTAATGGCTAACAAGTACTTATCAAAAAATGTTGGTGACGATAATTACTTGCTAATAATTAGACAGTATCCACATCACGTGCTCCGTGAAAATAAAATGATGGCTTTCGCCGGAGCCGACAGGCTTCAGGATGGTATGAGGCAGGCCTTCGGGAAACCCATAGGGACCGCGGCGCGCGTCAAGTTCGGTAGTGTGATAGCTGAGGTCAGGATACCACGTTCCGCAATACCTCAAGCTAAGGAAGCCTTACGGCGTCTGAAGGATAAGCTAGGGATTAACGCTAGGATAGTTATAAAGGAATTGAAGACGTCTTCTTAGGATGGTCACAGATAAAAAACTACGTCTTACGAAATGCGGGAATCACATTTTCACATTAAGAGAGAGTACATTATCTAAGATGCAGAACGCTAAGAAGATCCTTATTCAAATACCTGAGGGATTTAAACCCTGCGCGACACGGGTGGTGGAAGCCATCCTAGCTAAGGCTAATGGCTCTGAGGTGGACGTTGATGCATCACCAAATTTTGGGTCATGCTTACTTGACCTTGGAATTGTTAGGGAATATAATTTAGTCATACATTTTGGTCACGACAGATACCCTCTCTGGGAGCCTCCGAGGAACGTAGTGTTTGAGGACGTAGTGTACGAGTCTGAATTACCTGAGGAAGTATTAAAAGAACTTACTAGGGACTTAAAGGAAAGAAAATTAAGGAGGGTTCTTCTTTACGTGACTCAGCAACATAAGAATCTCTATGGAACTATTAGAAAGTTCTTAATGACGCATGGGATTACCGTGGTTAATAATAAGAGAAAATCTCTTGCATTTGGATGTACTTACCCTGACATAGCAATGCTGTCAAGTAGTGTTGACGCCGTTATCATGGTTTCCGGAGGTTCCTTCCACTCACTGGGAGCAGGTATATCACTTGAAGGTTTAAAGCCTGTTTTTAAAGTGGATCCCTACAGATGTACTTACGTTGATATGACTGAAACTGTTAGGAGGGTTCTAAAGGTAAGGTTTGGTAAGATTTTCTTAGCCAATAAAGCTAGTAATTGGCTAATCATCGCTGGCGTTGCCGGCCAGTATAGACCTGACATAGTTAGCGCAGTGAAGCAGGCTATCATGGCTAAGGGTGGGAAGCACTTCATTGCGAGGTGCACGTACTTGACCGGTGCAACGTTGGCTAACCTAGATAACCCTCACGTGGACTCGATTGTAGTTACATCCTGTCCCCGCCTACCTATAGATGACTTGTCAGATTACCATAAGCCTGTCCTGACTCCTGGGGAAGCACTTTACGTTTTGGGGAAACTTCACTCCTATAGGTTTCCTTGGTGATCTCCCTGAGGAAGAAGGAGCTTGAGCGTGAAATTGAGGCGGTACCTAAGTTTAGTAGCCCATCGGAAACGTTGGAGCAGTACATTACGCCCTCTAACATTGCTGCTGACATGTTGTGGTTAGCGTATATGACTAATGACTTAAGCAGTAAGCTAGTATTCGATTTAGGATGCGGTACTGGCAGGCTGTCTTACGGTGCCGCATTACTGGAGGCGAGTCATGTTGTTTGCGTCGATATTGACTACGATGCCTTAGGCGAGGCTAAGGATTTCTTGGAGCCTCGTGTAAGCGTTCCCGTAAGCTTCATTGCAGGGGACATAAGGGAGTCAATCCCCATTCGGGAGGTACGTACATGCACTGTGGTCATGAACCCTCCCTTCGGCGTTCACTTAAGGGGAGCCGATGTGGACTTCATTAAGGCAGCACTATCGATTTGTAAAACCGTGTACTCCCTTCATAAAGTGAGTAGGGGCCTCTTCAACATTCTGTCTAGGGTCGCGCACGAGTCCGGGTCAACATTCGAGGTTGTTAAGTCATTCGATTTTCCTATAAGGTGGTTTCTTCCTAAGCATAGAAGGAAGATCTATTATGTCAAGACCGTACTAGTTAGGTTCAGGCGGAGGTATGAGGAAGCATCACAAATTAAAGGTTAGGATCACTTAGTCAAGTAGGAGGATGATCCTTGGGGAGATTGGATGAGATACAGGGACGGAGAGTGACCCCTGGAGAAGAGATATGCGTAATCGAGGAGTTCCTGCCGGGCGTGGGTACCTTTGACCAAGATGGCGTGGTGAGGGCCGCCATGACGGGAGTAACACAGGTAGACATGCTTAGCCGGGTAGTGTTTGTAAAGCCCTCTGTGAATCCCCCTAAGATGCCTGAAAAAGGCGACATAGTATATGGAATCGTGCAAGTAGTTAAGGATGAGTTCGCTATAGTTAAGATAGCTGGCGACTATCACGGTCGCCGGTACCCCACGTGCTTTACAGGGCTTCTACACATCTCACAGTCCACCGACAGGTACGTTAAGAATCTCTACGAGGTGGTACGCGTCGGCGATGTCCTTAAGGCTAAGGTGCTGAGCAACTACCCACCCTACAACTTAACTATTAAGGAGCATAGATTAGGTGTCGTGCTAGCATTCTGTGGAAAATGCGGAAATCGCATGATTAGATCAGGTAGCGACACACTGAGATGTGATACATGCGGCAACGTAGAAAAAAGAAAGGTAAGCTTAGATTACGGGCAACTTAGGGTTCTTCACCTATGACTACGTTCAAATTCGCGCTTTCCTGCGGAGGTCGTAGCAAGTGTTTAGAGCTTCTTGACTCCATACTTAATGCCAAGGGCGTACGCGCGTCTTTAATAAGAGCGGAGGTTAAGGGCGATAAAATAGTGATAACGGTATTTGGCAACAGGGTAGAGGCCCTGCAGACGCGTTACGCTGTCCTGAAGGCATACAGGGAGTGGAGGAGATTAAATGCATGGATGGAGCGCGGAAAGTACATTAGACTTAATGACCTGATAAAGACTACAGGTAAGCCTTTTCCCGCAGATGCATTAGTTGAGGTATTAAGAATCTTAGGTAGCGACGCGCATGTGAAGGGTGGGGTACTTCACACTAATGCCCCAAACGATGTCGTTATGAATGTTGCAAGGGAATTAGCGACGTCGTTAGAGCAACTCATTAAGATCAAGCCTAAGGCATCATACTCTGCTAAGTGCTTAATCACGTCACTCTCAGTACTGCAGAACAAAAGCATACTGGAGATCATAGAGGAGCTTAGGAATGAAGGGTTTATTGAGGAGGAGGGACATAGGCTTCTAGTGACTTCGGAGTGGAGAAGCTTATTAAGAAAACTAGCAGGAGAAGGAAGGGGCTTAGCTTGGAGGTAGTGATTAGAAAGCACACTGATAGGGAACTCGTGATTAAGTTAGTGGGCGAGGACCACACCATAGGCAATTTAATAGCTAAGATGGCGTTAAGCCACCCTAACGTTCGCCTAGCTGCATATACTGTTGAACACCCCCTCGAGGGAAGCCCTGTAATAAGGATAGTAACTGATGGAACAGTGGATCCTGGTCAAGTATTGAAGGAAGTTGTGGTAAGATCTAAGGAGATCACAGAGAAGTTACTTAAGGAACTTAGGGAGACTTTAGGAGTTGAAGACTGAATCACGCATTTTAATTATGAAGGAATTTGAGGACTGCTTAGGGCGTAACCTAACACTTTATGCAATAGTACGAGGGGAAAAAGGTATTGAACACCTAGGATTAACTGATGGACACAGTGATGCCGTAGTTAGGTACCTACGCTCATCAAAATTAATTGAAGAAGTGAGGTTAATCATTAACTACAAGGAACCTCACGAACGTGTACTTCAAGGTCTACCCCATACAGCAAGGCTGAGAGTGGAGGAGGGCTTGAGGTTTCTTGAGGTTCTGTCAAAAGAAGTGAATAGGTTAATATGTGCAGACACAACCTAGATTAGGTGCAACGGTGGGAGTGATGCTAGAGTTCTGTCCAAAATGTGGGAGTATGATGGTCCCCAGGAAGCGGGGAGATAAAACCATATTGGTATGCACCTCCTGCGGATATGTTAAGGAAGTGAGCGAGGTTGGGAAGGGAGTGGTAATCAGAAAGAAAATACGTCATAAGGAGACAGAAAGGATGTTCATACTGGACACTACGAAAGAGAAGGAAGGCGTCCCTAGAACTAAGGGTGTTAGATGCCCAAGATGCGGAAACGATGAAGCCTACTACGTAATACTTCAAACTAGGGCTGCCGACGAACCACCTACGAGGATATACACATGCACAAAGTGCGGCTATACGTGGCGTGAATACGAGTGACGTCACTCCTTACCCAGGTGGTTATTTTTAATATCCTAAAACACACGTGATTAAACGGTGTTGGGCGTGAGGGTAACTTTTGCTGACGCAAGGATCTGGCGATACATAATAGCATCGGCAAGTAAGTTTATCGAAACGGCCATTATCAAGGTTAACCCAGAAGACGGTCTCTCACTTAAGGCGCTAGACCCCTCCCGAACCGCATTAATAACGTTCGTTATACCCAGAGAATCCTTTGACGAATTTAGTGTTGACAATGAAAGTACATTAGTGTTAGACTTAGAGGATGTTGGAAAGATCATGAAAACTGCGGAGCGCGATGATAGAATTAGTATAGAATGGACAGAATCCTCCATATCTTTCATATTCGAAAGGCGGGGTGTCCCTCGGAGATTCATGATACCTTTAAGGGCTGAAAGCGAAGCCGAAAGCATACCTGAGTTGTCTTTAGAGTTAGGCAACGAATACATAACTTCAGGTACTGTGATGTACGATGCCTTGAATAGTATTGAAGATGTGGGTGAAACCCTGTGGATTAGTGGAGATGAGAATACCCTTAAGTTAAGGTCCATAAGCGACTTAGGTGAAGCCGAGGTCGAGCTGTCCCTAGAGAGGGGCACTCTGGAAAGTGCGAAAGTGGGATCACCTGGCTTCAGCGTCAGTTTTGGTATGGAATACTTTAGTTATTTAAAGCAACCAATAAAACTGGCAGACAGGGCTATCTTACGTGCCGACTCAGAAATGCCTGCCCACCTTGAGCTGAACTATGTGCAGGGCGCTAAACTAAGCTACTATGTCGCCCCCAGATCAGAGTGAGAGCTCCTATGAAGCTTACCGAGGCCAAAAACATAGTGCGAGAGTTACTAAGGGAATACTACTCAGAAGCACGGCTTCGTCTGCCGGAAAATTATATGCTTAGAGAGTTTGCATTTCAACCGTTTAAAGGTAAATCTTACGTACGGCACTTATCTTTTCAAAGCATAGCATCCCTTAGGGAGTACCTGACTAGGCAAACACCTCGACAAGCATATTATTCCGCCGCGATATACCGGGATCCTGCAGCTGAGCGGATGGAGGATAAGGGCTGGTTAGGCTCGGAACTAATGTTTGACATCGATGTAGACCATATTAAGGGGTGTGACAGCGTAACAGTAGAAATCGGAGAGGGTAAAACTCTCAACATTGTTACTAGTAAGTGCATTGAACACGGTAAGGAACATCTCCTAAGGTTAATTGACATTCTGGTTCAAGACTTCGGCTTCAACCGTAGTGAGATCCTCATATATTTCACAGGTAATCGGGGATTCCACGTTGTGGTCGAGACAGAAAAGGAAGATTGGTTAAAACTTAACTCTAGAGAACGCCGTGAACTCGTGGACTACATAAAAGGTGTAGGTTTAGACCTGAATAAGTTCTTCCCGCAATCCAGGCGAATTAAACCTGCACCACCACTCCCTAGCGACGGCGGGTGGCGTGGAAGAGTAGCACGATCTAATCTCGAGTTAAATAGCATACTGCAGAATCCGGAAACTGCAATTGAACAAACATATGTAGAGATAGATGAGCAGGTTACGCAGGATCTTTCGAGGTTAGTTAGGATACCGGGCACAATTAATGGTAAATCCGGTCTTGTGTCCAAGATACTTAATACAGAGAGCGAAATCCTCAACTTTAGTGTGGGAGAACATCTCTCCCCGTTTAAGGGATATGCAATAGTGAAACCCTTAGTTAATACGCCTTCCTTTAACCTTTGGGGCACGGAGCTCATGCTTTCTCAGGACCAATTACTTAAAGTGAGTTTGCCCATTGCGATATTTCTAGCATTAAATAACGTTGCCGAAGTAGTTAAGGTAATGTAATATAGGGTATTCAAAAGTTCAGAACCTCACCACATCGAAGCACATTGTTTTATAGCGAGTCATACCTCTCTTAATTAGGTTGTCAGAGGTGATTCGGGAACTCTTATTGAAGGAGCTTACGTCAAGAGAGCACATCCGCATACGAAGGGAAGATTTGGAGAAAATATCTGCTGAGATTAATGACACTATTGACTGGTGTGCGTCTGGCTTAGAAACAGAACTATGCGTGAAGTATATCAACATGGTAAGAGAGCTCTCAACCGCGCTAAGTCGCTTTAGGCTTAAGAAAGCATTAAGTCATGAGCCCCCAGCAAAGTCCATAGATCATGAGGTGCTAAGTTGCGCCTTATGGATAATTCCCAGGTATAATGAACTCTTACTTAAAGGATTGTCCCTTACGCATCTTGGGATTGCTGTAAGGGTGAAACGTGGATTATCAATTAACGGCAGACTTGCACCTCCAGGCACCATTACCTTCCTAGACGAATTAGAAGCGACTTTGTTAGAGTACTTAGGATACGTTGAGATCATAGATCCTATGCCTTTGATTCATTAAGTTGTTGCTTTTCCGCAAAACTCTCAATCACGTCCTCGACATGCGTGAGCAGCCATGAGACAGCCCGTGCATCTACCCCTGTTACAGCATCTACTAACGCATACTTAACGATTTTCTTCTCCCCATCACATTCTATCAGTCCTATATAGAATGGGTAATACACTACATGAATAGCTGAGATTTTCCTAGCAAAAGACTCTATAAATGATATTAACCCGTCTATACTTATTCGCGGAAATATCACTAACTCCTTATTAGATACTGGAGGTTCACCTTCATGCAAATGAACCCCTCTTGCCTCTAGTGACCTTATTATGGAGAATGAGTTTTCCGCTATGGTCTTACGTATCTCTACGACGTCAGAGTATACATCCACCAGGGCTTTATTCAGTAGGAAGTTAGCAACAGATTTTATTTTGCCCTCACCTAATTTTAACTCCATTGCCAGTTCGCTGATAGTTTTGTATCCATCCCTTGTTAAGATCCTAATCATGTCCAGCGCCGCATCGCTTAGTTCAGCGAATCCTCCTCTGTCTTTCAAGGGTTTCAGTGTGTCTCCTTCTTCAATAACTAGGGATCCACGTATGCCTTCGAATGTGAGGGATAGTTCCTCAACCTCCCCTGACCCTTCCTCCTCGGGACCCCTAACTATGGCTTCAAGCTCGAACTCTATAAAGGGTAGGTAGATCAGGAAGTGATGTTTTAGCTCACCAACGCGTTTCAGGAATCCCTTCTCATGTTTCTTGAGCACCTTAATAGCGTTCTCCTCGCTTATGACTGGATGAACGTGAAGTACATCGTATTTTCCTAGCTCCTCTCTATACTTCACCTCTATATCCCTACCTACACGAACGATATCTATACCTAACTTCTTAGCTAGTTCGTAGGCCTCCACGCTTACATCCCTTAGAGCTATAATGACGACCTTATCGAACTTCCCTTCTTGTCTCCACACGCTAAATCTCTCAACATCCTCGGGTCTCAGTGGGGTGTCCGCGATAATGAATGCTATTTTTAATTCCACGCCTGTTACGGGTGAAAGCACTGCTAGCACATCAACCTTATGCGTTATGCCTGCAACCTCTATTAGGTAGTCAGGCCATATCATAAATCCCTGCTTCTTAAGTTCCCTTACAAGCCATCGCATAGCCCTCTTCTTCTCCAACACAACATCGCTTCCCTGCGCAGCTGGGGTTTGAGTATTCGTTCCCTCCTCACCACTTGAGTGTTATCACAAGGTTTTTAAAATTGACAACGACTGAAGTAATGTTCTCTCTAACGGATTCAACGACTACCCTTTCTGTAAACCATCGATATTAACGCAGGAACAATTAACGACGATATCGGTATCAAAAGTATCAAGGCTAAGTAAGACTCGGCCGAGAGAATACCAGCCTCCCGTGCGGCCAGCGCCGTTGTCATCATTACCTCGGCTCTTGGAATCATTCCTAAGCCAATTATTAAGGCTTCCTTTTCGCTAAATCCGCTTATTACCGCTGGTACGAAACATCCAATGAGCTTTGTTAAGAAACCCAGTGATATTATTACGAGAACTATGAACAGGGATCTGTCAAAACCAATACTGGTTAGTGATGCTATGTTAAGCATTGACCCAGCGCTTATGAAAAATAGTGGCGAGAACAGTGTTACGAGCGGATATATCATGGACTCGGTTTTGCTTGCCATGTACCTATATGATGAGAGCCCTAATCCAAGAGCATACGCTAGGAGAATAGCACTAAGCCTTAACTGAACTGCAGCGAATGAAAGGAGTAGTAACATAGCGAATGTTAATGTTAGTGCTGGAGCTTCCTCACCAAGCCTTGAAAACCACTTGTACATTGGGTGAGCTACCTTCTGGATGGTGAAGGCTACTGCGAACCAGAAAGCAAACGCCAACACAATTATCTCTAACACGGAAATCAACACATCCATTTCTGACTTAAGCTCCGTTAACCCCACCAACGTACTCAGCAAGGCTAATCCAAGTACGTCATCAACGACTGCTGCACCTAGCACTGCTTGCCCCTCCTTACTCCTAACCTTTCCGAACTCCTCGAGCGTCCTCACCGTGAGCGTAACGGAGGTGGCCGAGAGAGCGGCACCAACAGCAAAAGCCTCAAATACACTAATACCCAATAAGGGAAGAATCAATAGCGGGAAGGTTAATGATGCAATAACGCCCCCCACGGCTATTAGTCCAGCACTGCGTAATCCTCTTAAAAATCCCCTTAATGATCCTTCCAAGCCTATGTAAAACAAGTAGGTTATTATCCCCAGTATGCCTAGCGACACTGTGACCATAGATAACTCATAATGCATTAGTGGAAGGGCTAACCCTATCATTACCCATGCAAATACCTTAGGCTGCTTTAGTTTCTCGACGATAAACTCAATCAACCTAGCAATAATTAATAGTACTGCTACTTCCACAAACCAGTCGTAGAAGTATTCCAAAGTCTCATCACTACTAAGGGGCATTGACAGAGGAAATTAAAGACTTACCCACCCATCTCAGGTGTTGTTATCACTACTCGATCCCCGTCTCTGAGACTGGTATCTAAGCTTAACACTTGAGTGCCGTTGACGTATATGGCGAATATTAGCCTTCCGCTCAGTATCCCCTCACCTAGTCGTCTACTTATGTTCTCTTTTATGAAGATTACTAGGTCATACAGGGTGGACTCATCCGGTAGGTCAATTATGTGTACTCTTTTGTTTTTCCCTACTAGGTCACCTGCCCTAGCAAGTAGCACTAGAGTAACTTTCATGTTAGTCGTCCCACTATATAACTTTGTTATTTTTGTTTTTATACGTAGATTCCCTATCCGCTAACACAGTGGTATCGATGAAGGGCTACATACTTTTTCGATAGGTAAACATAATGTGTGGTGTTCGGTGTGATTAGGCATAAGGAACTTGTGACCTACGTTGTTGCTTCATTATTGCTTACGGTGATAAGCATGTTGCTAAGGCTAATCATAGGATTCCTTAGCGGCGTTACCGCAGTACTGATTGAAGGATTCCATGCTATGTTAGACGTCATCATTACAGCCATGGTACTTGTTTCGGTGCTAATCGTTCATTCGCAAAGGGCACGAGGATTACCTTACGGACTCTATAAATTAGAGGATCTAGTGACATTGGTTATTGCTGCCCTATTGATTATCGTTGCCGTTAATGCCGGGGCTGAGGGTTTAGGCAAACTGCCCAGTAAAACGTCTCTAGTCCCTGCATTAGTTCAGCTTCTGTCGTTGCCACCACTCGGTCTTTCAGCATACTTAAAGGTGAAGGCATCGTGGATTATTAATTCACCTTCCCTTAGAGCTGATGGCCTACATACCATTGGGGATGTTCTGGAGGGCGGAGGAGTTGCCCTAGGTTTACTGGCCTTCAGTTACACTGGCTCACATATGGCATATCAGGCTAGTACATTGATAGCCATCGCAGGGATAATAATGGCGGCATATGAAGCCGGTCACGATAGTGTGATTTCTATTCTTGATCTTCCTAAGGATAAAAACATGCTTAGGAAATTGTCCTCTTTAATAGAGAATGTTACTAGTGAACTGAAACTTGTAAGCCTTAAGGCTAGGTGGGCTGGCCCAGTTATATTCGTTGAAGCAGTCCTCAGAGCCCCTCCGCTACGGACTGTCGAGGACGTCTCAATAGTTTGCCGAAGGATCACTGACCTGCTTAAGCATGAAGTACCTTCCATAGCTGACGTTATTATAATGGTTGAGCCAAGTACACGCAATAACTTTACCGTATGTATACCTTTGGATGAGCCACTGCAAAGCGCTACAATTTCACAGCATTTCGGTAAGGCCAAATACTTCTTAATAGCTAGGATCTGTGAAGGAAAAGTACGTAACATAGAAGTCATGGAGAACAAGTATAGAGAGGAGAAACTTAGGAACATGCCTGCAGTTCTGCTTGTGGGGGCTAGGGTAGCCGAGTCATTGTACCGCAGGGGAGTAACTGACGTTATAGTGTATAATATTGGCGAGGTCGCCTACTCGCTCCTACTACGACATAAGGTAGTCATATGGAAAGCAGATAAACCTATGCAAGCCCGCGACCTATTGGAGAAATTCCTTAATTTTAAGCTAGAGAGACTTCAGGAACCGACCCATGAGGAACCTTGGATGAAGGCCCATAATACTTGAGTCAGCACTGAAATAAGGTGTTGAAATCAAGTGAAGCGTTAGTTGTCTATGGCGGGCCCGCGGGGACTTGAACCCCGGACAACCGGCTCCGCAGGCCGGCGCCCTATCCTGGCTAGGCGACGGGCCCTCGAAATAATTCCTTGCTTAGGGGTTTAAAGATGCTATTCTTTTGGACCATTGATTAAGCAATAAATTACCCGTGCAGGCTTCGCGGGAAAGTATTGTGATGTTAGTGATTCCTGATCTACTCGAGGAGTTGTAATGCCTCACTTATTTTTGGTCTAGCGCCTTGAGTGCTGCCTGGGCCATGTCCAATATTACTTCCCTTGGATTCTTTGCCTTCATTACCGCGGACGCTACTAGTACGCCGAGCGTGCCTAGCTTTATTGCTGCCTCCACGTCTTCTCCTTTGGTTATTCCGGCACCTGTCAATATTACTACATCTTTGCTAACTTTCCGAACGCGTTCCACAGTACCTGTAATTATTTCGGGTTTTGCCTTGGAGACAGGTATACCTGTTCCTATGAGTTCCGGCGGCTCGACAGCAACCATTTCAGGCTCCAGGGCAGCGACTGCGGCCGACACTTCTGGCGTGTTAGCACACACTAATGTCCTGACGCCGAGTTCCTTAGCTTTCTTGACCACGTAGTCAATTTGATCTATCCTTATTCTGTTCTCACTGTGGTTAAGCATTACTCCAGCTGCCCCTGTGTCCTTGATTATCTCTAGTGGTATGTGTCCAGTTACAGCACCTAGCTTGACTGCGTCAGCGTGTTGTGCGAATACTGGGATTTCCACTGCTTGAGCTAAGGTGCGGAGTTCCGTGAACGGCGGAATTACTATTATCTCGACCTGGAAACCTAGTTCCTTAGCTACACTTTCTGCCTGCTTCGCGATATCCAAGGCGGCCTTACCAAAGGCTGTGGGGTACGCCTTGTAGTTTATTGCCACGATTGGTTTCAAAGGATTACACCTCCACTACGGTTAATGCACCGTGTTCGCCTATCATGATGAGCGTATTAGTCAAAAAGTTACTTCTTACTCCTGGCTCTGGTTTCCCTTTACTCGTGGGTTGATAGGAGTGATGTCTCTATCTTGGGTTTCTTGGCTTTCGGCTCACCAGCCACCTTCTTGAACCTGTCCTTTAGCTTCTCTAACACACCGGGTAGCGTTGTGTACTCCATCTCTTCAGGCCCTAGCCTGTGTGGCATGAACGGTCCATGCCTCCTCATGTAGTCAGCGATTAGCTGTGCCGTCCTCCTGGTCTCGTCGAATGCTACGTCGTCGAATAGGTCTGCCGGACCTATTAGCCTACCGTTCTTTATCTGGAAGCCTAGCCCTACTAGCCTCGGCGGACCGTCGAACCTAGTGCACTTCGCGTACCTCTGCGGGACAGGCATTAAGGGTCCGTGGTGTGATCCTCTCATCCAGCCAGCCACTAGGTGTGGGAAGCTGAAGGGCTCAATCACTTCTCCGAGGGCCGGGAAGCCTGACTGTGCCCTAACTATGGCTACTGGGTCGTCCTTGCCTATGTACTGACCGGCTATTAGGTTTAGACGCTCTACGCTGACCACAGCCGCTATCTCACCGTCTGACTTTCTGTAGACCCTCCTGATTATGAACCTGCTTGGAGTGCCTATGAGGGCTAGGATGTCATACATCTCCTCGGGAGCAGCCAGTTCCACGGACTTGCCCTCGAACACATCGAAGATTTCGAATTTGAAGCCCTTGTGAAGCTTGGGGTCAATCACCAATCCCGCAGTGCTGAACGGATCAGCGAATATGCGGAAGAGCGGCAGGTTAAATGCTCCTGGCTCTGTCTTGTCAGCCATGAACACCACTACAGGCTCTGCGGGCCTTTCAACGAACTCCATCTCAGCCACGCCTGGGCCTAATCCCCTCACGTTCCCTGAGAACGCGTCTGTTAGGAGGTCCTGGCCTGCCGCGTATAGCCCGAGTTCCTTAGCAACCTTAGCTGCTTCCTTGAATGCGTTCCATGCTAGCTCGTGGACCTGGGATGCGTCGACGCCATGACGATGAGTCATGATGAGTTCTAGGTCGTCACCTACGTTAGTCACGTAGAAGTCTATGATTATACCTTTGCTCTTTGCCTCAGCTAGAACTTTGGTTGCTGCAGCGATTGTCTCTGGGTGTACAACGTGGTGGCCTGCTAGTGAACCTATGTCGGCCTTTATGACGGATATCGTGGTTTTGGGCTTTTCAGCCATTGTTGATTCACCATGCTTACACTTGAGGAGTCGTTTAAAAACTTAATGAAGTTGTTGTAATAACTTGAAAATTATTAACTTCGGCATATCCTAATGACGCATATTTCGTAATAATGTTATTAATTAATTTAGGTGAATCATTTTAGCTGCTGGGAATATAGTAGTACTCACCCATTGATTTTTGTTTCCTATCAAGATAGGAGCCTGGCTTATTTACTCTAGGCCTTCCTGTTTTTAAATCTCTCCTAAATGTAACGCCTATTGCCTTGAGGAAAGCATTCATACCTTTTCGTAAATCAGTAGGCTTGCATGCTCTGCCGTATGATCCAGGTTCTCCATTAAACACCATTACACGGTCAGCTACGTAATCTATTACCGCGACATCATGATCCACTAGGAAAGTGACTGTCTTCCTAGTCTCGCTAACTCTCTTTATAGCCTTCGCCACCGTTAATCTCTCTTCTACGTCTATGTAGGCGGAGGGCTCGTCTAGTAAATATATATCTGCCTCCTTAGCTAGAGTGACAGCTATGGCGAATTTCTGTAACTCACCTCCACTTAAGCTAGTTATGCTTCTGTCCTGCAGCCTGTGTAACCTTAATCTACGTATGACATCAACCTGAAACCATTCACTACCTGCTATCCCATCCTTAGTTAGCTCGTTCAGCGCCTCACCTACGGTGCTCCACGGAAAATGCTCTGCCCTGATGTATTGTGGTTTGTAACTTATGCGTAAGCCCTCTGTTACAGCTACACCTTCATCAGGTTTGAGGTCACCTGCTAGTAATCTGATGAACGTTGTCTTACCTATGGCGTTGGGTCCTAGCACGCCGATGACCTCGCCCTTGTACGCCTCTCCCTCCTCAACCTCCAGTACGAACTTCCCTAGTCTTTTTCTCATTGGTAACCATGTGATGTATATTGTCTTCCCTTCCTGATCTTTTTCGGGAGCATGAGCGTGGGTGTGGAATATTATAGGCTCCTTGCGTATACGCATGTTCTCTGCTGGAAGGAAGCCCAAGAGGAAATGGTTAATGCCTGAGCCTACGGCGTAGACTTTGGAGTAGATACCATAGGCTCCAGGCTCACCATAAACTACGGCTACGTAATCCGAAATATAATCAAGAACAGCTAAGTCGTGCTCGACCACTATCACGTAGCTGTTTTTCGGGATGTAGCTTCTGATCACCGATGATATACTTAGCCTTTCCTTGACATCCAAGTAGCTTGAGGGTTCATCGAAGAAGTAAGCCGAGGCATCCCTCAGTAACGCCGCGGCTATGGCGAATTTCTGTAACTCACCTCCACTTAGGTTTGAGACCTTACTATCCAGCATTCCTTCGAGGTTCATTTCTCTCTTCAATTCATTCAGCAGTCCGCGTTCATCTATTCTTGTGAGTATCTCCTTGACCGTGCCCTTAACGTACTTCCTTATGAGGTCCACATGCTGAATCTTATGTACGGCACGTATCTCACCGTTAACTAATTTCCTGAAGTACTGGTAAAGCTCTGTTCCCCTGAAATACCTCAGCACTTTGTCCCAGTTCGGCTCCTCCTCGTACTTACCTAGGTTAGGTATCAATTCACCTGACAATATCCTAATGGATGTGGTCTTGCCTATCCCATTCTTCCCTATGATTCCGACGACAACGCCTTGCTGAGGTTGTGGTAATCCGTAGAGCTTGAAGGCATTCGGCCCATACCTATGCACGACTCTCTTCTCTAGGTCATCTGGCAGGTTCACTATCGTTATTGCCTCGTAAGGACATTTCTTCACGCAGATTCCGCAACCAACACACACTTTCTCATGTATTAAAGCCTTCCCACCAACGATTTCAGAAAGTTCTATTGCCTTCCCACCACTGCGGTTTATCGGGCAGAACCTAATGCATTCCTTACTGCACCTGTGGGGCTTGCAGAGATCGTGATCCACCACAGCTATTCTTACCATCCCGCCTCACCCAAAGCACTGTTAACCATACACTGATTTACTTTATTTTCTCCTGAAACCATGTTTAAATCGCGGATGATGAGTGGTGACGGCAACGACTGGTGAGTGACGGACAAAGTTCTGACGCATTGATTTTATGATCGTTCCCAACACCTTAGAGTCTCGGATTAAATATTCACATTTTGAGTTCAAAGTGAGGAGGGAAAAACAAAGGGATTACCACTCCTCCTCTTCCCACTCTTCCTCCTCTTCCCACCACTCCTCTTCTTCTTCCTCCCACTCCCATTCTTCCTCGAGCATGGCTATTCACTCAAGTCCTCATTACGTATAATGGATTTAAACATTTCCAGCATGGAATGCTTGACTCACTAATGAAACTTCACCGTAATCTTCCAATCATTCAACGCAGTATTACGCGAGTCACTCACCTTGATGATACAGCACCAAAGTATGCTATCTTCGTGAGTATAGATTTAACTAAGTAATCGTTATGGCCTTCCATATATTGAACTGCTTCAGCCCTATCACGAATCCCGTATACCTTATTTGCAAGTACACTAAGGTCACCCTCAATACCTTTTACTTCATCACACATTATGCCGCTTCGACGCAAATCTCTAAGTAAAGGTGAAGCTTCCTTGTCCAAGCCTGGCAATCTTATCTCAACAGCAACAACTTCCTCTTTCCAATACTTGTCGATGAGTTTCATGACATCCCTTATCTGGCGGGTTGCGAAGAGATTAAGTAGGAATTGAATTGGGACGTGCTTGCTGATGTTTGTTCCGTTTTCGAAGGACCTATATGTCAGGAAGGCCGCAAGCTTCATGACTTTCTTGCCAGGAATTAGGGCTTTAGGTAGTAAGACCATGAAGTTCTTTGGGGTGCTCTGTAGATCACGAATAACATTTTTTGCCACGTTGGTGTAGGGTGCCCTTATGACGCAAAACGATATCGAGATCCCTGAGATATTCCTCTCTAATTCCGCGACGTCATTGAGTTCTAGTGTTATGCTCAAGGTTCTCAACCCCCGTGAACAACAGGAACTATCGCTATTGTATCCCCACATTTTAATATCGCATCGCCGCCCCCTAGTAGTGCATGGTCTATATTGTTTATGAACAACAGGAAAGAGGGCTTGAGTCTCCCTCTTTCATCCAATATCATTGTTAGTCCGTCGTATTCCCTGACTAGCAGTCTTAGGAATTCTGTCACGGTTATTGAGGACTTAGGTATGCTTACCTTAATTACGTCTTTGTCTGTAGCCGTTCTTAAACTACCTATTAACTTGACGGTGAGTTCGCACTTCTCAGTGTTCCCTTTCCCATGTTTACTGCAGGAAGACGTCATTTCCTCCCACGTTTCCTTGCCTTTCTTCTGAGCGAGAAGAATTTTTCACTCCTCATAGGTAGAGATCCCAAGGTTCATAAGTGCATAACCTTGTAGCCCTTCGCTCTCTTACTGCTGTACCTGGGATTCCTCCCTAGCCCTGAGCTTAGCCAAGTGCGTTAAGTATCCTGCGATTTGATTCCTTAACTTCTTAGACTTCAGGTATACGTACTTCTTTACTAATTCCTTGTTTTCTTCAAAATTTGTACTGACCTCATCTGGGTATAATTCCAGTAGGCGGCGAGCAGTCCTCTTCACCAGCGACGTCCTGACCTTCCCCATCGCCAAGACCTAGATAAGTAAGGTACCCCTGTTTTTAAGCTATTTGCCCGTTTCTTTTCTTTAAAGTTTATATAGAAGTGGATCAAGAGTGAATCAAGGGGTTAACTATGTCGGCTAGAGGGATAGTCCCTACGGCAGGGCTACCTGTCCTGATACTTAAGGAGGGAACCCAGCGTACCTCAGGTGCCGAGGCACTGAGATCAAACATGATGGCAGCAATAACTGTTGCTGAGATGCTACGCACAACCTACGGACCACGTGGCATGGATAAGATGCTAGTGGACACTTTAGGCGACATCACCATAACCAACGATGGTGCTACCATACTTGACAAGATGGACGTACAGCACCCAGCAGCGAAGATGCTCGTACAGATAGCCAAGGGACAAGATGAGGAGGTTGGTGATGGTACCAAGACCTCCGTGATATTCGCTGGCGAGTTGCTTAAGGCTGCTGAGGACCTCCTAGCTAAGGATGTACACCCGACCGTCATAATAAATGGATTTAAGAAGGCGTTAGACGAAGCAATAAAGCACGCGGAGAAGATCGCTAAAACTGTTAGCCTAGATGATGAGGAAATCCTAAAGAAGATTGCCTCAACTGCCCTAACAAGCAAGGCCGTGCACGGTGTTAGGGAGAAGTTTGCTGAGATCGCGGTTAAGGCCGTGAAGCAGGTTGCTGAGGAAAGGAAGGGAAGGATTTATGTGGACTTAGACAATATCCAGATAATAAAGAAGCATGGCGGATCCTTAGCTGATACTAAGTTGATTTATGGTATTGTGTTGGATAAGGAGGTTGTGCATCCTGGCATGCCTAGGAGGGTTGAGAACGCTAAGATAGCGCTAATCGACGCACCACTAGAAATAGAGAAGACCGAGATCGACGCCGAGATAAGGATTAGCGACCCAGAAATGATGAGGAGGTTCATAGAGCAGAAGGAGAACCTCCTTAAGGAGATGGTTGAGAAGATTGCTGCTACTGGCGCTAACGTCGTGATTTGTCAGAAGGGCATTGACGACGTGGCACAGCACTTCCTAGCAAAGAAAGGAATCCTAGCAGTAAGAAGAGTAAAAAGATCAGACATGGAGAAGCTTGAGCGCGCGACTAAGGGAAGGATCGTGAGTAACATTGATGACTTATCACCTGAGGATCTGGGCTACGCAGAACTTGTAGAGGAGAGGAAAGTTGGAGAGGACAAGATGGTGTTCATAGAGGGCACTAAGGACCCGAAGGCCGTGAGCATCGTCATCCGCGGCGGCCTAGAGAGAATCGTTGACGAGGCTGAGCGATCACTAAGAGACGCGTTAAGCGTGGTGGCAGACGTACTAAGGAATCCAAAGATCGTGTATGGAGGCGGTGCCTTCGAGGCCGAGATAGCCAAGCACATACGCGAGTTCTCAACCCACGTAAGTGGTAAGGAGCAACTAGCTGTTCAGGCGTTCGCTAAGGCACTAGAGGGCGTGATATCGGCGCTAGTAGAGAACGCAGGTCTTGATCCCATAGACATAATCTCAGACTTAAGGCAGGCTCACAGCAAAGAGGACGGCGTCAAGTATGGCGTTAACATATTCACAGGTAAGATAGAGGACATGGAGAAGCTAGGAGTAATAGAGCCACTAGCCGTTAAGGTCAATGCGCTTAAGGCCGGAACAGAGGCAGCAACACTAATTCTGAGGATAGACGACATAATAGCTGCGTCAAAGGTAAAGGAAGAAAAGAAAGAGGAGAAAAAAGACTAAGCTAACATTTTAACCCTTATTAATATTATTTATTCAAATAAATAAAGAATTCAAGGTGCCACACCACTTTAAGGAGAATAATTCCTTACCCGTTTTAGGAATACACTAGCAATAATAACCATAGTTTACTATTACTTCCATAGTTTGAGTTCCCGTGGAGGTGCCAATGATCCGCATCTTACAGGACAAGAAGGCTATAGTTATCTCAGGAGTGCCTGGGTCAGGTAAAACTAGTACCGCACTATCACTGAGCACAGTATTAGGCGCGCTGTATGTGAACTTATCAGCGCTTTCTGCAGTCTCCTGCCTTCTTGAAAGCTATGATAGGTCTAGGGATACGTATATCATACGTGAGGAACCATTAGTAAACTTGCTGGATAACATTGTATCGAACTCGAAAACGCCTGTAGTTATTGATAGTCATTACGGGGAACTCGTACCAAGTCACCACGTAGCCATAGCGATAGTTCTCAGGATTCATCCCGAGGAACTTCTTCGGAGGCTACTGAATAGTAGAAAATGGTGGGCACCCAAGAAAATAGCTGAAAACGTAGCAGCCGAACTAATGGGATCATGCACCAATAGTGCTATCACAACGTATGGCCTTGAAAAAGTGTGTGAGGTAAATGTAACTAGCCTCTCAACAATTGAAGTTGTGAGAAAAATAATGGCTATCATTAAGGGTATTGCTCCATGCATCGCGAACATTGATTGGTTAGAGCACCACGTATCAACAGAAGTTCTCGAGTTCCTTGCTAGGTATAGTCAACCCTAACAAGCACGGGGCTTACCAGTGAGGGCGCATCAACAACGACCTCACCAATCCCCAACCGTGGTAGCACTTTATCAACAGCAACCCCACTTCCCACGGATCGGACTATCACGTCTACATCATCTCGTGACTTTAGTGCATGAATTATCTTGATATTCGAGTTCGATATTATTCTGTAGCTCAGAAGAGCTGGTGACTGCGTAATTAGCGTTATACCCATGTTAAGCTTTCGTACTTCAGCCATCATTCTCTCTAACAATGATTTACTGCTGGTTAAGATGTTATGTGACTCATCAACTATCACAAAAACTTTGTCCGCGATTAGGTGCCGACTTTTAAACTCCTCTAAAAGTCTAAGAACCAGAAGCGCCATAAATTTCCTGACACTATACTCCTCAAAGACACTCAAGTCAATAACCGTTGGTCTCCCCTTACTTCTCTTAAGTACGCTCACTAGACCGTGCTCATTAGCTGAGCCTAAGTAGTTTATGTACTGATCAGAAAGAAGCGTATCAAGTTTCCGGAGTAGAGCATACTTTGACTCAGTCATCCATCTAGCAGTTACTTCGAATTCCTCCACAACGCGGAGAACCTCCCTAAAGCTTGTTAGTCCTTCCTTAAGGACTCTTCTGAGGATATAAGACTGCGGTGGTGTAAGATCCAATACCTCCTCCAATATATTAATTAACGATTCAACCCTTGAGGGGACAGGTATTTTATTATTTTCCGATGCCCTATAACACACATACTTACGGTTAATTCTATTGAATATTCGTGGAAATTCCCCGTACCAATCAAGGATCACTACTATTCCGTACCTCGACAGTTGACTCGCAATTATACTCGCCGTAGTAGACTTTCCAGAACCCGTTGTTCCGACTATTATGCAATGCCTCAGAAAATCAATGTGGTGCAAACGCACCTCTCTCTGCGGCCTGCTGACCGTTACCCCTACACGGACATCACCACCGTTTCCTACGAGTGCCGTTACCTTCATCTTACTTAGTAGGATGCGATTTTTTCTTCTCCGAGTGATTGGGAGATACGACCGTAGAGGTCTTCGTGGAAAGGGAATACCTTCTCGCATTTTACTAGTTCATATGATAATGTCTCTGGAAGCAGAGCACTTAACAATGCTTCAGCAATACCTCCGCACCTTTCACGGTCGTTAGCGTACATCCTAAATATTACATAAATGCTCTCACTATATGTTGAAAACACAGACCTCGCTTCTACCTCACTATCCGGACATGCCGACAGGAACCCCCTGACAATGGGCATAAAATCTACAATAACTTCCTCTGAGGTTCTGGACTTTATAGCATAACATAAAGTACTTCCATAACGCATAATCCTTCCCCGTATTTAGAGCTTAGCTTAAAAAGTGAAATTACGTCTAGGTAAGTAGGTGCGTGATTATGGAGATAAACAACGGCAAAGTTGTGCTTCAAGGGAAAGTACGTAAAATAGAGAGGTCAAAAATACCGAAGGTCTTCATAGCAGTTATTGATTGCGGTAATGTTAAAGCAAGTATGGACTTGGTGAAGGATCTAATGATCTTTAAGGAGGGAGATGCTGTAGAATTGTCCCTCAGCCGTGAGAAGCCGCAGTATCAAGAGGGGAAGGACCTCGTGATATGGGGCTATGTTATGGGGAAGAAAAAACAGTTGCTTAAAGATCCGCAGCCAAGAATAGTACATAAACTATTAGTTTCTTTATGGGGCTTCCTGCTGGTTATGGAGTCTGAGAGTGAGGATCTATGTAATGCATTCTCTATTATGGATAAAGTATACCTGAAAATTAAGACTTTAAGATGACTGAAGAACCGGAACTACAGGCACCGCATCAGTGCTTTGGGTTGAGGATTTAAAATAAGCTTAAATTCTGAAAAAGTAATCTACACCACTAGGTATAGGTCATGAGCGTTCAGACCGCCATAAGAAACCTGATATCAGAGCTCGCTAGTATTGTCGGCAATATTGTGACAGTCAAACTTGTCGATGGAACTACCTACGAGGGAAAGCTTGTGGGGATTGATGCTGGTGACAGGCTAACCCTACACTTAGTTCTTCAAGATGCAAAGTGCAGTGACGGTAAGAAGTACTATAAAGTCTTCATAAACGGTAACAGAATATCCGAGATAATTTCAGCTGAAAGACCACTCTTCGACCCCGAGGAATTCGCACACGTAATACAGACCAAATTAAACTTACCCCCAGGAACTGTAAGGGTGCTTAAAGAAGCGGGAACTGTCATGATTTACGACAGGTATAAAGTAAGCGTTAATGGTGTAGAGGGTTCGGGTGGTTTAGCCAGTAAAATTTACAGCGTATGGGAGGAGTACATGGAGGAGAAGAAACGGAGGTAACCCAAGGAAACTATTATTTTTCCTATCAAGGCTTGTTCTTGCGTTAAGCTTAATGTTATTAGTGAAATATCACGGAGACCTTGGGATATAAGGTGAGCTTCGAGATAAAGGATAAGGACTTAGCCGGGCGTATAGGGAGGTTGCGCACAAAGAGCGGGACCATTGAAACACCAGCGTTCTTTCCAGTCGTGAATCCCTTCAGGACTAGAGAATCCGTTACTGTAGAGAAGATCCGTGAAATAGGGTTCAACCAGATAATTACTAATGCCTTCATAATAATGCAACGCCTTGGCGACGACGCTGTCAGGATGGGTGTTCATAAGGTAGTGGGTTATGATGGCGTCATAATGACTGACTCAGGTGCCTATCAATTATTGATGTACGGTAGGGAAAGAATTAAAATAGACCCCGTCAAAATAGTTGAGTTTCAAGATAGAATAGGTTCTGACATAGCAGTCATAGCTGATATCCCTACAAGAGATGATTCCACCTACGAGGAAGCACTAGTGAGTGTAGAGGAAACGCTTCGGAGGGCCAAAGCTGTAGCAGGTATGATAGAGCAAAGTAATACGTTATGGGTGTTGCCAATACAGGGAGGAGTTTATGTAGATTTAGTTGCGAAGTCCGCAGCAATCGCTGCAACTATGAATGAGTATGGAATGTATGCCATAGGGTCTCCTGTCACGGTTTTGGAGAAGTACGAGTTCTGGAAAATAGTCGACATGGTAGCTACTGCCAAGAAATACCTGCCCCATGATAAACCTGTACATCTCTTTGGCGGAGGTCATCCAATAATAATGCCGCTCATGGTGGCGCTAGGTGTAGATAGCTTCGATTCTGCATCATATATACTATACGCCCGCGACGGTCGATACATAACGGAACACGGGACTTATAGAATAAAGGAGTTAGACTACCTGCCCTGCGAGTGCCCAGTATGTAGCAAGTACGAACCTAAAGAAATGCTCGAGATGCCGCGTGAAGAACGCGTTAAACTGGTCGCTATCCACAACCTCTACGTCATAGCCAGAGAGATACGTAGGATAAAGGAAGCCATAAGGGAAGGTAGGTTATGGGAGCTAATAGAGGAAAGAGCACGTACCCATCCTTATGTCAGGGAAGCCCTAAATCGCGTGATTAAATACGTCGACTGGATTGAAAGATTAGATCCCGTGATAAGAGGCAAGTCCAGAGGTCTATTCCTATATGATAGAACATCATACTTCAGGCCAGAACTTCTGAGACATAGGAAAAGAGTTATTGAAAAGATATTGAGGGAGATAAAGAACAGGACCATAAACAATGTGGTACTGGTTCCGGCCAGCACCCTTGTAAAACCCTTCCACGACGCCGAACATTTCAAGAAGGTATTAAGATATCTCAACATCACAGATGAACACATCATACTTTTCTACGTTCCCTTCTTCGACATCGTACCCTATGATATCGACGAAACATACCCATACTCACAATTCGAAGCCCCCTCACACCCAGAACCATGCGTAATTAACATGATGTGCGACACTATACGGAGATTACTCAAGATAGCACAGGATGTCCAAGTACATGTTAAGTTCGTGTATGCTTCGGGCTTTGGGAACACTGATGCATGCAAGAAAATTCTTGAATTTTGCGAAAAGAGCAGTAATGTTCAATGCATTAAGCTGGATCAGAAGGTTTAATGGAACTCACATATATGGCTTCGGACCTTTCTCCTCTTTCCTTGTCGACTTTATGGCTTCCTCCAGTGCCGCCTCTGCCTCAGCCACTAGCTTTGAGTACTGTAATAAATCCTCAATATCTATGCCTAAGTTCAGTAATTCACTAACTTTCCTCACGAATACTGCAGCGGCACCTGGGTCGTATTTACTTGGTTCTGTGTACGGAAAGATTAAGAGCGTGGGTATCTTCATAATGTTGAATACGGTGAAGAATGTGGCAAGTGGACCCACTATGTAAAGCCCCTTCTCCATCTGAGGTTCACTGAAGCTCCATCCACAGTTGTTTATACATACCCACCTGAATTCCTCTTCTCCTTCCTGAAACTTTGAGTTAAGCCCGCCAGCAAGTATTGCTCTCTTGCCGCCTACGCTGAGAAACCACTCGGCGAACTTTACGGCGTATACGACCCTTTCCGGAGGTTGAGGTAAGGTATTGTTAACGAGTATCATGAGATCCTTATCGGGACACGCAAATATCTCGTATGGTGTCATAACACCGTACTCCTCTATTGCGGTGAAATCAGGCATGTATTTTGTGACCACATCCCCGACTTTCACTGCCTCTAGCTTAGATACTAGGTACCTAGTAGCTATGGTTCCGACGTACCCGAATCCCGGAAACCCCGTTATCAGGGTCCACGGTCTCTTATTTTCAAATATACCGCTGTACTCATCATAGATGTATATCTTGACTTTCGACATTACTCCACACACTCCCTAAGCTTTACAGCTGGTCCGATTATAAAGTGTATTATCTCGTCGGGGGAAAGAATTAGCCTGCCAACACAAAGCAGGTTATCGTCCTCATCCACCACGAGCGCCTCTGAACCTGCTCTTAAGTCATCATCAACGTACATGACATGCTTTGCAAACACGGAGCTACCGAACGTTACTAGATCCTCCGCTATTTCATTAACTACGATCACCCTTAACCTAGGTGGGGGTACAGTTTCATGAATTACCTTAGCCGCCAGTAATTTTAGATTGAATGTATATGTTGAGGCTAGGACTGTGGCAATTATTTCACCAGAAGGTGTTAAGATTTCCCTAATCTTACCTGTATTTCTCGAGATCTTCAGAAGTACCCCCTCAGGAAATACTTTCTCGCCAATACCGTCGACACCGAGTTGGTGCTCTAGTATCGCCCTTAGACGCCTTAGCTCCAAGGGCTTCGCTTTCCTAACTTTATACAAGACCCCTAAACCACCGCATGCGTATTCCTTTGACGAGGTTTAAATCCTTCCCGCGAGCTGTAGGGGCGGAACCTACCGTACAACACCTTCTTTATGGCATATATGAAGTCCTCCTGCGTTACTCGCCTCCTGTTATTCCTGAGGGCCGAGTAACCTGCTTCAGTGCATATGGCCTTTATATCAGCACCCGTGGCTCCCTCTGTTAGCCTAGCGAGTTCCTCTAGGTCAACGTCTTTGCTTATCTTCATTTTACGGGTATGTATTTTGAAGATCTCCCAACGACCCCTCAGATCCGGGAGTGGTATCTCTATAACCCTATCGAACCTTCCAGGCCTTAATAGGGCAGGGTCCAGTATGTCTAGCCTGTTAGTAGTTGCTATCACCTTAACGTTGTCTAGGGGGTCAAAACCGTCTAGCTCGGCTAGTAGCTGAGTTAATGTCCTATGTATCTCCCTCTCGCCGCTCGTACCCATGTCCATCCTTTTAGATGCTATAGCATCGATTTCATCAATCAATACTATGGCTGGCGCCTTACGTCTGGCGAACGCGAAAAGCTCCCTAACTATCCGCGCACCCTCACCAACGAACTTCTGCGCAAGTTCTGACGCCACTAAACTTATGAAGGTAGCGTTGGTTTCGCCAGCAACCGCCTTAGCTAGTAGTGTCTTACCGCAACCTGGAGGTCCGTAGAGTAGGATGCCCTTAGGCGGCTCAATACCTAATTCACGGAAGAGTTCCGGATGCTTCAGTGGGAGCTCCACAACCTCACGTATTTCCTGTATCTGCTCCTTTAACCCGCCAATGTCGGAATACCGTACTGGGGGTCTCTCTATGACTTCCATTCCCCTAACGTAAGGATCCTCCCTGCTCGGCAGTACCTCAACTATTGTTGAGCCTCGCTGATTTAGCGCTACCTTCACGCCAGGTCTTAGTTGCGCCTTATCCACCTCCCCCGAAACACTGACAATTAAGTGAGGACCTGTTGTACTCTTCACTATGGCCCTACCATCAGGCAACATCTCGAGGAGTGTGCCCTCAATAAGCGGGGTCGACATTAGCTTCTCTATCTCACGCTTGTAGTAGCCGAGCTCGCTACGTAAGTAGTTAACCTCGGCCTCAAGCTCCTGTACACGCATCTCAAGGTACTTAACGTAGTCCGTTATGCCACGTCTGCGCACACTGAAGTCAACGTCCGACAAACCACTCACCACTATTAAGATATGTTCTAGAAAACCTAAAATACTAAGAGCCTTAATATTGTGAAGCCCTCTCCTTAATACCTTAATGTTGTCGTCGAATAACTAAGCTATATTAGTCTAGAGGCTAGCAATAATCCTAGGAAGGTCGGTACTCTTGAGCCCGAGGCCCGACATAATCCACTGTGAAATGTGTGGTCGTCCTGTAAGAAGGAGAGATTCTAAGGTAGTGTACATTGAGGGTGCCCGCTTAGTTTTATGTCCTCAGTGCTACTCAAGAGTGGCAAAGCGGGCTGTGAAGGAAGAGGTTAGAAGTGCAACTACTAAGAGAATAAATACTCCAAGGACTCGCACAACTGCAGGAAGGTCTGCAAGAAGGAGAAGCCTAAAGCTTGAAAATTATGAAGTTGTGGAGGATTACGCTAGGCGAGTGAGGGAGGCTAGGGAACGGTTGGGCTGGACGCAGAGAACACTCGCCGAAGCCGTAAGGGAGAGTGAAAACGTTATAAAGAGGATAGAGGCAGGCAGGCTAACCCCCACTATAGAATTAGCTATGAAATTAGAGAAGGTGCTTGACATTAAGTTGTTGGAGCCAGTGGTTGACAACGATTTCACAGGTTCCTTGGGCGGGTTAGGTGGTCCCTCAAAGGAGCTTACACTAGGTGACATAGTTTCCATAAGAAGGAGGGGAAGTAAGGAGTAATGAACTGGCTTCATAAAAAAGCAGTACTAATATCACGTGAGGACGATCTTGAAGAGGCATTAGCCCTCATAAAGTGTTTGGATAATGTGGATGTCATTAAAATAGTAAGCCTCAAGAGAAATTACAGGATTGACAGCAAGTCTTACGTAAGGAAGGGCAAGTTGGAGCAACTTAAGCGAGAGCTTGAATCTCTAGAATATAAGGTTGACATTCTCTACGTTTACGATGTTTTGAAGCCACGTCAGGTAGTGAATCTAATGAAGGATCTAAGGGTCGATGTCAAGGATAAGGTAGGTCTTATATTGGAGATTTTCGCAGCACATGCGGGGTCCAAGGAAGCCAAGCTACAGATAGAAATGGCTGACATATTACATAAATTACCTCTCATAAAGGAGTGGATCAGAAGGGCTAAGATGGGGGAGTTACCTGGCTTCATGGGTCCTGGGAGGTATGCTGTTGACGCTTACTACACACACATGAGGAGAAGACTCAGTAAAATAAAACGGGAGTTAAAGGAGTTAAGAGTGCGCAGATCTTTAGCTAGGTCGCAAAGAATCCGAAAGGGCATGCAGCAAGTCGCTATAGCAGGGTATGCCAACGCCGGCAAGACTACTTTATTTAACAGAATCACATCTGAACACAAGCCCGTAGGACCAGAAATGTTCACTACCCTCACCCCTAAATCGAAGGCCGCCTCGCTAAAGGGCAAACGCGTCATTTTCGTTGACACAGTGGGTTTCATACGTGATGTCCCTCACGAGGTAATAGAGGCTTTCTACGCTACGCTGGAGGAGATAGCACTCTCGGACCTCACCATATTAGTTCTGGACTCATCTGAGAATCCTTCCCTCTTGCGCAGGAAACTCCTCTCATCACTTGATACACTGAGGCGCATAGGGTACGTAGGTAAACCGCTAATCGTAGCACTAAATAAGATCGACACCGTCGACAGCGCCGACACACTAATTAGAGATGTTGGTGCCCTGCTCTCAAAGCACTACTACTGGGCATGGCGCATTATACCGATCTCTGCTTTGAAAGGATACGGTATCGACATCCTACTTGGGGTCGTTCATGAGTACCTACATCCCCTAAGCTTACGTAAAAATAACATAACACCTCAAACCTCGAAGGTTCCTGCAGAAGGGTAAGTTACAATGAGTATCGGGACAAAGAAAAGGAAAGTATATGTCCTTAGGATAGGGCACAGACCAGAGAGAGACAAACGTGTTACAACGCATGTTGGTTTGGTCGCTAGGGCGTTTGGAGCTGATGGAATGATCATCGGGGACGTTAGAGACGAGAAAATCGTTTCGAAGATTAAGGATGTCTGTGAGAAGTGGGGACGGCGGGACTTCTACGTGATCTCAGGCGTTAACTCGGTAAGGTACGTACGTAAGTGGAAAGATGAAGGAGGTATTGTTGTGCATTTAACGATGTACGGTCTCCACATAGATGATGTTATTAGTAATATTAGAAGGGATCCTCGCGATATTTTGGTAATTGCTGGGGCGTCAAAGGTGCCGAGGTTCTTTTATGAGGTTGCTGACTTTAATGTTGCTATAGGTAATCAGCCGCACTCCGAAATAGCGGCACTAGCAATATTCCTCGATAGACTATTCGAGGGCCGTGAACTACACTTTATTTTTTCTGATGCAAAGATATGTATCGAGCCATCACCCAAAGGTAAGAAGGTGACTGTATGTGGTAGGGAAGGGGAAGGACAAGAACATCAATGACCTGCTAAGGTTCATTGAGAATTACGTTGGGGAGACTGGTAAGAAGGTATTCAGAGCCTTAATGAGTAGTGGAGATGAGATGCTTGACACTGAGATTATCGAGAAAACAAAGTTGAATGAACAGGATGTCAGGCGAGCGCTTTATGAACTCCATAACCTTGGGTTAGTAGCCTACCGCAAGACCAGGAATCCCGAGGACAGCCGCTACATATACTTCTGGAAGATAGACACCGCCAGGATTAATCAAGTACTGCTTCAGCGCAAGAAAGAGGTGCTGAACAAGCTCAAAGAACGGCTGAGATATGAGGAAAGCAACACGTTCTTCACATGTCCTGTTGATGGGGTTAGGCTGACCTTCGATGAGGCTATGGAGACCGACTTCAAGTGCCCACGGTGTGGAAGCGACCTAGTAGCTGAGGATAATGAGTACTTTAAGGAGAGGTTACGTGAAATTATAAGGGAGCTTGAAGAGGAAATATCACATGAGGAGCGGCTACTTAGTAGTTGACTTGTTCTGCGGGGGAGGCGGGTTCTCTCGTGGCTTTGAGGACGCTGGCTTCATCACGGTTCTAGCGATAGACAATAATAGGGCCGCTGCTAGAACATTCGCGGGCAACTTTAGTAATGCCGTGGTACTTGTAGAGGACGTACGTTCCTTATCCTGCGATGACATATTGTACATGTTAAATGGTAGGAAACCCACAATAGTAATAGGTTCACCTCCGTGCGAACCATTCACCGGTGCTAACCCAGCTAGGAGGAAAGAACCCCTAGATAGGCTCTACAAGGATCCTATAGGGCAACTAGTCCTGGAATTCATACGTATCACTGAGTGCCTTCAGCCAAAGGTGTTTGTAATGGAAAATGTTCCAGCCCTCCTTGAAGGCGACCTTAAGGTTGCGTTGAGGGAAGAGTTCAGAAGGGCGGGCTTTAACGTTGTCTTCAATATTCTACGAGCTGAGGACTACGGAACTCCCTCACATAGGGTTAGGTTGTTTGCATCTAACATACCTTTGAAACCCAAGAGGTTGCGTCGTAAAGTAAGCGTTTGGGACGCCATAGGGGACTTACCGGAACCCTCAGAGGATCCTGTAATACCTAACCACGAAAAACCTCCCAGACTCAGTAAGAGGAAGCTTAAGCGCATAGCTAGGTTGCAATGGGGACGCTCAGTAATACTCTACGAAGGTGCAGGAGGTCGTCGTTTACCTAACTTAATTCGACTACATCCACACAGAGTAGCCCCGACCGTACTTGGGTGCTCAAGATTCATACACCCCTTCGAGGACAGGCTTCTGACGGTGCGTGAGCAGGCACGACTTATGGGATTCCCTGATGACCACGTGTTCCTTGGAGGCAAAGATGAACAATATAACCAAGTTGGGGAGGCCGTGCCGCCAACAATGGCTAAAGCTATAGCCTCATACATACTCAATTTACTGGTGGGAGGAAATGCATAATGTAGTGGTCTGCATTCATAACGTGACATCACCACAGAGACTCATAGATGCAGCAAAGGTAGTGTTTGGCTTAGGTAATGCGAATGTCATTGTCGCATCGAGAGTAACTGGTATGGCTGCGCAAACAGGCATTCCGGAGGTCATGAGATACGCATACAAGTTGAAGAAGAGCTTCCTAGTTTTCCCAGCCCTCCAAGATGTTATAGATCTGCTGAAGCCTGACGAAGTACTGTTACTGGTTCCGGAGGGCTTCCCTGAAGCGGAGAATCTAGAGTCTAAGGTTACTCAGAGCAGGATACAGAATAAACGAGTTCTACTTGTGATTAGCGGTTCCGATGACGGCTTCACCCGCGCTGACCTTGGACTAGGGAATACCGTGTACTTACCGGGCGTTAAGGAATTTCTCCCGCTAGTAGCACTTGTAGCAATATCTTTGTGGGTTCTTGAGGCACGTAGCCCACAACCTAAGGATTAGGTCTCCTCCTTTAAAAGAGCTTTATAAACTTTTAGCACGATTCATTATACATCCTTTTAAGGTTCTTTATCCTCAATTAAGACCCGGGTCGGTATGATGAAGGCTAGGATAGCGGTGGCGGTAGTACTGTGCATCGTGATAGTGTTGCTTCCTGTATTCACGAAGATCCTGGAGAATTACGTGACTAGTACACAGGGGCAATATACGCGATCCAGCACAGCAACGTTCACTGCTAGTGGCGGTGGTGAAGTGCGATTTGCTGGATGCGGTGAGTCGCATGAAGGTGCTGATACCTTAATAGTTTGCCCATCGGAAATGTTTCTCTCTAAGGCAGGCATTACGGTTAGAGTCAACATTACTGTTAAGTTTAAGCACGCACAGCCCTGCCCTTATAGTAACTGGAAGATAAATGTAGGCACACCTTCAAACGCCGAAATTATCAATGAGTCTAAGACCGAGCTCGTGGACCCGTATACTGCCGTTAAGTACTTTTACATCAAGGTACAGGGCAACGGCACCGTAACAGTAGTATACGAGTACGGATCAGGATGCCCTTACGGGACGGAGGAGAAAGTTACAGTAAAGTATTACGTCGTTGGGAACATATCTACAGTAACTCTAGAGCAAACAACGTCACCTACGGAGACAACATCTACATATAGGGTCTTTGAGGGCATTCCCAACATCAGCTTAGAGAGTAAGAGCCTACAGATTAACGGAACACCCATTGAAGTACGCGGTTCTTGGATCTGCAACAGGCAAGAGTTACGATGGCGTGATGTCCTCACAGAACTTTCTCAGCTTCCACCATCAACTAAAGTTAAAATTGAAGCTATTTATGAGGAAGGCGCTTGGAAAGCAACGAAAATTGAGTTCAGTAATACCACGTGCGTCAGAGGTGAGGATTAAGATGAGGATCGTCGTATTAAGGAAGGTCGTCTCTCTTACTCTGTTTATCCTATGGTTAATTACCGGATTCACAGGGGTACTATTGCTGATAGGGTCATTGCTTGCTAGGATAGGAATATACGTACCCACCGCAATACCCGACATACACACATACGTAGGTTTTGGAGCTTTTGGTATCTCCGTAGTGCATATAGCACTAAACTGGGATGCCTTAAAGAGCTACGTGAGAATTAAATCTAGGAGGTGAATTGTTCTTTTTTATTACTGTTCTACTGTAAAATTAATACATAAGAATTATACACCCTCTAGTATAAGAGGATATCGACAGGGGCATACCACCGTGGCTTCAATCTACAGAAGAAACTGGAACACGAACACGCGCAGAAACAGCGCCGACATCATGATAAGCATGCTTAAATTCATTAATGAACAAGGATTCGCACTAAAAACACACATATTGTACAACGTGAACTTAAACTCTCGAAGTCTTGAAAAGTTCTTGAGGAGACTTATGGATGCGAACCTAGTAACAACAGTTAAACGTGAAGGAAGAGAGCAATTTCAAGTAACCATGAAAGGAAAACTATTCTTAAGCTATATCGATAGGGCGTTTACTATGCTAGAAGGAAGTAATTGCTCCGAGACAATCAAACTAAAATCCTCGACAAAAAATGTACTGAAACTTAAAGGGAGAATAAAGATTAGGGAAGGTGTGGTTCGTCACGGAAAGAGTGGCGCACGACACATACTGAATATGATCTTGGAGATCCCTTCGAGTAAAGGTGAAACTCAAGAGGTTTACGTAAATATCCTGTGCGGTAACATTAACCTAACAGACGCTGTCCTTTCCTTAGGTTCAGTAGTAGCGGTTTCCGAAGACGTGGGTCTACCAGCAGTAGTAATAGTGCCCTCAAGGATTCGTCCACAATTATCAAATCTAGTATCACAAATACAGGTAAACAACGAGTCCCCAAGTGTGATAGTGCTAGGTAAGGAGGAGTGGGAACTTTTAGAGGACACTCTCGTTAGGGCCATAAGATTTTTCGAATAATATTCCAAACTAACACCATTACTATTTCTCAAGGAGTACTCAAGGGAACAAGCAAGAGAACCTGAACATTATTGATTTACGAAACGTAAACCAAGATTACTAAACCTAATGAAAACCGCGTGAGGTGGTAGCCGGGCGGGGATTCGAACCCCGGTCACGGGGGCTCTTCCCCTAAGCAGCCGGGTCCAAAGCCCCGCATCCTTGGCCGCTAGACGACCCGGCTCCAGGTAACAGCATTATATCGCGGGATTTAAGGTTAACCTTGCCTCCGATCCATCAACCCTTAAGAAAAGTGAATTTGTGAATCATGAGGTTCCCCCTTACATAAGGGCAAGTAGAAGTGCCTGCGGAATTGGTGGGCCCGCGGGGACTCGAACCCCGGACCTCCGCCGTGTGAGAACACAAAAGTATGAAAGAATACGTATGGACAATATGTATGGTATCCAAAACGATAACTATGGCGAATATCATAGTGATATTACTTCATCCTGGAATATGCATGGAGTTTAGTGGGGTTTATAGAGATGGTTATGTGAACCGCTAATTGACAAGTTTGTGAGGATTGTATAGTGGAGCAATTATTTATATGCACGTCCTCTAGGGCCAATAAAATGCACTGTAATCGTCTTGGAACTCCAATTAATGGTGTATACAACCCGTATATCGCCTATGCGAATCCTAAAAGTATCCTCAAAGCCTTTGAGCTTCTTTATGTCATAATCTCTAAATGGAACAGGATTTACTTTTAACCTATCGAGAACTTCCAATACTCTAAGCCTGTAGCGTTCGGGAAGCAATTCTAAAGCTCTAACAGCCCTACGTTTTACCTTTATTTCAAAGAAATTTTCGCTCAAATAAACTCCCCGCTACTCGTTTCCTGTTAGCTTTTGTTTAATTTCATCGAGGTCTATTAACTCATCCTCCGACTTTATGGCATCAATTTCATCAGGAAGGGGCTCGGTCTCTTCAATATTTCTTTCAATAATGAAACGTATCATGGACTCCAATCTAGCTAGCCTCTCCTTTATCTCCCGAATCTCTAACAAGAGTTCAGAGCTTGCCAATCTTTCCCCAAAGTAATTTAACGTAATTCAATCCTAAAAGTTGTTAGTTAACATGAAATCATGATGGTCGTTTTGGTGGGCCCGCGGGGACTCGAACCCCGGACCTCCGCCGTGTGAG
>Ga0256914_1000187_pt1 | contig 59542 bp, 49 predicted proteins | sample HulkmetaG_FD_191571 | JGI IMG/M metagenome (GOLD analysis project Ga0256914, IMG submission 191571) | Hydrothermal chimney microbial communities from Main Endeavour vent field at the Juan de Fuca Ridge, Pacific Ocean - Hulk | ecosystem: Environmental > Aquatic > Marine > Hydrothermal vents ...
GCTCATCACCGGGATAGCGCACGCGCACAGCATAGTCAGAAAGCGTATTGAGTTGCTTGGGATCTACCGCCACAATTATCCCGGCCCTTTCACACTGATCGCTGAGCAATAGCAAATCATGCACCTATGCGAATACCGTCCCTCTGGAAACGAGAATCGCCTTCAGATACTTTTCGGCGCACTGCTGCGCGTGGAAACACGCGCCATACGCCAACGGCTTTTTCTGACGCAAGGACAACCGCGCCAGCGCATAGTCCTCCTCAGCGCGCTCGACCCAGGACAGGGGATCAGTGACGTCGCTCATACAGCACTTTTCCCTGTTTCAGGATTCCCTGGATGAAAAAATCACCTTTGGCCAAAGCCCTTTCGATCTCCTGCGGGGTTCTGACCAGAATATCCACCGGAAAAGGCCGTGGGAGCAAAAGGCGCGAAACGGCCCAGGATCGATCCTTGCTTGGTGCATCGGTTTGCATCACGACCAACAGATCTACATCGCTGTCGGGTGTCGGCGTGCCACCGGCATACGACCCGAACAGAATGATCTGTTCCGGTTGCAACGCCCGCGCGATCCGCCGCACGGCCTGGGGCAAAGTTTCAGAAATTGGTCGTTCGCAACCGGTTGGCACGATAGCGGGCAGGTCAGACACCGTGTGCCGCCGATACGTGCGTGTCATTGGCTCAGACATCGTTTTCTTCCCGATCCCCAGCCCACCAATCCCCAATGGACCACCTACTCCCGATTGTACCGCTTCAACCCATCCTCATAGGCGTCGCCGCCGTAAATGTCGTTGACCACGATGACCGGGAAATCCTCTACCTCCAGCCGCCGCAACGCTTCGGCCCCCAGGTCCTCGTAGGCGATCACTTCCGCCTTTTTGATCCGTTTGGCAATGAGCGCACCCGCCCCACCGATGGCGGCCATGTAGACGGCTTTGTATTTCTGCATCGCTTCGCGCACCGGTTGGGAGCGGTTGCCCTTGCCGATCATGCCCTTCAGCCCCACTTCCATCAGGCGTATGGCGTAGGGGTCCATACGGTAGCTGGTGGTCGGCCCGGCGGAGCCGATGGGATCGCCCGGCTTGGCCGGGGCCGGTCCCATGTAGTAGATGATCTGCCCTTGCGGATCAAAGGGCAGCGGTTCACCGGCATCCAGGGCGGCGACCATGCGCTTGTGGGCCGCATCCCGCCCGACATAGATGACGCCGCTGATCGTCACCTTGTCGCCGGCGTGAAGCTGCTCGATCACATCATCGGTCAAAGGTGTTGTCAAGTGCATCGTTTGCTCCTTGCTTCAAGCCGTAGCCGGCGGACGGCGCACATAGCCAAACCACGTCTTGACCAGGTTGTGCTCCCGCAAGTACCGCTTGGCCTGCTGCCGCCAGGCTCCAATATCACCGACCAGGGGCTTGCCCTCCAAAAGGGCGTCCAGGATCAGCCCCCGGTGCAAACAGGCCAGCAACTCGGCTTCTGTGAACCCCAGAGCGTCTACCAGGAGCGGCTTGTCTTCCCACAGCACGTCCAACCGTTCCCAAAAATCGGTCGGCAGATCGTCTGCCACTACCAGCAAATCGTAGTCGCTGGTCCGGCGGGCATCCCCCCGTGCCCGCGAGCCAAAGAGGATCACCGCCTTTGGCGCAAGCCGCCGTTCTAGGGAGGCAACGTATTCAGCAATTGCTGCCGGACGGCGTCTAGAATGTCTGTTGCCCATTGCAAGCAATCCTCGGCGTTCCGCCGATCGAAAAAGTCAAAAGGGATCCCAAACGGTACACCGTTGGGGTAGCGGGTAGGAATGTATACCCGATCCAGTTCGCGGGCTGCGCCCAGTAAAGACGCTAGTGCGCCCAGAGGCTGGATTCCGGCCTGCTGATCGCCCTGGATCAACACTAGGATGCTGTGAATTCGTTCGACATCTTCTCCCTTGGCGGCACGGAGCGCCTTGACCGCCTTTTCCGCCGCCTGCTGAGCGACAAAACAAGACCAATATATAGTCGCCACTGTCACGCAGGTTAGCAGCGGCCTGGAGGTCCCGCTCGGCTTGCCGGAACCATCGCCCTGCCTCGGTCTGCCAACGGCTGGCAGCGTTCACAACACCGCCTCCTTATGCCGCGCCGAATGGCACTGGATGTTGACCGCTACCGGCAGGGAAGCGATATGGCAGGGGAAGGTCTCCACGTGGACGGCCAACGCCGTGGTCAGCCCGCCCAGCCCCTGGGGACCGATGCCGATGCGGTTGATCCGGTCTAGGAGCTCGGCTTCCAGTTCGGCCACTTCCGGGTCGGGGTTGGGTTGGCCCACTTCCCGCAGTAGCGAGTGCTTGGCCAGCCACATCGCCTTTTCTGCCGAACCGCCGATGCCTACGCCGACGATGATGGGCGGGCAGGGGTTGGCTCCTGCCCGGCGCACCGCCTCGACCACAAAGTTGACTACGCCCTCGCGGCCATCGGCGGGTTTGAGCATGGCCAGGCGGCTCATGTTTTCGCTGCCCCCCCCTTTGGGGGCTACGATGATTTTGAGTTCGTCGCCGGGTACGACCGTCGTGTGGATGACCGGCGGGGTGTTGTCGCGGGTGTTGATGCGGGAAGAAAAGGGGTGTTCGACGATGGACTTGCGCAGGTAGCCTTCTTTGTAGCCCCGGCGCACGCCCTCGGCAATGGCTTCATTCAGGCTGCCGCCGACGATGTGAACATCCTGGCCCAGTTCCACGAACACAACGGTTAGGCCGCAATCTTGGCAAAGGGGCATTTGTTCGTTGCGGGCGATCTCGGCGTTCTCCAGGATCTGGTCCAGCACTTCGCGGCCTACAGGCGAGATTTCGGCCTCGCGGTAGCGGCGTAGGGCGGCCAGCACGTCCTCGCCCAGGTAGTAGTTGCTCTCAATGCACAACCGGGCGACCGTCTCGACAACCTGATCGGTGTGAATTTCCTTCACGCTCCTACCCCCTTGTAGAACGAAAAAGCACCTCTATCCGGCCCGATGTTTCCGCTTTGCTCAGGTGAGGTGCTTATCCGCAAGCTGTAAAATGCTATCCGATGCTCCGTAGCGCCTCCCCTTCGAAGCCAAGCGCGGGCATTATACCCCAATCGACCGATCTTGTCAAAAGCCTTCCCCATCGGATGTTCTCAGACCTGCGATTCCGCGCTGCGTAGGAAATGTCGGGTTGCACGTTCGCCTATCCGGCCCGGAGCGGCTGCCTGCAATGGGCCATGCCCCTCGCAGGATCTCCGTTGCGTCCTGCTCACGGGCCAAAACGGAGCAGGACGGCCAATCCGACCAAAGAGACTATGGCGTATTCTATCAGCACCTGTCGCGTCAGTCGATCCTGGAGCTGCTGGTTGGCCAGGCCGGTGAATACGTAAAAGCCCAGCAGCAGGATCAGCCCCCCCGTCACCCCGGAGATCCGCCAGTAGTTCATGGCCCAGATGATCTCGCCGGTGCACAACCCGGCGATGGCAGCGTACAGGGCCGTGCGGGTGAACCCCTGTCCTGCGCTGCGCAAAAACTCCAACGCCAACAGACCGCCTACCGCCGTGACCGCCGTAGCCGAGATCAAACTGCGCGTCTTGGCCGAGTAGATGAGCACAAAGACCACCAGGGCCAACAGGTAGGCCCAGGCGTTGAGGCTCAGACGGGCAGCGCGATACAATCGGTCATCCGGGTCTACCGTGTGGTATTCGGCACTGATGACCGGGATGAGGACCAAGCCGGTCAGGACATAACCGACCAGGCGGTAAAGCCTGGTCGGGGCTTGAGGTAGCAAAACCACCGCCAGGAGGACCGTCAGTGCGGGCAAGGTCCAGGTGACGAAGCTGTGCCGCGCTTCAATCCTTTGCGCAGTGGGGTGGGATCGGACTATGGCGTCGGTGCCGGCGCAGGTGATACCTACCAACAAAGCGGCCATCAAGGCCGTTTGGGTTAGGCTCACCGCCAGGGGAGAACCCAACACCGTAAGGCTGTAGGACCGGCCGGGCAACTGCAGGAATGCACCCAGGATCAGGCCCAGGACGACCAGCGAGGCTACTATGCTGGCCCGTTCTCGGTAAAGCATGAGGTTTCCTTTTAGTAGAGAAACATCGGTTTGCCCAGCATGTCCACGATGCGCGGGCGATACTGATCTACGTCGTACATCTCATCCACGTCCACCCGCTTTTTGCCGGAAACGACGCGGTTGAGGGGGACGTGGGTGTACATGCCGTCGCGCAATGCTACCATGCGCCCCGACCGCCCCTGGGCCGTCAGGTCCATTGCCAGCTGGCCGTAGCTGACGGCGACCATGCGGTCCAGCGAATCGGGTGCTCCGCTGCGCATCAGGTAGCCCAACTGCTGGTAGATGATGTTTTCGCCGGTGATCTTTTTCAGCTTCTCCCCCGTCACCGCACCGATGCCGCCCAGTTTTTTGTGACCGTACGCATCCTCATCCCCGGCATAGTGAACCAGGTCTCCCCCGATCTCGCGGGCACCTTCGGAGATGGTCATGATGGCATAGTTGCTGGGGTTGTTGCGTTTATCCTGGATCAGGAGCAGGGCCAGCCGCTGAATGTCAAAGGGCACTTCGGAAATGATGGCCCGGTCTACATCGGCCAGGTAGGCAGAAATGAGTGATGTTTCACCCGAATTGCGACCGAATAGCTCAATGATCGCAATCCGTTCGTGGGAACCGGTCGGGGTGCGCAGGTTGTTGATCATGTCTACGCTGCGTGTTACCGCCGTTGAAAAGCCGATGCAGTAATCGGTCCCGTACACGTCGTTGTCCATCGTTTTGGGAATGGCGACAATGGGAAACCCTTCCTGGTGCAGCCGAGCGGCGTAGGATAGCGTGTCGTCCCCGCCGATGGGGATCAGCGCATCCAGCTCCAAAAAATTCAGCACCCGCAGGATGTGGGGGGTAAAGTCATAGACGGCGTTTTCCCCTTCGCCTTCGATCGGTTCCGCCGTGCCCTGCAAAAACTTGGGAACATCGGCGGCTTTGACCCGCTGGGGATTGGTGCGCGAGGTGTGCAGGAATGTGCCTCCGGTGCGGTCAATGGTCCGCACGGTGGAGGGCTGCAGGGGGAGAAACAGGTTCTTGCCGGCCTGAGGGCTATCCAGGTTGCATTGCAACAAGCCTCCCCACCCCCGACGAATGCCGATGACCTCCCACCCGTGGGTGATGGCCCGCTCAACGACCGATTTGATGGCCGGGTTGAGGCCCGGTACATCGCCTCCTCCGGTGAGAATACCGACTCTTTTGCTCCTTGCCATGTTGCTCCCTCTTTGATCTGATCGGCACAAGTATAACAAAAAGTGACCGTTCCGTCAAAAGAGGGCAATGGGGACAGGTTGACCCCCAGGTTGACGAATATCGGTCGGTTGACTTTTGTTCCCTTGTGCGTATAATCTCTTTTGTGAATACCGGGGCCGCGTTTCGCAAAGGGATCGGGGCGACGGTTGCTCCAAAAGCCGTGCGCCGGATGCACAGGGGGCGACTCGTCTCCGACATTTTGTTCATTTTGGGGGGGCTGGCGTTGGCTGCGGCTTTGCTATACGCTGCTTACGCTGCCCTCAACACCTGGTTGATGGGGCAGAACCGCTATCTGCGCTTGAACCGGGTTGCCGCTCTGCCGATCCCGGCCATGACCTGGACTCCCTCGCCGACTCCTACGCCGACTGCGCCGCCGACCCACACGCCAACCCCTACCCCTTTGCCTTCGCCGACTCCCACCCCCACGCCTACCCCTCCGCCTCCTCCCGTGCAGATCCGCATTCCGGCTCTGGGCGTCACCCGCTCCATCATCCCCTTGCCGCGCATCCCCGACCGGCGCACCGGTGGCTGGACGTGGAATACCGACCGCCTGTTTCGTGCCGGGCGCAGCGATCTGGTAGGGCACTGGCAAGGTTCGGCTTCGCCGGGCCAGCCGGGCAACATGATCCTGGTCGGTCACAACTACGGCTACGGTTACAACGGCGTCTTTGTGCGCTTGGGCAGTCTGCGGCCCGGCCAACAGGTGTATGTGGTCAACGCCGTGGGACAGACCTTCACCTACCGGGTGACGCAGGTTCAAAAGGTGGGCTGGCGGCGCAAGACCTTCGGGGAGTTGACAAGGCATCTGCAGTTCCTGGCTCCCGGAGGCCCGGAGCGGCTGACGCTGGTCAGCTGCGCCGGGGCAAACTTTGAACCTTTCCCCGAACGGGTGTATGTCGTCGCCATGCCGTCGCACTAAAAAGCTTCGCCCTACTGCTCCACTTCAGGGGGCGTCTGCCGGAAGCCGTTTTGAAATCCCAGACCGTTGCCCTTCACCGGCGCAAAACGGTTTGGGTCCAGGCACGGATCCACTCCTCGCGATGGGCCTCAATGTCTTCCGGCGGCACGGTGGCCGGTTTCGCGGGAACCTGGGCAAAGCGCACGAATACGTCGGGCAGGGTTGCCTGCCGGTTCGCCGGGAAGACGAACATCGTCAGGGGGATGTTTTCCTGAAAATCTGTATCCAGCATAAAGTCTATCCATTGTTCGGCCAGGTCTCGGTTGGGAGTCCCTTTGAGGATGCCCACAAATTCTATCTGGCGGAAGCAACTCCCGTCGGCCGTGATGACGCCGGTGGGGGCTTCGTCAAACTGGCTTTCGGAAAAGTAGACCTCAACCGGCGGGCTGCTGGCATAACTGACGACAATGGGCCGGTCGCCTCCTTGAGAAGCGTAGGTGAAATTGCCCCAATAGGCATCTTCCCATCCCTCCGCTACCAACAGGTCGTTGTCCCGCAGAGCAGCCCAAAAGTCCAGATAGCCATCTTTGCCAAAGCGACCGATGGTCGCCAGCAAGAAGGCCAATCCGGGTGATGAGGTTGCCGGATTCTCAACTACGGTCAGACCTCGGTAAGCCGGTTGGAGCAGGTCCGGTAGGTCGGCAGGGGGGAGTAGATCGCGCTCGCGGAACCAATTCTTGTCGTAATTCACACAAACGTCACCATAGTCCACCGGCAGCAGGCGATGGGAGGGGTCCAGTTGCATTTCGGGGGGGATGTTTTCCAGGAGAGGGGAATCGTAAGGCTCCAAAATATCGCCTTCCAGGGCACGGCTGAGAAAGGTGTTGTCCACGCCGTACAGGACGTCGGCCAGGGGATTTTCTTTGCTGAGTAAGGCTTGGTTGAGCATCAAACCGGTATCCCCAGACTTGAGAAATTGTACCCGGCAACGGCATTTTTGTTGAAAGAGGTTGATGATCTCTTCGCTCATGTCGAAGCTATCGTGGGTCATCACCGTCAGGATACGGCCTTCCTCCGCCGAGGGCTTGGCCGTCGGCTCCGCCGTTGCCGTCGGCTCTGCCGTCGGCCCACAGGCCGCCAGCCACAAAGCTGCGACCAACATTGCCAGCCACACTTTTTTCATTTTCCTCCCCCTTTCTCGAAAATAATGCGGGCCGTCCACGAAGCGGACGCGAATACACGAATGCACGAATACGCCCGGCCACAGGCCCGAAAGGAGCGACTTGAGTCGCTTTTGCGGTTCAAATCTCCGGAACCGCCAAGACGCCAAGGGCGCGAAGGTTTTCTTACTTTTTCTCCTTTCCTTTGCGGCCTTTGCGCCTTCGCGGTTCAAATCTCCGGGACCGCCAAAGCGGGCCGTCCGCGAAGCGGATGCGAATACACGAATGCACGAATACGCCCGGCCACAGGCCCGAAAGGAGCGACTTGAGTCGCCACCGCCCCCGGCGCGAGTTGCCGGAGATTTTCATCCTTGGCGGTGAGCCGGGGATCGGTCCGCTTTCTTGGAAATCGCGGGTTGACCGGGACTTTCATCCCCGGCGGCGGTCTTGCGGTGGATCACCAACAAAAACCCTTCTTCCACCCCGATCCGTGCCTGTGGGGCGGTCATTTCGTTGCTCACCCCCCTGCTCCGACCGAAGAACAATGTTTCATCCTCCAACGCCCAGGCCAACCCTTCGGTCATCACGCCGTGGGCATCCCCGCCCAGGGGCAAGAGGGAAACCAAATCCCCCCTTTGGCCGGTCAGCTGCAACGATTCGCCTCCTCGCACCAATGAAATTTCTTCGCCTTCGGAGACGATGCGCACTGCCACCCCTGCCAGGAAGGGCAAGGTCAGCAGCAGCACATTGGCAAAGGCATGATCCGTGCGCCCGCCCATTGCCCCCAAGATGATGATCTCCGTCGCCCCCGCCCTTGCGACATGGCGCAAGGCAAGTTCCAGGTCGGTTTCATCCTTATCGCGGGGATGCAGAATGAAACGGCAACCTTGTTTTTCCAAATCGCTGCGGATGTCACCCGGCAGCGAATCCATATCGCCGATGACCAGATGGGGTGTCAACCCCCACGCGAGGGCACGGGCTGCGCCCCCATCGGCGGCGACGATCCAGTCCCCTGCTCGCACCCAATCGGCCCCGGCACATTCCCGACCGTTTGCAATGATGATGGCCCGCACTGTGCCTCCTCACACAAAAAGACCGCCTGGCCTGTGGCTGGCGGTCTTTTGTCGCGCATATTCCCTACGCCGGCATTACCCAGGTCAGGTTCAAAGGGTCGGCGACGGATTCGGTCGCCCTCTCAGCCTGGCTCCCCCAAGCTCCCCCAATGCTGCTAGGTTGTCGGTGGGGCTATTTTACCATCTTCCACGTTCCCTGTCAAAAAGGAAAGGCAGGAAACCCACAAGAGATTTCCTGCCTTCCCTTTCACAAGGAGGAGAAAGGAGTGTCTTTATTCTACAACAAAATGCCCGAATTTCTGTAAGGATGATCACTTTTATTCCGTCGTGATGAGATCGCGTATCCGGGCAAAGGTACTTTCCCCGATGCCGGGGACCTGCATAATGTCCTCTATGCGGGCGAAGGGGCCGTTGGTTTGCCGGTAGGTGATGATGCGTTGGGCAATGGTCGGGCCGATGCCCGGCAAGGTGTCCAAAGTCGTTACATCGGCGGTGTTGATGTTGATCTTGGCCGGTGTCGCGCCGTTGGTGGGGGCGTTGCTACAGATGTCCTGCGGCAGATCGGTTTCGCCTTTGTGGGGGACGTATACGTGTTGCCCATCGTGCACCGCTGCTGCCAGGTTGATGCGGTCCAGATCGGCATCGTCGGTCGGGCCGCCGGCGGCCAGAAGTGCGTCTTTGACGATGCTATCGGTGGGCAAAGTGTACACATCGGGGGTTTGCACCGCGCCGCTGATGTACACCCGCAGGGGTTTGGGCGTCGGCGTCGCCGATGGCAGGGGGGAAGGTGTCGGCGTTTGTAGGATAATCGGGGCAGGGGCGGGCCGACGAAGCTGGAAAAGGACGACGCCGACGATGGTTAGGATGATCAAGCCGAAAAAGATTGCTCCTCGGTTCGGTTTGAGCCAACCTTCCATGCTTATCCGGCGCGAAGCAATTTCCGAAACTAAGACCGCGTTCCATTGTACTGCAAGTCAGATGAGAGCGCAAGTTTGGCAAAGTTGATCTCCTGGCGGAATCTGGTATGATGTGGCGGATTCCGATCTGGGAGGTGGAAAGTGACAACGGTGGTAGATGCTCGCGGTTTGGCTTGTCCTCAGCCGGTGATTCTGACCCGGCAGGCGATGCAAGACGGTGCGGACCGGGTGACAACCCTTGTGGACGGCGAATCGGCAGTGATCAACGTTTCGCGCATGGCGGAAAAGGCTGGTTGGCAGGTCAACGTGATCGAGCAGGAAGGGGAATTTCGCATTGAGATGCAGCGGGGTGATGACGCGCCCCGGGAAGAGGCGCGGGAGGCGGTTCCATCCGGCGCGGTGGGAGGTCCTTTGGTCTTGGTCGTTTCGGCCGACGTGATGGGCCGGGGCAATGATGATTTGGGCGGCATCCTGATCCGGGGCTTTTTCCACACACTGGGGGAGGTACAACCCCGCCCCCAAACGATCATCTTTTTCAACACGGGGGTTCGGCTCGTCTGCGAAGGGTCGCCGGTGCTGGACGACCTGCGGGCGTTGGAAGCGGAAGGTGTTGATCTGCTGGCCTGCGGGACGTGTTTGGGCTACTTTGAATTGAAGGAAAAACTGGCCGTGGGACAGATTTCCAACATGTATGACATCGCCGAGACGATGCTGAGCGCAGGCAAGGTTGTGTACCTGTGACATGGCCGCTTGGAACGTGATCTTGTTCGATTCCACCGCCCATGCCCTCCGCGCCGAAAAGGTCCTGGAACGGGAGGGGATGCGCTTCAAGCTGATTCCCACGCCGCGTCAGCTCAGCGCAGACTGTGGCCTGGCTTTGCGTTTCGCTCCGGCGGAAAGGGAGCGGGTTGTCGCCTTGTTGGAAAGGGAGGGCGTGCCCTTCAACGGCGTCCACGACCTTCGGTAGCGGCGGCTCAAATCGCTCCTTTTGGGCCTGCGGTTGGGCGTCCGCCTACGCGCGGTTTGAACCGCCAAGGCGCAAAGGGCGCAAAGGAAAAGGACAACCTTCGCGCTCGTGGCGGTTCTGGAGGTTTGCACCGCAAAGGCGCGAAGGAAAGTAGGTGACAAGGGCCGGGCATATTTGCGCATTCGTGCCCAATTTGCGGACGGCCCCAGGGGCGGCGGCTCAGGTCGCTTATTGGGCCTGTAGCCGGGCATTCGCCTGTGCGGACGGTCGGTCAATGGCCTGCTAGGTGCGGCTTCAACCGCGATCTTTGGGCTTGGAGGCGCGCACGAGAGCGATCCGAGTTCGCCACGCAACGGTCTGGCCGGTGAGCCGGTGGCGGAAGAGGCTTTCCACCTGGGCCAGCTCGGCGGCGGTCAAAGCGCGGCGCAGGTGACGGGCATAGGAGGGTTGCCCTTGTCCTTCCGGCGCGAACCAGCGGTCCAGCGTCGCCGGGCCGACGAGCACTTCCGTCTCCTGCGTTTCTTCCCGAACCTCCACGCCCTCAAATCCGGCGGCGTGCAAGGCTCTTTCCAGGTCGGTGGCTTCCCAGTTGAGCCGGGGGTCGGCAGCATCGGCGTAGATGGCCTCTTCGGCTTCGGCGAGGCGGCGGCGCAGGTCTTTTTCTAGGGCCGAAAGGTCCACCAGCTCATAAAGCCGTTGGCTGTAACGCATCACCCTTTCCGCCAGGCAGAGCCGACCGCCGGGCCGCAGCCACCTGTGCAGGAGACGCAACACCGCCTCCTTGTCGGCGGCATCCCCCAGGGCGTTGCGGCCCACGATGGCGTCAAAGCGGACCTCCTCCTCGCCGCGTTGGGCCAGCAGGTCCGGCAGGTCGGCGATTTCGCCCACCAGGACGATGGGCCGTTCCGGTTCGGGTAGACGGGCGGCTTGTTGGCGCAACGCTTCGGCGGCGCGGTGGTCGCGGGCCAGGGCATAGACCCCGCCCTCCGGGGCGCGGCGCAGCAGCTCCCAGGTGAGGAGGCCGCTGCCGACGTTGAGGTCCAGGACGACGTGGTGTCGCTGCACCTGGGCCGCATCCAGCAACCTGTCGCGGAGACGGCCCAGCCGCTCTCCCACGTTGCCGACGGTCCGTTGCAGCCAGCGGTCGTGCTCCCGCTCACCGGGGGTAAAGGTCAGCACTTCGGGCAGGCTCTCGACCATAGCCGCCAGCTGAGCCTCGCGGCGGCGGGCCACCTGCTCGGCGATGGTCCGTTCGTAGCCCTGATCGCCGGGTTTGTAAAAGACGCGGCCCTGCAAAGGGGCGGGCAGGTACTGTTGGGCGACCCAATGGTCGCGGTAGGCGTGGGGGTAGAGATAGCCTTGCCCATGTCCAAAGCCTTCCTTGTCGCGGCTGCCGTCTTTGAGATGGGTAGGAACCTCCCCTTCCCGTTCCTTTTCCACTGCGGATAATGCATCAAAAAAGCCCAAAAGCGAATTGGATTTTGGAGCCGTCGCCAGGTAGAGGGCGGCCTCGGCCAGGTGGAAGCGGCCTTCGGGCAGGCCCACCCGGTCGAAGGCTTCGGCGCAGGCGGAAACGATGACCACCGCCTGCGGATCGGCCAGGCCCACATCCTCCCCGGCAAAGATCAGCATCCGCCGAAAGAGGAAACGGGGGTCTTCTCCGGCATAGATCATTTTAGCCAGCCAGTAGAGGGCGGCGTCGGGGTCGGAACCGCGCAGTGATTTGATAAACGCGCTGATGGTGTCAAAGTGGTAATCGCCGTCCTTGTCGTAAAGGACCGCCCGCCGCTGGATGCTTTCTTCGGCGACGGCCATGTCTACGACGATGACGCCGTCCTCGTTGGGCGGCGTGGTCTCGACGGCCAGCTCCAGGGCGTTGAGGAGGCTTCGGGCGTCGCCGTTGGCCACATCCACCAGGTGGGCCAGGGCATCGTCGTGGATCTCCACCTTGCGCCGGCCGTACCCCCGCTCCGGGTCGGCCAGGGCACGGCGGGCGATGGCATACAGGTCGTCGGGCGTCAGGGGCCGGAACTGGAAAAGGCGGCTGCGGCTGACCAAGGGGCGATTGACGCTGAAGTAAGGGTTTTCCGTGGTGGCCCCGATGAGGATGACGGTTCCGTTTTCTACCCAGGGCAGGAGGGCGTCCTGCTGGGCTTTATTCCAGCGGTGGACCTCATCTACAAAGAGGATGGTGCGCCGGTTGTAGAGGGCGCGGCGTTCTTGGGCTTCCTCTGTGACGCGGCGGACATCGGCCACGCCGGAAAGGACGGCGTTCAGCGTCTCAAAGTGGCTGCGGGTGGTGTTGGCGATGACGGCGGCCAGGGTTGTCTTGCCCGTGCCGGGCGGCCCGTAAAAGATGACGGAGGAGAGTTGATCGGCCTGGATGGCCCGGCGCAGCAACCGCCCCGGCCCGACGATGTGCTCCTGACCGATGAATTCGTCCAGGGTGCGGGGCCGCATCCGTGCGGCCAGGGGAGCCTCGCGCTCCATGTCTTGTTTGCGGGCGTGGGTGAACAGATCCATGGGGGGATTGTACCGGAAGGGAGGTAATCGGTCAAACGGAGCACCCGGCGATCCCCCGATGCCGTTGTTCGGGGGCGTTTCGCGTTTGCGTGGTGGCCTTTGCTTTCTTTGCCGAGATGGGGCGAGTGTGCTATACTCACCGGGGCGGGGCCGCGACCCGCAAGGTGCGGTTTCAACCGCGAGTCCGGAGATTTGCAATTTCCGAGGGAGGTTGAAAAATGGACCTGGGATTGCGAGATCGTGTGGCTTTGGTGACCGCCTCCAGCCGGGGGTTGGGCAAAGCTTGTGCTCTGGAGCTGGCCCGTGAGGGCGCGACGGTCGTCATTTGTGCCCGCAACGGCGGGCGGCTGGAGGCCACCGCCGCCGAAATCGGCCGGAGCACCGGTGCGGAGGTTCTGCCCATCGTCGCCGACCTGACCGATGCCGCCCAGATCCGGCATTTGGTGGACGAAACACTGCGCCGCTATGGGCGCGTGGATGTGCTTGTGACCAACAACGGGGGACCTCCGGCGGGCTATTTTGATGATCTCGGCGACGACGATTGGGAGACGGCCCACCAACGGACGTTGATGAGCGTGGTCCGCCTCATCCGTGCCGTGCTCCCGACCATGCGTCGGCAAAAGTGGGGGCGGATCATCAACATCACTTCGGTTTCGGTCAAACAGCCCATTGACAACCTGTTGCTTTCCAACGTTTACCGTCCCGGTGTGGTCGCCCTGGCAAAGACGCTCTCGGCCCAGGTTGCTGCGGAGGGCATCACCATCAACAACGTTGCCCCCGGTTATACCCGCACCGATAGAATCATGGAACTGTTTGCCGCCCGCGCCGCCCAAGAAGGGCGATCTGCAGAGGAGATCATGGCCGAGATGACGGCCTCTTTCCCCGCCCGGCGCATGGCCGAACCGGAGGAGCTGGCTGCCCTGGTCGCCTTCTTGGCTTCGGAACGGGCAAGCTACATCACCGGGACGACGATCCAGGTGGATGGGGGGTATGTACGGGGGCTGCTGTAATCCCGGCGGTGTGCGATCTTTCAAAACCCTCCGGAGGCTCTGCCTCCCCGCGATTACCCGACTCCGAAAGGGTAGGATCCGGCGATGAAGCACATTTATCTCTCCCCTCACCTGGACGACGCCGTGCTGAGTTGCGGTGGGGCCATCCACCGTTACGCCGTGGCCGGGGAACCGGTGCAGATCATCACCATTTTTTCCGGAGACGCGCCGCCGGAGGATGCTCTTTCCCCCTTTGCCCGTTCCATGCACCGTCTTTGGGGAAACCCTCCCGCCCCTGTGAGCCTGCGGCGGGCCGAAGATGCGGTTGCCCTGGCTTGGCTGAAGGCCACCGGCGACTATTTGCCCTGGCCTGATGCCATCTACCGCACCGCGCCCGACGGCACATGGCTCTACGAGCGAGAGGAAGCGTTGTGGGCTGCGCCTCATCCCGCCGATCCCCTGGCCCAAGAAGGAGGTAGGGTATTGGCCGACCAATTGACCGCCCGCATTCCCCGCGCGGAGAATGTGCAGATCTATGCTCCTTTGGCCATCGGCAACCACGTGGACCATCAGATCGTTCACATGGCGGCGTTGCGGCTGCGGGAAAGAGGCTACCCTTTGGCCTTTTATGAAGACTTTCCCTACGCGGAGGATCGGCAGGCGGTCCGTTTGCGGTTGGCGGAAGGCACATGGCAGGCTTTGCTCATTTTTCTCGGTACGGTGGACGTGATCGCCAAGATCACGGCCATCGGTTCCTACCGCAGTCAGATGCGAGTCCTGTTCGGCGGGATTGAAGCGATGCCGAATCGGGTGTGGGCTTTTGCCCTCGCCCGTGGGAAGGGGCAGGGGTTGGCCGAGCGGGTGTGGAGATGATCGCCCCTGTGATGAGTTGTACCGCCCATCCTTTCCCGTAGCCTCTGCGTTCCGGAGATGCAAAATCTCGCCTTTGCCCTGGTCGGGAGATGTGTATGGTCACCGTCATTGTTTGGTGGTTTTGGCTGGAGATCGTCGGCTGGGCGGCGTTGCCCCTGGCCTATCGCTTTTTCCGGCGGCTGCCCGATAGGGGCTATGCCTTTGCCCGGCCCCTGGGTCTGCTGCTGAGCGGCTATATCCTGTGGCTGGGCGCCACGCTGGGGGTGCTGCGCAACAGCCTGGGCGGGGCGTTGTTCGCCATCGCCGCCGTCGCCGTGGCTTCCTTTGTCGCCTACAGGCGGGGGGCGGCGGATGACCGGGACCCGGGCCTGGGGGCCTGGCTGCGGGCCAACGGGCGGTTGGTTCTGGCCGTGGAGCTGCTTTTCGCCGGGGCGTTGGCCCTCTGGTCCTTGCTGCGGGCCTACAGCCCCGACATCATGACCGCCGGTGGCGAAAAGTTCATGGAGATCATGTACCTGAACAGCATCGCCCGCAGCGAGTACTTTCCGCCCCACGATGCCTGGCTCAGCGGTTATGCCATCAGCTACTACTATTTCGGCTATGTGCTGATGGCCATGCTCACCCGGCTTTCGGGCTATCCCCCCCACCTGACCTTCAACGTCGGCCTGGCCGCCCTCTTTGCCCTGACCTGCACCGGGGCCTTTGGCTTGGTCTACAACCTGGTCCGGCTGGCGGCCAAAGCGCGGGAGCGCACCCGGCCCATCGCCTGGGGCTTTTTGGGGGCGGTGATGGTCGCCGTGCTGGGCAACCTGGAAGGCTTTTTGGAGGTGCTCTACAGCCTGCGGCTGCTGCCCACCACCTTTTGGCAATGGCTGGACATCAAGGACATCAACCAACCCTTCCCCCCTGTGGAAGCGGCCCCACCCGGCCTGATGCCGACGCGCAGCGGCTGGTGGTGGTGGCGGGCCTCCCGCGTCATCCACGACCTGGATCCGGCGGGCAATTCCATGGGCCTGCAACCCATTGACGAATTCCCCGGTTTTAGCTTCCTCCTGGGCGATATGCACCCCCACGTTTTGGCCCTGCCCTTTGTGCTGCTGGCGTTGGCCGTGGCCTTGTGGGCCTTGCTGGATGCTTCCCGCCATCCGGTGGAAAAAGATGCCCCGTGGGCGCCCCTCCGCCGCCTGCCCCTGCTGGTCCCCTTGCTCCTGGGGGCGTTGGGCTTTTTGAACACCTGGGATTTTCCCATCTACCTGCTGGTCTTTACGGCGGCTTATGGGCTGGGCCGCCGGATGCAATACGGGCGGTGGAGCCGGTCCCTCCTCCGCGACGTGGTGCTGACGGGCGGCGCGGTGGCCGTCCTGGGCATCTTGCTCTACCTGCCCTTCTACGTCGGCTTTCAATCGCAGGCGGGCGGCCTGCTGCCGACCCTCTATGTGGGCACGCGGTTCCGGCAGTATTTCGTCATGTTTGGGCCGTTCCTGGTGGCGATTGGCGGGCTGCTGACCGTGCTGGCCCGCCGCCGTTGGAGCCGGGATCTGGGGCGGCGGTGGGCCGGGTGGACGGCGGCCCTGCTCCTCCTGCCCCTGGCCGCCATGCTCCTCATCGGCCTGCTGTTGCTGATCACGCCCCAGGGCCGGGAGCTGATAGAAAGCATCCGCCGCGTCCCGGAGGTGGCCCAGGTCGTAGGCGACCGCTCCGGCGTGGACCTCTTGACCTGGCTGCTGGGGGTCAAACTGCGCTACTGGGTGATGCCCCTGGTGGTGGCGGGCATGGCCGCGCTGGGGATCGCCTTGCTTTCGCACCGCCGGGATGCGGAGGAACGGCAGGAGGGAGGGATGGGAATCGGCCTCCAATTTGCCCTGCTGTGCGCCGTCGTCGGGCTGTTGCTGACCCTCAGCGTCGAGTATGTCTACCTGGTGGACAATTTCCGGGCGCGGATGAACACCATCTTCAAGTTCTACTTTCAAGCCTGGGTGCTGATGGGGTTGGCGGGTGCTTTTGCCCTCTACCGGCTGCACCGGGAGCGGAGCCGCCTGCGGCGGGCTTTTCAGATCGCCTTTTGGTCGCTCTTTGCGATGGGCATGGTTTACCCCCTGCTGGGCAATATCAGCCGGGCGGGGAGTTTCGCCCATCCGCCCAACCTGGACGGCACGGCCTACCTGGCCCAAAGCCAGCCCGAAGACTATGCGGCCATCGCCTGGCTGAACGAGAACGTGGACGATGCGCCGGTCATCCTGGAGGCGCCGGGCACGGGGGGCAGTTCCTACGTCTACGAAGGGCGCGTCTCGGCCCTGACGGGGCTGCCTACGCTGCTGGGCTGGGCCGGGCACGAAGGCCAGTGGCGCGGCAGCTACGAGGTGCAGCACGCCCGCGAACCGGACATTGAAACCATCTACAACACGCTTGACCCCCAGACCGCCTTGACGCTCATGGACAAGTATGATATAACCTATGTCTACGTCGGCCCCCTGGAGCGCAGCAAGTACGATCCGAGGGGCCTGGAAAAGTTTGCGCGGTTTATGGATGTGGTGTATGAAAATGAAGGGGTGACGATTTACAAGAGGCGGGAAGGCTGAAAGCTACATGGGCGACCCAAGTCGCCTCTGTTGGGCCTGCAGGGTGGGTGCATTTATCGTCCTCACCGTCGGTTTCACCGCAGGGACGCCGAGAAATGCCCTTGTCCCGGTGGGGCCTGTGGCCGGGCATCCGCCTGAGCGGGCGCATCCCACGCCGAGCAAGGAAGGCATTGTCCGAAGGGTAAATATGGAAGCGACCGAGTGGATTGCCGAGCTGGATGAGGTGTTGGACGCCCCGGAAGGGGCAAAAGCGACCCGGCTGACGGTAGAGAACGCCGCCTACATCGCCGTTGGCTTGTTGGCGGCGGCGTTGCGCTTTTTCCGGCTGGGGTTGCGGCCCTTGAGCGAAGGGGAGGCGGTCCAGGCGTTGGCCGCCTTTCGTTTCGGTCAGGGGCTGACATCGGCGGCACCGGCGGGCACGGTTCCGGGGTTGTTCGCAGGCAATGTCATCGGCTTTAGCCTGTTGGGGGCCGACGACATCACCGCCCGTTGGCTACCGGCCCTGGCCGGGCTGGTCCTGGTCCTGCTGCCCTACGGCCTGCGCCGTCGGTTGGGCCGGGGCGGGGCGTTGGCCGCGTCGCTGCTACTGGCCCTTTCCCCGACGGCGATCTTTTTCTCGCGCGACCTGGCAGGGGCCGCTCCGGTGGCCGCCTGTGGCCTGGCGGTCGTCGTCGGCCTGGTCAACTATGCCGATACGCGGCGGTCCGCCTTTCTCTACCTGAGTGCGGCGGCCCTGGGCTTGGGCCTGACCGCCGGGGGCGGCATCTACACCCTGCTGCTGATTTTGGCCCTTTGGGGTCTGTTGCTCTACCTGCCGAACCGAGGGCAGGGCCGGTCGGTCCTGGTGGAGGCGTGGCAGGCGGCCCGCGCCGAAGAAGGGTTGCCGTTCCGCCTGGGGGTGACGCTGGCCGCCGCTTTTGGCCTGACCGCCACCGTCCTGGCCCTGTACCCCGGAGGGATGGGCCACGCCGCCGACCTGCTGGCCGCCTGGGTGATGGGCTTTGTGCCGGGCCGGGGGGAACAGCCTTTCTTTTACCCCTGGCTGCTCCTGCTCCGGTACGAACCGTTGATCCTGATCCTGGGCCTGGTGGAGGCGGGACGTTGGCTGGCCGGGGGGTGGAACCGCCGGGCGGAGGAGGGCGGCCTGCCCTGGACGCCCTTCCTGGTCTTTTGGGCGGCGGTGGCCTTGCTGCTCCTGCCTTTCGGCGGGCGAGAAGCGACGGGCAACACCCTGTTGGCCGTCGTTCCCCTGGCCCTGCTGGGCGGGCAGGGGGTGGAGCGGGCGGTCCGCTGGATCACCCGCCGCGTCCCGTGGGCCGAAGCGTGGCTGCTGGCCCTGGCCGCCCTGGTGCTGGGGGGCTTTTTCTATCTCCAACTGGCCGCCTTCGGTCGGGCCGCCGGCGGCGCGACCCTGGAGTTGGGCTGGACGACTCTGTCCGTCGCCACATCCTACCTGCTGTTGGCCGGGGCGGCCCTGCTGCTCCTGCTCGGCCTGGGGGCCATCGCCTGGGTGGGGCGCGGCCCGGAGCTGGCCGTCGCCGGGGGGTGGCTGGCCCTGGTCGTGGCCCTGGGAGCCTTTGGCTTCAAGGCGGCCTGGTCGCTGAACGTGGCCCACGCGAGCGACGCCCGCGAGTTGATGGCCGGGGGCCGGGCAACCGCTCCCGACGTGCGGGCACTGGTTGCCCACCTGGAGGCCCTTTCTCTGGAAAAATCGGGGGACGCCCACACCTTGCCCCTCACCGTGGCCGCCGACACCGGCCCGGTGGTGGCCTGGTACCTGCGCGACTTTACCGAGCAAACGGTGGTGGAGAGCCTGGACGCCCCGCCCGACACGGTAGCCGCCGTCACCCTGGCCGCCCAGGACCTACCCATCGGCGAGACATTTCGCGGGCAGGGCTACCCCCTACGGACCCGGTGGCTGCCCTGGGGGTTGTGGGGGCAATCGCTGGTCCGTTGGCTGCTCTTTACCGAAGGGGACTTGCCGGTGGTGGACCGGGAAGTGGTTTTGTGGGTGAATGGTGAGTAGGTTGTAGGAGGTAGGTTGCAGGGGAGACCACCCCCTACAACCTACCAACTACAACCTACCGGCAACGAGGTCAATGCAGATGGAACGTGAGAACATATCGCTCTGGGATCGGCCCCTGGCCGAAGTGCTAAAGCCGACCTGGGAAAAGGTGGTCTATTTCGTCATCTTTTTGCTGGCCGTCGTCAGCCGCTTTTGGGATGTGGGGGCGCGGGCCATGAGCCACGACGAAAGCCTGCACGCCCTTTACTCCTACTATCTCTACAACGGCAGCGGCTATACCCACAACCCGATGATGCATGGGCCGTTTCTCTTTCACGCCAACGCCCTGATCTACTTTCTCTTTGGCGATAACGACTACACGGCCCGCATCATGCCTGCCCTTTTTGGCGTGTTCATGGTTTTTACACCGCTGCTGCTGCGCCGCTGGCTGGGCCGCCTGGGGGCCATCATCGCTTCCCTCCTGCTCCTTTTCTCCCCTTCCATCCTTTATTATTCGCGCTACATCCGCAACGACATCTATATCACCGTCTGGACGATGCTGCTCATCGCCGCCCTGTTCCACTTTCTCCGCAGCCACAAGCCGGGCTGGTTCTACCTGGGCGCGGCGGCCTTGATGCTCTCCCTGGCGACCAAAGAGAACGCCTTTATTTTCGGCTTCATCGGTTTGCTGTTCATCATCGCGGCGGTCCTGTGGGAGCGGGCGAGCCGCAGCAACCAGTTCTGGCTTTACGTTGGAGGGGCGGCCATCAGCCTTGCCCTGCTGGGCCTGGCCGTCTTGCTGAACCGTCCTCCGGCAGAAGGCGAGGCGGAAGCCGTGACCGGAGCGGCCAAACTCATCTTGGCCCTGGTGATGGTCATAGGGGGGACGATTCCCTTGCTGCTCCTCAGCGCGACTTTGATCCGCTCCCGCCACCCCGAACCCAGCACGGTGGAGGAGGCGTTGGCCACCCTGAGTTGGCAACGGTGGCTCACCGCCATCCTCATCATGTTCGTCATCTATGTCCTGCTCTTTACCACCTTTTTCACCAGCCCGGAGGGGATCGCCGGTATCGTGACCTCCATCACCTACTGGCTGGCCCAACAGGAGGTGCAACGCGGCGGGCAGCCGTGGTACTATTACTTCCTGCTGCTGCCCATGTACGAGTTCGTGCCGCTGCTGTTCAGCTTCATCGCCACGGTATTCTACCTGGTCCGGGGCTGGTTCTTCCCGGAAGGGGAAAAGGAGGCGCAGGAGCACGCCGCAGACCGCCTGTTCATCGCCTTTCTCCTCTTTTGGACCTGGTCCACCCTCTTTATCTACAGTTGGGCCGGGGAAAAGATGCCCTGGCTGGTAGTCCATCCCGTCCTGCCCATGATCGTGCTGACGGCCAAATTCTGCGGCGACCTGTTCGCCCCTGTGGACTGGCGGGCGGTGTGGCGGCGCGGCGGCGCGTTGCTGGCCCTGCTGCTGCCCGTCACCTTTTTCGGCCTGCTCAGCCTGGTGAGCAAACAGCCCTTCCAGGGCATGTCCCTTTCCAAACTGCAAGAGACGGGGGGCTGGTTCGCCGCCTTGATCATCACCATCCTGCTCCTGGTGCTGGTGGTGATGCTCGTCCGGCGGTTGGGCAAGCGTTACGCCTGGACCGTCGGCCTGGCCACGTTGCTGGTCTTTTTGTCCTTTTTCACCGTGCGCTTTGCCTGGATGGCGGCCTATATCAACTATGACTATGCCACGGAGCTGCTGGTCTATGCCCATGGCGGGGCCGATGTCAAGCCGACGATGAACGAGATCGCCGAGATTTCGGCCCGCACCGTGGGCGACAAGATGATCAAGGTGGCCTACGACAGCGACGTCTCCTGGCCGCTGGAATGGTACATGCGCGAATACCCCAACCGCCAGTTCTACGGCGAAACGCCCACCCGCGAAAAACTGGACGCGCCCGTGGTCCTGGCCGGGGACAAGAACGACGCCAAAGTCCAACCCTTCCTGGGCGACCGCTACTACCGCTTCAAGCGACGGCTGGTGTGGTGGCCCAACCAGCAGTACATGGACCTGACCTGGGAGCGCATCAAAGACATCCTCACCTCGCCGGAAAAGCGCAAAATCTTGTGGAATATCCTCTACTTCCGCAAGTACCCCCGCACGCCCGACGATTGGTATCACGTCCACAACTTTTACTTTTACGTCCGCAAGGATGTGGCCCAGCAGCTGTGGGATTTCGGTGCGACGCCGCCGGAGGCTTTTGAGCTGCCGCCGGACCCCTACGTGGAAAAGCACCAGGACCTGACCGCCATCCGCACCTGGGGGGCGGTGGGCACAGAGCCGGGGTTGTTCAACCACCCGCGGGGCATCGCCATCGGCCCGGAAGGGAACGTCTATGTGGTGGATTCGGACAACCACCGCATTGAGGTCTTTGACACCGAGGGCAATTTCCTGCGGACATGGGGCAGCCAGTGCAACCTGGCCGAAGGGATCGGTTGCGCCGACCCCACCGGCATCGGTCAGTTCCAGGAGCCGTGGGGCATCGCCGTCTCGGAAGATGGCCGTGTCTATGTGGCCGATACCTGGAACCACCGCATCCAGGTCTTTGACGCCGAGGGCAATTTCCTCACCGCCTGGGGCCGTTACGGGGAAACCAACAGCGATCCGACCATCTTTTACGGCCCCCGCGACATAGCCATAGCCGGGGAGCGGCTTTTCGTCACCGACACCGGCAACGAACGGATCGTGGTCTTTGACCTGGACGGCAACTATCTCTTCCAATGGGGCAGCGAGGGCCTTTCGCCCGGCTACTTTGCCGAACCGGTGGGCCTGGATGTGGACGACGAAGGCAATATCTATGTGGCCGATACTTGGAACCAGCGGATACAGGTCTTTGACGGCGATTACGTATTCGTGCGGGAATGGGCGGTGGACGCCTGGTACGGCGAATCGGTGGTCAACAAGCCCTACTTGGCCGTGGATGGCAAAGGTCGGGTGTATATCACCGACCCGGAAGGCTACCGGGTGGCGGTGTTCAGCAGCGAAGGCGAGCTGCTGCTCACCTTTGGCCGCTACGGGTTTGATGACCAAAGCTTCAGCCTGCCCACCGGCATCGCCGTAGACGAGGAGGGCAACATCTATGTCACCGATACCGACGGCCAGCGGGTGATGAAATTCGCGCCGTTGCCGTAACCGGATTCCTGCTTGACAGTCGGTAGAAACCCAAGTATACTACCCAGGCTTACGTTTGGCACGCAAGGGCCTTTTGCCGGTAGAAAATGCATGACAAGGAGGTGATGCCCAGGGAAAATTGAGAGTAGTCGGCACGAACCGGTAGCAGGAGTTCTTGAATGAGCAAAAAGGAGGCGAAAGAATGCGCAAGCAAATGTGGTTCCTGATCGTGTTGGTGGCCCTGTCCCTGGTCATTGCCCAATGCGGCCCGACCCCCGAACCCGGTGGAAGTGAGGAAAAGGAGGCCGAAGCTCCCCTGTTCTACGGCGCCTTTGCGACTCCCATTGAGGAGCCGTGGGACGGCGTCATCCACGAAGCGTTACAAGAAGCCGCCGATGCGGGCGAAATCCGCTATGAATGGACCGATGACATCGGCTACTCCGGCGACATGGAGCGCATCCTGCGCGAGGTCGCCGAGCAAAAGAAACCGGCGGCCATCTTTGGCGATGCCTTTGGCAACGAAGAAGCGGTGCGCCGCGTGGCGGCGGACTATCCAGACATCGCCTTTGTCTTTGGCTCCGGTTTTGGTCCGGCGGAACCCAACGTCTCTGTTTTTGACAACTGGATCCATGAACCGGCCTATCTGTGCGGCCTCATCGCCGGGGGCGTCACCAAGTCCAACGTCATCGGCGTCGTCGGCGGCCACCCCGTGCCGGAGGTCAACCGCATCGTCAACGCCTTCATTGACGGCGTCAAGGAGACCAATCCCGATGCCAAAGTGCTGGTGACGTTCATCAATAGCTGGTTCGACCCGGCAGCGGCCAAAGAGGCCGCCCTGGCCCAGATTGACGCCGGGGCCGATGTGCTCTTTGCCGAGCGGTTCGGCGTCATCGAGGCTGCCGTGGAGAACGATCTGTTGGCCTTTGGCAACATGAGCGACCAGTACGAACTGGGACCCGGTCACGTCCTCACCGGCCCGGTGTGGAACATGCGGCCCACCGTCGAGTATGTCATTGAGCAGGTCAAGGCCGGTTCCTACACCGCCCAAGACCTGAAGGACTTTAGCATGATGGCCAAAGGTGGCGCCAGCCTGGCTCCCTACCACGGCATGGAGAGCAAGATCCCCCAGGAGATCCTGGACCTGGTGGCCCAGCGGGAAAAGGAGATCAAGGAGGGCCTCTTCCGCGTCAACATCACCGAATCAACGCCTGCCGGTTCCCAATGACGCTACAAAAGGCAGGGCCGGTCTCCCGGCGGCGGTTGAGGAAGCCGCCCTGCCTTTTTCCACCGCAAAGGCGCGAGGGGCGTATGGAAGAGCCTTTGCGCCTTTGCGGTGATCTTTTCGCAACCTGAACACCCCCGGAGGACCGATGTATATCGTCGAGATGCGGGAGATCACCAAGCGGTTCGGCCCCGTGGTCGCCAACGATGCCGTGACTTTTCGGCTGGCAAAGGGCGAGATCCACGCCCTGTTGGGGGAAAACGGCGCGGGCAAGACAACTCTCATGCGCATCCTTTACGGCCTCTACCGCGCCGATTCGGGCCAGATCCTGGTCGAAGGCCGGGAGGCCGACATCCGCTCCCCCAAAGATGCCATCGCCTTGGGGATCGGCATGGTGACGCAACACTTTGCCCTGGTTCCTCCCCTGACGGTGGCCGAAAATATCGTCCTGGGCTACACCGACGGCTTTCGCCTTCGGCGGGCCGTCATTGAGCAGCAGGTGGGCGAAGCGGCCCGCCGTTTTGGCCTGGAAATCGACCCGGCGGCCACGGTGCGCCACCTTTCTGTGGGGCAAAAGCAGCGGGTTGAGATCCTCAAGGCCCTCTACCGCGACGCCCGCGTCCTCATCCTGGACGAGCCGACGGCGGTGCTCATCCCCCAGGAGGTGGACGCCCTCTTCCAGACGTTGGAGCGGCTGCGGGCCGATGGGCTGTCGGTCGTCTTTATCAGCCATAAGCTGGACGAGGTGATGACCATCAGCGACCGGGTGACGGTGCTGCGCGATGGGCGCGTCGTCGGCACGGTGCTCACCCGCGATGTCACCCAGGCCGAGCTGGCCCGCATGATGGTGGGCCGCGAGACCTTTGGCGTTACCCGCCAGCATGAGGTCGCCCAGGGCGACGTGGTGTTGGAGATGGACAACCTGTGTGCCGAGGACGACCAGGGGTTGGCCGCCCTCAAGTCCATCTCCCTGTCCATCCGCCAGGGCGAGATTTTGGGGATCGCCGGGGTGGGCGGCAACGGCCAAAAGGAGCTGGCCGAGGTGCTCAGCGGCCTGCGGAAACCCACCGCCGGGCGCATCCTGGTCAAAGGCCGGGACCTGACCGGCGCAACCCCGGCCCAGTTCTCCCACGCCGGGGTGGGCCGTATCCCCGCCGACCGCCACGAAGGGGTGGTCGGTGATCTGACGGTGGCCGAGAACCTGGCCCTGGAGCACCTGCACGAATTCACCCGCAACGGGCGGCTGGACCGCCGGGCCATCCAGGCCCACGCCGAAAAACTGATCGCCGAATTCCAGATCAAAGCCCGGCCCGGCGACAAGGTGCGCACCCTTTCCGGCGGCAACATGCAAAAGGTGCTCCTGGCCCGCGTCCTTTCCCGGCGGCCCCAGGTAGTCATCGCTCCCCAGCCGACGCGGGGGCTGGATGTGGGCGCGACCGAATATGTGCGCCAGCAGCTGTTGGCCCAGCGGGAACGGGGGGCTGCCGTGCTGTTGATCTCGGAGGACCTGGACGAAATTCTGGCCCTTTCGGACCGCATCGCCGTCATCTATGAGGGCGAAATTGTGGGCCTGCTGCCCGCCGAGGAGGCCGATGTGGAACGGCTGGGGTTGATGATGTCGGGTGCGGTGCGGGAGACGGGGTGAGCCAATGACGACGAAAATTTCCATCGAAAAAACCGATTCGACGCCGGCCTGGCTGCGCTCCCTCCTTCCCCTGCTGGCCCTGGTCATCACCTTCATCCTGACTTCGGGGCTGATCATCTGGGGGCGGGCCAATCCCTTTGAAGCCTACTACTATTTTCTGATCGCGCCCCTTTCCAGCAAGGTGAGCGCGCTGGAGGTGCTGGTCAAATCCACCCCTCTGATCCTGACCGGCATCTCCGTCACCTTTGCCTTTGTGGCGGGGTACTATAACATCGGCGCGGAGGGGCAACTGTATGCCGGGGCCATCACCGCCGCCTGGTTGGGCGTCGTCCTGGAGGGGCTACCCGCCTGGGCCATCATCCCCCTGATGCTGCTGGGGGGCTTTGCCGCCGGGCTGGCCTGGGCCACCGTCCCGGCCTTGCTGCGCACCCGCCTGGCGGTGGATGAAGTGGTGACGACGCTGCTGCTCAATTCGGTCATGGCCTATATCGTCAGCGCGCTGCTCAACGGCCCCTGGCGCGATCCCCAATCGGGCTGGCCCCAATCGCCCGAAATCGCCTCGGCGGCCATGCTGCCCAAGCTCGTGCCCCGCTCGCGGCTGCACCTGGGCTTTCTCATCGCCCTGGCAGCGGTCGCCGTGGTGTGGTTCATCCTTTCGCGCACCGGGTTGGGCCTCAAGATGCGGGCCGTGGGCCTGGGCCGTCCGGCAGCCCGCTTTGCCGGGGTCCCCGTGGAGCGGACCATGCTCATCGCCGCCCTGGTCAGCGGCGGAATCGCCGGGATCGCCGGTATGGTTGAGGTGGCGGGCATCCAGTTCCACCTTATCGGCGACCTTTCGCCCGGCTATGGCTACACCGGCATCATCATCGCCACGCTGGGGGCCTTGAACCCCTGGGGCGTCGCCCTGGCGGCCGTCTTTTTCGGGCTGATTGACACCGGGGCGCAGACGGTCAGCCGCGCCCTGGGCGTGCCGGTCTACCTGGGCGAGGTGACGCAGGCGACGATGCTGCTGGTCACGCTGGCCATGTTCGTGGTGCAAAGCTACCGCGTCCGCATTCGGAGGAGGGGCTGATGAACGATGCCTTTCTCGTTACCCTGATCGCCGCCACCTTGCGCGTGGCAACGCCCATCCTGCTGGCCGCCATCGGCGAGACCTTTGCCGAGCGGGCCGGCATCCTCAACCTGGGCATTGAAGGCATTATGTTTTTCGGGGCGTTCATCGGCTTTTATGCCGCCGATATGAGCGGCTCCCTGTGGGTCGGCCTGGCGGTCGCCATCCTGAGCGGCCTGCTGGCCGGGCTGCTGATGGCCCTGCTTTCGGTCACGTTGGGGGTGAACCAGCACGTCTCCGGCCTGGGCATCACCCTGCTGCTGAGCGGCCTGGCCCTGTTCGGCTTCCGCCTGCAATACGGCGGACGTTCCACGCCGCCCTCCATCGAACCGTTCGGCCAGCTCTCGCCCTTCCAGGGCATCCCCATCCTGGAGACGATCTTTCAGCAGTACCTGCTGACCTATGTGACCTTTTTGGTCATCGTCCCCCTGGCTTGGTGGCTGCTGTACCGGACCAGCCTGGGGTTGCAGATTCGGGCGGCGGGCGAAAACCCGGAAGCGGTGGATGCGGCAGGCGTCAACGTCTTTCGCATCCGCTACCTGGCCCTGGTCATCGGCGGGGGGCTGATGGCCGCCGGGGGCGCGTTCCTCTCCTTGGCCCAGCTGGGGGCCTTTACCCACGGCATCGTCGCCGGGCGGGGCTGGGTGGCGATTGCGCTGGTCATTTTTGGCAATTGGGACCCGGTAAAGGTGATGGGGGGCGCGCTCATCTTTGGCGGGACCTATGCTTTGCAGCTGCGCTTGCAGGCCATGGGGTTGCAATTGCCCGTGCCCTATGAGACGTTCCTGGCGCTGCCCTACGTGGTGACCATCATCGCCCTGGTCATCGCCGGGCGCAATGCGTCTTACCCGGCGGCGTTGCTCAAGCCCTACCGGCGGGAGTAGCCGCGGATCGGCGGAAATCTGCGGATTGGAGGCGGTGGCGACTCAAGTCGCTCCTTTCGGGCCTGGGGCCGGACGTATTCGTGCGTTCGTGTATTCGCGCCCGCTTCGTGGACGGCCCGTCTTGGCGGTTCCGAGGACTTGAACCGCAAAGGCGCAAAGGCCGCAAAGGAAAGAAGAAAGCAAGAAGACCTTCGCGTTCTTGGCGTCTTGGCGGTTCCAGGATTTGAACCGCGAAGGCGCAAAGGCCGCAAAGGAAAGGAGAAGAAGCAAGAAAACCTTCGCGCTCTTGGCGTCTTGGCGGTTCCAAGATTTGAACCGCAAAGGCGCAAAGGCCGCAAAGGAAAGGAGAAGAAGCAAGAAAACCTTCGCGCTCTTGGCGTCTTGGCGGTTCCGAGGACTTGAACCGCGAAAGCGCAAAGGCCGCAAAGGAAAGAAGAAAAAGCAAGAAAACCTTCGCGCTCTTGGCGTCTTGGCGGTTCCGAGGACTTGAACCGCAAAGGCGCAAAGGCCGCAAAGGAAAGAAGAAAAAGCAAGAAAACCTTCGCGCTCTTGGCGTCTTGGCGGTTCCAGGATTTGAACCGCGAAGGCGCAAAGGCCGCAAAGGAAAGAAGAAAAAGTAAGAAGACCTTCGCGCTCTTGGCGTCTTGGCGGTTCCAAGATTTGAACCGCAAAGGCGCAAAAAAGTTGGGAGTTTATTTTCAAGAAGGAAGGATTGCCTATGGAGTTCAAATACATCGGTCAAGACATCATCCGCCCCGATGCGGTGGACAAGGTGGTGGGCAAGGCCATCTATCTTGATGACATCTACCTGCCGGGGATGGTCCATGCGGCCATCCTGCGACCCGAATACGCCCACGCCCGCATCCTGTCCATTGACACATCGGCGGCGGAGGCCAGCCCCGGCGTCATCAAGGTTGTCACCGGGGCGGGCTGCAATCTGCACTATGGGGACAATATCAAAGACCTAACGCCGATGGCCGTGGACAAAGTGCGGCACATCGGCGAACCGGTGGCCGCCGTCATCGCCGAGACTCCGCAACAGGCGCGGGCGGCCCTGGACAAAATCAAGGTGGAATATGAGCCGCTGCCGGTCTACACCGACGCCTTGCAGGCCATGGCCGAGGATGCGGTGTTGATCCATGAGAAGAACGGCGAATACTGGCATCTGCCCACCCTGAACCCTCGGCCCGGAACCAACATCGCCCACTACTATCGGCTGGTCAAGGGCAAAGGGGCCGAAGGCTTTGCCGAGGCCGACGTGGTGGTAGAAGGCGAGTTCCTCTACCCCTTTGGCTCCTCCGCCGCCCTGGAACCCCACGGGGCCATCGTCTGGTTCAAGGAGGATGGGACCATTGAGGTCTGGTCATCCTCCATCTGCCCCTTTATCATCCGCGAGGACCTGGCCCACGCCTATGGGCGGCCTGTAGCCGACGTGCGGGTCCACATCCCCGAAATCGGCGGCTGCTTTGGTTACAAATCGGATATTACCGTGGAACAGACGGTGGCCTATATCGCCAGTTTCGTGCCGGGCCGTCCCCTCAAGTGGGTGGCAACCCGCAAGGAGGATTTTACCAGCACCCTCATCGCCCACGGCATCCGTACCCGGATGAAGATCGGGGCCAAGCGGGACGGCAAGCTGGTGGCCATCAAAACGACCATCTACCATTCCACCGGGGCCTATGCCGATACCGGGGTCAACATCACCATCGGCGCGGCCCACAACTCAACCGGTCCCTACGAATTCCCCCACTGCGATCTGGAGGGCTATTGCGTCTATACCAACACGCCGCCCGTGGGGGCCTATCGCGGCTACGGTCACCAGGAGGCCCAGCTGGCCACCGAACGGCTCATGGACCAACTGGCCCGCAAGCTGGGCATGTCGCCCTTTGCGCTGCGGGACAAGAACTACCTGGGTGAAGGCAGCATCACCGCCCTGGGCGAGCACCTGTGGAAAACCAACGGCGACATCCGGGCCTGCGCCGAAAAGGTGCAGCAGGCCATCTTTGCCGAGCCAAAGCCGCCGGAGGATGACAAGTACTACTACGGTCGGGGCTTTGCCGCGCTGATGAAATCGCCCAAGGGTGCGCCCTTTTCCACCAAAGGCTGCTATCTCAAAATGAACATTGACGGCAGCGTTTCGGTCAACATGAGCGGCGCGGAGGTGGGCCAGGGGCTGCGCACCGTGATCAAGCAGATCGCCGCCGAAGCGTTGCAGATTCCGCCGGAAAAGATCCACGTCTACCGCGAGATTGACACCCAGTACACACCCTACGAGTGGCAGACCATCGGCTCCATGTTCACCACCCAGGGCGGACGGGCCATCCTGCGGGCGGCGGAACGGCTCATCGCCAAGCTCAAGGCGACGGCGGCCCAGGTGCTACGCTGCGATGTGGACATGCTGGAATACGACGGCGAGTTCGTCTACCTGCGTTCCGATCCCAGCGTGCGGGTGGCGGTGACGCGCCTGGCGCGGGGCTACATGTACGAGGACGGCATCACCGTGGGCGAGTTGGCCCAGGCCACCGCCGACGCCCGCCTGCCCCGCTACTCCGGCCCCGATGAGCACGGCCAGGGCAACATGGGCGTCACCTACACCTTTGGGGCGCAGGCTTGCGCCATCCGCATTGAGAAAAAGACGGGAAAAATCATCATTGACAACTTTGCCTCCGCCTTTGACGTGGGGCGGGTCATCAATCCCCGCCAGATTCGGGGGCAGGTACTGGGCGGCGTGCTCATGGCCATCGGCGCCACGCTGTACGAGGAGCTGGAGTTTGACGAGGAGGGGCGGCTGCTCAACCCCCACTATTTCCGCTACCACATTCCCACCCTCAAGGAAGCCCCGCCCCAGACGGTGGAATTTGTCGAAACGCCGGGCGAGATCGGCCCCTTTGGGGCGCGGGGCCTGGGCGAACACCCGGTCATCGGCGTCGCTCCGGCCATCCTGAATGCCATCTATGACGCCATCGGCGTTGAGTTTTACGAAATCCCCGTCACCCCGGCCAAGATCAAAAAAGCCCTGGCCGCGCGGGAGGAGGTGGCATCATGACGGAACAGGTCACTTTTCGCATCAACGGCGTGGAACGCACCGTCACCGTGGAACCGGACCTTTTCCTGCTGGACGTGATCCGGGATGTACTGCACCTGACGGGAACCAAACGGGGCTGCGACAACGCCACCTGCGGGGCGTGCGTCGTCGTGGTCAACGGCAAGGCGGTCAAGAGCTGCACCTTCCCCCTGGACAAGGTGGACGGGGCCGAGGTGTTGACGGTGGAGGGGCTGGCCCAGGGCATGGAGCTGCATCCCATCCAGCAAGCCCTGGTCGAAAGCGGAGCGGTGCAGTGCGGCTTTTGCACGCCGGGCATCATCATGGAGCTATACGCCCTGCTGGAGCAAAAACCGGAGGCGACGGAGGAGGAGCTGCGCAACGCCCTCAACAAGCACCTTTGCCGTTGCACGGCCTATGAGGCCATCTGGGAAGGAGCCTTGCTGGCCCAGGAACGGATGGCCGAAGGGTAGTAGTGGCGACTCAAGTCGCCCCTTTCGGGCCTGAGACCGGGCGTATTCGTGTATTCGCGTCCGCTTCGTGGACGGCCCGCATTATTTTCGAGGGAGGATGATGGACCTACTGATCAAAAATGCCCGGACCCGTTCGGAGCCGGGTCGGTTGCTGGACATTGCCGTTGAAGGGGGGCGCATCGTTCAGATCGGCGCGGATCTGCCGGTTGAGGCGGCGCAAGTGATCGACGCCGAGGGCAAGCTGGTCACGGAATCCTTTGTCAACGGCCACCTGCACCTGTGCAAGGTCTATACCCTGTCCATGCTGGACGACGAGGCGTTGGACGCCTACAGCAGTGGCTCCATGGGCGGGGCGATGACGGCCATTGAGTTGGCGGCGCGGGTGAAGGAACGGTACGACGCCGGTTGGATCATTGAGAATGTGCGGCGGGCGGTGCGGTTGGCGAACCGCTTCGGCAACACCCACATCCGCGCCTTTGCCGACACCGACACCAAAGCCAAGCTGGAGGGCATCAAGGCCCTGCTCCAAGCCCGCGAGGAGTTCAAGGACCGGGTGGAGATCCAGGTGGTGGCCTTTCCCCAGGATGGCGTCGTCCGCGATCCGGGGGCGGAGGACTATGTCCGACAGGCGTTGGAGATGGGCGCGGACGTGGTGGGCGGCATCCCCTGGATTGAATACACCGACGCCGATGCCCGCGAACACATTGACCGCATGTTCGCCCTGGCCCAAGAGTTTGACAAAGATGTCTCCATGCTGGTAGACGACGCCGGGGATCCGGGGCTGCGCACGTTGGAGATGCTGGCCGTCAAAACCATCGAGACCGGCTGGGAAGGGCGCGTCACGGCCCAACACGCGCGGGCTATGGCCCTCTACCCGGAGCCGTACTACCGCAAGGTGCGGGCGTTGCTCAAGCGGGCCAAGATCGGCGTTGTCAGCGACCCCCAAACGGGGCCGCTCTATGCCCGCGTCAAGGACCTGTACACCCACGGCGTGCGCATCGCCCTGGGCCAGGATGACATCGCCGACGCCTACTATCCCTTTGGGCGCAACAACATGTTGGAGGTCGCCTTCCTGGCCGCGCACCTGATGTGGATGTCCGGCCGCGAGGAGTTGGAGATCCTCTACGACCTGATCACCACCCACGCCGCCGAAGCGTTGGGCATCCGGGACTTTGGCCTGCGGGTGGGCGGTCGGGCCGACCTGGTGGTGTTGAACGCCGAGAGCGTTTGGGAAGCGATCTGGAACCATGAGGCCCCCCTGTATGTGATCAAAGACGGACGGGATGTGACGCTGCGGGAATAGGCGCGGCGTTGGGCAGGGGCCGGATGGGGGCGGGCGTGCTGCCTCCGTCCGGCCTTTTTGCCAAGGGGCAAGTCACTCTTTTCGGACCTGCGGGCAACGCAAGCCGGAGGTAGGCGGTCGACCGGCGGCCCGCAAGGTGCGGCTTCAAGGGGGATTTTCTTGCATCACCGGGCCGTGGACGGCCCGCGGTTTTCGGGAAAGGATGAGCATCATGGCATCTATCCGTTTGTTGTTGGTGGGTGTCGGCAACGTAGGCCGCCGCTTTTTGGAATTGATTGAGCGCAAAAGACAACGGATCCGGGAGTTGGTGGGGGCGGATCTCCGCCTGGTCGGCGTGGCCGATTCGGGGGGAGTGGCCCTCCATCCCGGCGGCTTGGACCCGATTTGGCTCGTGAGGCTCAAAAGCGAGGGGCGAAGCGTGGCGACCTTGCCGCGTTGGGGCCGCTCCGACCTTGATGCCCTGGAGATGGTCCGCCGGGCCGAAGCGGACCTGCTGTTGGATGCTTCTCCGGCCAACATGGAGGACGGGCAACCGGGGTTGGCCTGCATTGAAACGGCACTTTCGCGGGGAATGCACGTTGTGACCGCCAACAAGGCCCCGTTGGTGTTGGCCTTTTCCCGCCTGGAGGAGCTGGCCGCCGAGCAGGGTGTCGCCTTGCGCTACGATGCCACCGTTGCCGGGGGCTTACCGGCCATCAACCTGGGGCGCCGCGATCTGGCCGCCGCCGAGATCTACCGCTTGGAGGGGATCCTCAATTTGACTACCAACTATATCCTAACCCGCATGGCCGACGACGGATTGACCTACGCCCAGGCTCTCCGTGAGGCCCAGGCCGCCGGTCACGCCGAAGCCGACCCATCCCTTGATGTAGAGGGCTGGGATGCGGCCAACAAACTGGTCATTCTGGCCCACAGTGTCTTGGGCCGGCAGGTGACGCTGGACGATGTAGCCGTAGAAGGGATCCTGGGTGTGACGCCGGAGATGCTGGCGCAGGCCGCTGCCCAGGGGCAGCGGATCAAGCTGTTGGCCGTCGCCGAGCGGGAAGGGGAAGCTTATACCCTAAGCGTGCGGCCCACCCCCTTGGCAGCGGATCATCCTTTGGCGCAGCTCCGCCCCAAACAGATGGGCATCGTCTACCATACCGACATCGGCGGCAGCATCACCGCCAGCATCGTGGAGGAGACCCCCCTGCCTACCGCTTCTGCCATGCTCCGCGATCTGGTGGACATCTATCGCGGTCCGGCCTTTTAGCGGTCCGCGCGGTCTACGCCGGGTTATACCATTCGGTTGAAGAGCAGCAGTTTCTTGACTTCGCCGATGGCCCGCGTCACGTCAATTTCGCGGGGACAGGCCCCCACACAGTTGAAAATCGTCCGACAGCGCCACACGCCGTTCCTGTCGTTGAGGATGGCCAGCCGCTCGTTGGCCCCTTGATCGCGGCTGTCAAAGATGAAACGGTGGGCCTGGACGATGGCTGCCGGGCCGATGTAATCGGGGTTGCCCCAGAAGGAAGGACAGGAGCCGGTGCAGGCCCCACAGAGGATACATTTGGTCGTGTCGTCAAACCTGGCCCGTTCCTCCATGCTTTGGTATCGCTCTACGGGGGGATCGGGGTCGTAGGTGATAAAGTAGGGCTTGACGGAGCGGTATTTTTCAAAAAACGGCTCCATATCTACCACCAGGTCTTTGATGACCGGAAAGCCGCGTAGCGGTTCCACGGTGACCTTTTTGCCCAGGTCCTGCATCAATGCCTTACAGGCCAGGCGGTTGACATGGTTGATGGTCATGGCGTCGGAGCCGCAGATACCGTGGGCGCAAGAGCGGCGAAAGGTGAGGGTTCCGTCCTGGTACCATTTGATCTGGTTCAGGGCATCCAGCAGGCGGTCGGTCGGTTCCACTTCAACCTGATATTCCTGCCAATAGGCTTTGGCATCCGTCTCCGGGTTGAAACGCCGAATTCTGAGCGTGACTTGCATGGTGTTGCTCCGTGTTGCTCAATAGGTGCGTGGTTTTGGCTCAAAGCGGGTGATCGTCACCGGCTTGTATTTTAGCTCAATGCCCTTTTCGGTGCGGTAGGCGAGGGTGTGCTTGAGCCAGTTCTCGTCATCCCGCTCCGGGAAATCCTCCCGCGAGTGGGCGCCTCGGCTTTCCCGGCGGGCCAATGCGCTCTCGGCGGTGACCTGGGCCAGGTCCAGCAGGTAGCCCAACTCTATGGCTTCCAAGAGGTCGGTATTGAACCGCTTGCCGCGGTCCTGGATGCTCACCCGCCGGTAGCGTTCTTGCAGTTCGCAGATTTTGTCCACGGCGGCCTGCATTTGCGCTTCAATGCGAAAGACGCCTACCTTGTCCATCATCACTTCTTGCAGCTCACGGCGGATGTCGGCGACCGATTCGTCGCCGTCGCCGTAGAGCAAGCGGTCTATTTCGTCGCACGCTTCGCAGGTGGGGTCGGCGGGCAAGGGGACAAAATCGTGCTCGCGGATGTAGCGGGCCATGTCGCGCCCCGCCCGGCGCCCGAACACCACCAGGTCCACCAGCGAATTGGTCCCCAAGCGGTTGGCCCCGTGGACCGAGACACAAGCGCATTCCCCGGCGGCGTAAAAGCCGGGCAAGGGGGTGTTCTTGTCGTCCACAACCACCCGCCCATCGGTATCGGTGGGGATGCCGCCCATGGCATAGTGGGCCGTGGGTTGGACCGGCATCGGTTCTACGGCGGGGTCAATGCCCAAGTAAGTACGGCAGAAATCGGCGATGTCGGGCAGTTTGGCTTCCACGGCTTTGCGTCCCAGGTGGCTGGCATCCAGGTGGACGTAATCTTTGCCGTCAATGCCCCGCCCGGCTTGCACCTCTAGGTAAATGGCCCGTGAGATGATGTCGCGGGGGGCCAGGTCCAGGAGGGTGGGCGAGTAACGTTCCATGAAACGTTCGCCTTCGCCGTTGAGGAGGACGCCGCCTTCGCCGCGCACCGCTTCGGTGATGAGGATGCCCATTTTGTAGATGCCGGTGGGGTGGAACTGAAAGAATTCCATGTCCTCCAGGGGTACGCCGCGCCGCAGGGCGATGGCCGGGCCGTCGCCGGTCAGAGCGTGGGCGTTGGAGGTGATCTTGAACATGCGGCCCATGCCGCCGGTGGCAAAGAGGACGGCTTTGGCCCGGAAGGTGTGGATTTCGCCGGTCGCGATCTGATAGGCGATCACGCCGCAGGCCGCCCCATCGTGGATCAGGAGGTCCAGGACGTGGTACTCGTCAAAGAAGCGGACGTTGTGACGCACGCATTGCTGATAAAGGGTCTGCAAGATCATGTGGCCGGTGCGGTCGGCGGCGTAGCAGGAGCGGCGCACCGGTCCTTGCCCAAAGTGGTGGGTGTGACCGCCAAAGGGGCGTTGGGCGATACGCCCGTCGGGGGTGCGGTCAAAGGGCAAGCCCCAGTGTTCCAGTTCGTAAACCGTTTCGATGGCTTCCTGCGCCATGATCTCGGCGGCATCCTGGTCCACCAGGTAGTCGCCGCCCTTGACCGTGTCAAAGGCGTGCCATTCCCACAGGTCCTCCTCCACGTTGCCCAGGGCCGCGCCGATGCCCCCTTGGGCTGCGCCGGTGTGGGAACGGGTGGGGTACAGTTTGCTGAGGACGGCGACGCTACCCACCGGCCCCAACTCCAGGGCGGCCCGCAGGCCCGCGCCGCCTGCCCCGACGATCACTGCGTCGAACGAATGGTACATGATGCTCCTTTACAATTTGAATGTGAAAATCACGTATGTTCCCAGGACGATGAGGATGAAGGTCAGGAGGTAGAGGAGCGATTTGAGCAGTGTGCGCCACGCCTGGGAGTGAATGTAGTCGTCCAGGACGATACGCACGCCGTTGGCCCCGTGGAGCCAGGCAAAGACGAGCATGAATAGGTCATAGAGCCGCCAGAAGGGGGATTGCCAACGGGCGGCGATCACGTCAAAGTCAATGGCATCTACGCCCAGGATGATGTGCATGTAAAAGAGGTGGAAGCCGACCAGGGCTACCATCATCAGGGCCGAGATGCGCATAAACCACCAGCTATACATCTCAAAGTCGCCGGTGGGGCGGGGGCGGCTTGGGGTTTGCACCGTCACACCTCCTTTTTTTATGATAGGAACATGGTCTGGATCATGACGATGGCCGAGGGGATGTAGAGGACGGCAAAGATGACCATCTGCACCCGCCAGAGCATGGCCTGTTTCTTGCCCAGGTCGGGCCAAAAGTCCATTGTGGCGATGCGGATGCCGTTCAGGCCGTGGTAAAGGACACCCGGATACAGCCCAAAGACGATGGAAAGTTTGAAGAAGGTTTGGTGGTAAAAGAAGAGCAGGGTGTTGAACACTTCCGGCCCAAAGGCCATGAGAAAGATGTCAACGATGTGTAAGGCCAGGAAGGCAAAGATGGCGACGCCGCTTAACCGGTGGAGCATCCATGCGATTTGCCCTTCCCGGCCCCGGTAGGTGACGGCGCGAAACAGGTTGGCGATGACAGACATTGCCGACCTCCTCACTCCAAACCGGCGAGCCGTCCACGAGCGGGGCGCGGCTGCACGGATGACCGCCTCGCAAACGGCTTTTCACCTTCTTTCGTCAAAAGAAGCCGCAAGGCCGCCCGAAGCAAGGGCCTTTGTATCCCCTGCCGGTTCTACCGCAGGAACGCCGAGGGCTACGATCAACCGTTCTGCGGTGCGAAATTTTGTAATGCCTTGCAGGGAGGCCGAGAGCCGGTGCTTTGTGCGTTCCCGGCGTCCCTGCAAGGGCGTCGGAAGGCAAGGGTTATTCTTCGGCCTGCCGCTCCCGCAACCAGGCGATGATGTCTTCAATGTCTTGCGCGCTCAGAGTCCCACCCCAGGGGGGCATAGCCGTACCGGGCCGTCCGTTGATGATGGTCTCCCGGAAAAAGTCGTCATCCTGGGCAGCAATGTCGGGGCGGACCAGGGATGGCCCCAGAGCGCCGCCTTTTGCGTCGGTGTTGTGGCATGAAGCGCAGGTGTTGGCGAATAACTCCCCACCCCGCTCCGGGTCACCCGGCTCCACCGGCCCGGTGGGAGCTTCGGCCGTTGCCTCCGGAGCCGGTGTGGGGGTGGCAACGACTTCGCCGCGCACACCCGGTGGCTGCGGTCCTTGCCAGTTCATCACGAATTGGACCAGGTCTTCCACCTGGTCATCGCGCAAAGGGCCGCCATAGTCGTCGGCCCAGGACGGCATGTTCTGGTTCGGGTGGCCTGCCGAGATGTTCAGGGCGATAAAGTCATGCAGCGAGCCGTAGAAAGCAATATCCTCTCGGCCTTCCCACAGGTTCTCCACGTTCAGCGGAGGGTAGATGCCGGCCAGCCCTTCCCCTCGTTTGCCGTGGCAACCGGCACAGTACGAGTCGTACAGCATGGCCCCACGGGCGATGCTTTCCCCTTTTTGTGCCAGGGCTGCTTCGTGCATACGGGCACTTTCCCCCAAAAAGATGGCGATCAGCAACGCCATCAACAAGATGGCGGCGATTGTGGTCACGATCAGGTTCCTTGCAACGTTCATGGTTCCACCCTCCCTTTGGCTGCTCAGTCCGAAATCATATTGCGGTGGATATAGGTGTGTTGCTGGAAGGTGTGTTCCTCCCCTCCTTCCGTCCACCGCAGGTCCAGGTCTATGCGCTTGAGGTCCTTTTGCCATACGGTGATGGTCAGGGTCCCGACTCCGCCGGGCAGTTCTTTTTCTATCGCCTCGCGCAGCTCAACCATGAACGTTTCCAACCCTTTGGGGTACATCATGGCCCCGCTCACAAAGGTTTCGGTGTCGTATGTGCCCTCGGCCAGTTCGTCCCAGCTTAGCTCATGAATCGCCCCTTCCCGGTCGGTGGGGACGAATTCCAGGGCGATCTCCTCCTGGGGAGATGCCTGGGCCTTATAGGCCGGAGTGCCCATCCAGGTCAGTACGCCGAAGAGGATGATGGCTACGATGCCGATGGCGATGGCCAATTTGCGGTCTTGGGGCAAACGGCTGGGGTTGCGGTCAATGTAAGGTAGGGCGAAAAGCAGGGCAAAGACCAAGCCGGGCAGGACGACGCCGTAGATGAATTTGCCCTCCACCAGGCCGCCAAAGATGTCCGGGAGCTTGATAAGGCCCTGAATCCAGAGGAAGTACCAGGGAGCGGTGGAATGCAGGGGGGTAAGGTTCGGGTCGGCGTGCATCTCCAGGGGGGCTTCAAAGAAGGTGACAACCGAGATCAGCATGAACAGCAATCCCAAGATGACCCACAATGCTTCGCGGACCAAAACGTCGGGTAGGAAGGGGACCCGTTCTTTGTCTTCCCGTAGACCGGCGGCCACCGAGGGTGGTGGCGAGATCTTTTGCCGCACGACCTTGTAGTAGTGGATCCCGAAAAAGATGATCAGGGCCAGGGGGAGGATGATGACGTGTAGGGCGTAAAAGCGCAAGAGTGCCGGTTGCCCCACCGCCGGCGCGCCCAGAAGCAACAATTGAATGTTTTTGCCGATCACGGGGACCGAATCGGCCATGCTGGTCCCGATGGTGACGGCCCAGTAGGCCAGTTGGTCCCAAGGCAGGAGATAACCGCTGTAGCTGAAAAGCCATGTGATCAGCAACAAGATCACACCAACGGTCCAGTTGAAGCTACGGGGTTGCTTGTAGGAGCCGGTAAAGTAAACCCGCAGCATGTGGACCATGACGATGGCAACCATCAGCTCCGCTCCCAAGCGGTGCAGGTCGCGCATCAACTTGCCAAAGGGCACGTTGCTCATGATGTTTAGGATGTCGAAATATGCCTTGTCCACCGAAGGGGTGTAAGGGAGCATCAACAAGATGCCGCTGATGCCCAGTACGACGGCCAGAAAGGCACTGGCCCAGCCTAAAGCAAAGGTGTAGGAAAAACGGGTGACGCTTTTGGGATACCAGCGGGGCTTCATGTGAAGCCAGAAGCTGGTGGTGTGGGGCTTGTAGCGGGGGTTGGGCCGACCCGGAGGCTTACCTCGGAACATATCCCGCAGGTCTTGGGGGCTGAGACCGGCAAATACCGAAGTCAGGTAACCGTTGAGCCACTCACGGGCCTTGTCCCTTCGTGACTTGGTCTCTTTGTTTTCTGCCATATTCTCTTCTCCCTCGCTGTTGGCTCAAATCCGGTAGGGCTTGCAGCGGCCTGCCGGATTTGGGGTACACGACCGGCTAGACGTTGCGGTTCTGGCCTTTTGTCTTGGCCCCGGTGTCCACCCAGACTTCGCCGTCTATGATCTCAACGGCAAATTCGTCCAGATCGCGCGGAGCCGGGGATGCGACCAGGCGGCCATCTTTGGCAAATTTGGAGCCGTGACAAGGGCAGGCGTACCCTTCGTCGGTCTGGCGCACCAGGCAACCCAGGTGGGTGCAGACCTGGTACAGGGCTTTGAACTCATCCCCAATACGCACCAGGAAGAATTTGCCGTCTCGGTTGGGCGTCACGGAGCCGTCTTCAAAGTCCTCCACGCGGCCCATGTAGAATTTGCCGCCGAATTCTCCTTCTTTGAAGCGGGGGTAGGCAAAGGCCAAAGTCGCCCCCCCGGACCCGGCCATAAAGAGGGCAAGGGACGACGCCCAGGCATACCACAGGAATTCGCGCCTGGTGACTTTTTGTGCTCCAGCGGGGGTTTCTTCCGACATCGTGTCACCTCCTTTTTGCGTTGTGCCGCCGATTATACCATGATCCTTCCTGGATGGCAAATGCCGATTATGGCTCATGTGGCATGGCATGTTGTCAAAAGTGATAACAATTTAGGGTTTCCGGCGGTGCCGGTTACCCTGCGGTGCGCGCCAGGTCCATCACCCGCCCGTTGGTGATCTGGACCAGGCGGTTGTAGGCGATGGGGAAGAGGGCGTTGGCCGCACCGGCGGCGGCCCAGACCGTCTCGAAGCGGCTTAGGCTGCGGTCAATGAGGGTCGGCAGGGGGACGCGGTGGCCCACCGGCGGCACGCCGCCGACGGCAAAGCCGGTTTGTTCCAGTACCTCGGCGGGACGGGCGATGCGCAGTTTCTTTTTGCTCAGCCCCAGCTCGGCCCGCAGCCGTTTGACATCGGCCCTCCGGTCCCCGGCGACCAGGACCAGCAGGGGTGCGCCGTCGGCCAGGAAGATGAGGGATTTGACGATGCTGCCCAGGGGCGCACCCACGGCCTCTGCTGCGGCCTGGGCGGTGCTGGTGTCGGCGGGCAGCTCACGGACCAGGTTGGGGTCCAACCCGGCGGCGGCAAGGGCGTTCCTCACACGTGCAACAGAATCCATTTGACCATCTCCTGCATCATTCTTCCGCCTGCTCAACGCGCACCATCCCCGCGCCCAGCATTGTCCGTAGTTTCTGCTCCAGTTCTAGGCAATGGCCGGTGGTATCATCGGGAAAGTCAAGGCGGTATCGGCCTTTTGCGCCGTTGGCAACGTACAGGCTGAACCGATCCCGGCCTCGGTAGGAGTGCAGCAGGTCATAGACCTCCCCCAGACGGCGGATGAGTGAGGCCATCTCTTCGGCGGGGGGGATGGTGATGTGTAGGTGCACCTTTGGCGGTCGGGCGGGAGGAGGGGGGGGCGGTAAAGGTTCCTCGGTGTGGGTGGGACGCACGGTGGTGATCTCGTTGGTTGCCGACTCGACGACGATGCTCGGCTCCCCGTCGCGGGTGCTGACCTTGCCCCGCACGATCAAAACGCGATCCGGCTTCCACAGCTCACGGGTTTGCTCCCACACGCGGGGGAAGATGACCACGTCAATCGTGCCCTGCAGGTCCTCAATCTGGGCAAAGGCCATGGGATCGCCCTTTTTGGTAACGATGGGGCGCACCGAGTTGACCATCCCGGCGATGGTGACGTTCTGGCCGCCCATGCTATCGTCAATCTGGCCGGTGAGGACGGTGATGCTGTTTTCCAGATCGGCCCACACCCGCGAAAGGGGGTGGTCGGAGACGTAAGCACCGATCAGCTCCTTTTCCCAGGCCAGCACCTCCTTGCGGGATACGTCGTCCACGGCGGGCAGGTCGGCGGCCAATCCGGCTGCCGATGCGAAGGCAGGCATGTCAAACATGCTGAACTGACGGGCTGCGCCGTGGGCCTGCTGGCTGATGCTCATCATCCGGTCCATGACGGCCAGCAACTGTGCCCGGCGGCCAAAGTCGCTCAAAGCCCCGGCCTTGATGAGGGATTCCAGGGCACGGCGGTTCACCTGGCGCAGGTCCACCCGCTGGCAGAAATCGTCCAGGTCGCGGAAGGGGCCGCCCTGCTCCCTGGCCTGCAGGATGACCTCCACCGGCCCTTCCCCCACGTTCTTGATGGCCCCCAGGCCGTAGCGGATGGCCGGGCCGTCCTCGCCCTCTTCAATGGTGAAATCCGGGCCGCTGTAGTTGACATTGGGCGGCAGGACGGCGATACCCAGCCGCCGCGCTTCGGCGATGAGCAGGCCCACCTTCTCCGTGTTGTGCTGTTCCACCGTCAGCAGGGCGGTCATGTACTCGACGGGGTAGTGGGCCTTGAGGTAGGCGGTCTGGACGGTGATGATGGCATAATCGGAGGCGTGGGCCTTGTTGAATCCATACCGCGCAAAGTATTCAAAGGCGTCAAAGATTTTGTGGGCGGCTTCTTCCTTGATGCCGCTGTGTTCGTGCGCTCCCCGGACAAAGGTGGCCCGATGGCGGATCAATTCCTCCCGCTTTTTCTTGCCCACCGCCTTGCGCACCAGGTCGGCTTCGCCGGGGGTGTAGCCGGCAATGTCGGTCAGGATGCGGATGATCTGCTCTTGGAAGACGCAGATTCCGTAGGTTTCACCCAGGATCGGTTCCAGGGCAGGGTGGATGTATTCCGGCTCCTTTTTGCCGTGCAGCCCGGCGATATAGTCGTCAATAAACTCCATGGGGCCGGGCCGGTAGAGGGCCAGGACGGCGACAATGTGTTCAAATTTGGTGGGCCGCATGGAGGTCAGCACGCGGCGCATCCCCGCCGATTCCACCTGGAAGATGCCCGTCACTTGGCCGCTGGAAAGCAGCCGGTAGGTCTCCGGGTCGTCCAGGGGGATGTTGTGTTGGGTGAAGACGACGCCGTGGCGTTCTCGGATCAGGTCTACGGCTTTGCGCAAGATGGTGAGGGTGCTCAGTCCCAAAAAGTCCAGCTTGAGCAGCCCGGCGTCCTCGACGACATCCATGGTGTATTGGACGACCGGCAACCCTTCGTCGGAGCCTTTGGTGGGGCGGTGCAAGGGTGCGTATTCAACCAGGGGTTTGTCGGTGATGACGACGCCGGCGGCGTGGGTGCTGGCGTGCCGCATGACGCCCTCTACCTCGCGGGCGGTGTCGATCAGATTGCGGATGTAGTCAATGCCCTCGTACATCTGGCGCAGCTCGGCGACCTGGGCCAATGCCTGTTCCAGTTTGACGCCGGGGCCTCCGGGGACCAGGCGGGCTACCTTATCCACCTCCCCCAAGGGGATGTCCAGGGCGCGGCCCACGTCGCGGATGGCGGCTTTGGCCCCCAGCGTACCGAAGGTGATGATCTGGGCTACCTTATCGGCCCCGTATTTGCGCACCGTGTAGCGGATCATCTCCTCACGGCGGTCATCGGGATAGTCCAGGTCAATGTCGGGCATGGTCACGCGACCGGGGTTGAGGAACCGCTCAAAGATCAGATCGTGGGCCAGGGGGTCCAGGTTGGTGATGCCCAGGCCGTAAGCCACGATGCTACCTGCTGCCGAGCCGCGCACGTTCCACCAGATGTCCTGCTTTTTGGCGAATTCGCATAGATCCCAGACGATGAGAAAGTAAACGTCAAATCCCATCTGGTGGATGATGTCCAGCTCGTAGTTCATTCGGTTTTGGACCCGCTCGCTTTCAAAGGCATCGCCGTAGAGGCGGCGTAGGCCCTGTTCGGTTAGGTGGCGCAGGTAGGTTTGAGGCGTGTGGCCGGGGGGAACCTCAATTTGGGGCAGATGGAAGCCGGTCCGGTCCAGGTCTAGGTTGCACCGCTCGGCAATACGCAGGGTGTTGGTCACGGCTTCGGGGATCTCGGCGAACAGGGCGGCCATTTCCTCCCCGCTGCGCAGGTAGTAACTATCGTTGTTCATCCGCATCCGGTCGGGGTCGGTCATCGTCTTGCCGGTTTGGATGCAGAGGAGGACTTCGTGGGCGTGGGCTTGGCTGCGGTGGATGTAGTGGGCGTCGTTGGTCGCTACCAGGGGGATGCCGGTTTCGCGGCTCATTTCCACCAGTGCTTTGTTGACCGGCTCCATTTCGGGGATGTCGTGTTCTTGGAGCTCCAGGTAAAAGTTGTCGGGGCCGAACACGTCGCGGAACCATTGGGCAACGCGGCGGGCCTGCTCCGGACGGTTGTTCTGCAGGAGGCGTGGGATCTCGCCCGAACCGCACGCGCTCAGGGCGATCAGTCCTTCGGCATGGGCGGCCAGGTATTCCTTGTCCACGCGGGGTTTGTAGTAAAAGCCTTCCAGTTGGGCGGCGGTGGCGATCTGCATTAGGTTGTGGTAGCCGGTTTGATCTTTGGCCAAAAGGACCAGGTGGGTGGGTTTGGCATCCAGCTTGTGTTCCCGCTGGGTCATGCGCCGGGGCGAGATGTAGATTTCGCAGCCGATGATGGGTTTGATCCCCGCCTTTTTGGCGGCGTGGTAAAAGTGCAAGGCGCCGAACATGACGCCGTGGTCGGTCAGGGCCAAAGCAGGCATCCCCATTTCGGCGGCTGCTTGGGTCAGGGCTTTGACCTTGCTCAAGCCATCTAACAAAGAAAAATCGCTATGGGTGTGTAGATGAACGAACTCGGTCATGATGGAAAAATACCGATGTGGCGCAAGTTTCCAACTTGCGCAAGTCGCAAGCCGGAGGCTTGCGCTACGATGCTCGGCGCAAGCCACAGCCCGAGCTCTCCCCTTGCGCCCGGCTGTGTGGCGCAAGTTTCCAACTTGCGCAAACCTGGCAAGATCCGCTACAGGTTGTGGATGCGGCGCACCTGGGCGATCACGTCGTCCACGGGCCGTTCGCTGCGCGGCGAAGGGCCAAGGGGGTCGGGTGGGAGCATCTCATCCCCCAGCAGGACGGCGAAGGTGCTGAGGATGGAGTAGGCCAGGGCCGTCAGGTGGTAGCCGCCTTCCAGGGTAAAGACCAGGCGACCGCCGCACAGCTCTGCGGCCAGGTCCTGGAGGGCGCGGGCGATGGCCGCATAGCCGCCCACCGAAAGCTGCATGTAGGCCAGAGGGTCGTCCCAGTGGGCGTCGTACCCTGCGGAAACCAGGATGAGGTCCGGTTGGAAGCGGCGGGCCGCCGGGCCGATCACCTCGGCGAAGATGCGGGCAAACCCCTCGTCGCCTACGCCGCCGCCCAGGGGCACGTTGACAACGGTTCCCGCACCGGGGCCGATGCCGGTTTCGCGCCAGTGGCCCGTGCCGGGGTAGTGGGGGTACTGGTGGGTGGAGATGTACATCACCGCCGGATCGGCCTCGAATTCGTCTTGGGTCCCGTTGCCGTGGTGCACGTCAAAATCCACAATGAGCACCCGGTCCAGGCCCTTTTCGCTTAGGGCGTAGCGGGCGGCGACGGCCACGTTGTTGAACAGGCAAAAGCCCATCCCCCGTTCGCGGAGGGCGTGGTGGCCCGGCGGACGGACCAGGGCGAAGGCGTTGTCCACCTCGCCTTCCAGGACGGCCCGTGTCGCCTCTACCAGTCCTCCGGCGGCCATGAGGGCGGCGTCGTAGCTGGCGGGGCGAACGTAGGTGTCCATGTCTAGGTGTCCGCCACCCTGTTGGGCCACACGCCGTACCTGCTCAATGTACGGTCGGCTGTGGCAGCGTTCCAACCGCTCCGGGGAGACCGGCTGTGGAGCAATGGGCGTCAGCCGGTCCAGCATCTTGTGCTCCTTCAACACCCGCAGGATCGTTTCCAACCGTTGCCGGTTTTCGGGGTGGCCCCGCAGGTCATGTTTGAGATAGATCGGATCGTACACATAACCGGTCGGCATATCTCTACTCCGAAGATACCTCCGCTTTTGCCCTCCCGCAGGTTCAACCGGGGGGAGGTTTTCCGGTTTGCGCTATGGGATGGGCAGCGTCCGCGTAGACGGTCGCAGGCCCGAAAGGAGCGACCTGAATCTCACATTTCCCGTCGGCCTTGCAGCGCGCGCCCCAGCGTCACGGCGTCGGCGTATTCCAGGTCGCCACCCACGGGCAGCCCCCGCGCCAGCCGCGTAACGCGGATGCCCAGGGGCCGAATCAACCGGGCCAGGTACATGGCCGTGGCCTCTCCCTCCAGGTTGGGGTTGGTGGCCAACAAGACCTCCCGGACCGGTTCACCTTGTTCCCTGGCTTTTTGCAGGCGGGTCAGCAGCTCGCCTATGCGCAATTCGTCAGGGCCGATTCCCTCCACCGGTGAGATGGCTCCGTGCAGGACGTGGTACAGGCCGTGGTACTCGCCGGTGCGGTCAATGGCGATCACGTCCAGAGGCTCTTCCACAACGCAGATGATGGAACGGTCGCGTCGCTCGTCGCGGCAGACGGCGCAGGGGCTGGTTTCCGTGATGTTGTAGCAGATGTCGCAAAAGACGGTTTTCTGCTTCAGGTCAAGGAGGGCATGGGCCAGGGTTTCCGCCTGCTCTGCCGGGCGGCGCAGCAGGTAAAAGGTCAACCGCGAGGCGGTCTTGGGACCGATGCCGGGCAGTTGGGCAAAAGCCTCGATCAGGCGCGTGACCGGTTCAGGTGTGACGGCAGCCATATCAGCCCAGCAGTCCGCCCAGGCTGCCCAGGTCCAAGCCGCCGGTGAGGGCGCTCATCTGTTGGGCGGCCAGGCTCTGTGATTTTTCAATGGCGTCGTTGACGGCGGCGATGATCAGGTCTTGGAGCATCTCCACATCTTCGGGGTCCACCGCCTCCGGGTCAATGGTTACGGAGCGAAGCCGTTGGTGGCCGTCCATCACTACTTCAATCACGCCGCCGCCGGCGGTCGCCGTGACCGTCTGCTCACCCAGAGCTTCTTGGGTTGCCAACATTTGCTCTTGCAGCATCTGAATCTGCCGCCGAATATCCGGGCGTCCGCCGGGACGACCGGCGCGGATTCGTTGCCCTTTGCCTTTTGCCATGGGGTTCCCTCCATCGTTGCGTGTCAAACGGTTTTGATCTGGGCGCCGTGTTCGGCAGCCCAGCGACTCAATTCCTCCGGGATGTCGTCAGAAGCCGCCGGGGCAGGTGGGGTGCGAGGCACATAATCATCGGCCAAGACCAGTTTCAGGCGGCAAGCTGTGCCCAGCACTTGGGCCAGTACTTCTTGGGCCTCCGCCTTGCGCCGGGGCTGATCGACTTTGTCCCGCAGAATCGCGCTGGGGACGGTGACGATCACCTGGTCGTCTACCACTTCTACCGGTCGGCAGCCGGAGCGGAACACCGCTGCCGTGACCTTGTTGCGGGCGTTGAGGGCGTCTATGTAAGAGGCCCATTGGGCTTGCACCCGCTCCAAGGTCGGTGAGCCGTTCGAAGGGGGCGGAGGTGGCGAGGGTTTGACCGGAGTCGGCGTGGTGGCCGCGGGACGGGCTTCCGCGGGGGGCGGTGGGGTGGGGCGGGGTTGGCTCCGGGCGGGGGAGGGTTCGGCGGCCTGCGGCTCCGGTCGGCTGCTCTCTATGATGCTCTGCACCAGGGCCAGTTCCAGGGACAACTGGGGGATGGTCTGCAGACCACGTCGCAGATCGGTCGCCGCCTCGTTGAAGAGACGGATGGCCCGTAGCAACCGCCCTGTGGGCATCTTGGAGGCCAGATCTTCCAGCACCGCGGCCTGCTCGGCGGTGGCGTGAAGCAAACGTGCCCCGGCCCCTTGCTGGATCAGGAGCAGCCCGCGCAGGGATTCGACGATCTCGCGGGCAAACTGGCGGGGATCGGCTCCATCGCCCACGGTGCGGTTGATCAGGTCCAGCCCGGCGGCGATGTTCCCTTCGGCCAGGTGGGCCATCAGTTCGTTGGCCGCCTCCCCGGAGACGGTCCCCAGCACCATCTGCACCTGCTCCAGCGTGATCTCGTCGCCGTAGCCGGTCATCTGGTCCAAGAGGCTGATGGCATCGCGCATGGCCCCGGTGCTTTGGCGGGCGATCAGTTCCAGGGCTGCCGGTTCCACGGTCACGCCCTCTTGTTCGGCGATGTAGGAAAGGCGGGAGACGATGGCTTCTACCGAGACGCGTCTGAAATCAAAGCGTTGGCAGCGGGAGGTGATGGTTGCCGGGATTTTGTGGGGATCGGTCGTGACCAGGCAAAAGATCACGTGGGGGGGCGGCTCTTCCAGGGTCTTGAGCAGGGCATTGAAGGCCGGTTCGGTGAGCATGTGGGCCTCGTCCAAGACGTATACCTTGTAGCGGCCCTCGTTGGGCCGGAAGCCGACCTTTTCTCGGATGTCGCGGATTTCGTCGATGCCCCGGTTGCTGGCAGCGTCAATCTCAATGAGGTCCAGCAGCCGCCCTTCGTTGATGGCGATGCACAGGGAGCATTTGTTGCAGGGTCGTTCCTCTTCCGGGGCCAGGCAGTTGACCGCCTTGGCCAAGAGCCGTGCCGTCGTCGTCTTGCCCGTCCCACGGGGGCCGGTAAAGAGATAGGCGTGGCGGAGTCTGCCCTGGCGCAGGGCATTGCGCAGGGTGCGGGTGATCGGCTCTTGGCCCACCACTTCGTCAAAGGTTTGAGGACGGTACTTGAGATACAGTGCCTGGGTCGTCACAATTGTTCAGCCCTTCCGATCTGCCGCCCTAGTTTACCAGAGATGGGCCGTTTGCGCAAAAGAGCCTTGTGCTTTGCCTCATTTGGCCGGGCTGGGCCGCCCGACGGCGGTGAAAGTCAGCTCGCTGCCCAGGTAGAGCCGGTCGCCCCAGCCGGCGCGGACCAGTACTTCCTTGTCCTGGCGGGTCATTTGGACCTCAACCTGGTCGGCTCCGGCCCGGCGGGCCAGTTCCTCCATCCAGGGGCGCATCTGGGCCTGGGCATAGGCTACCGCTTCTTCCACATCGCGGAAATCGCGCACCCCCTGGGGCAGGTGCACCCGCAACCAGCCTTCCTCCTCCAAGGGGGTGATGAGCACCCGCCGGCGTTGGACCACGCCGCCGACGACGGCGCCCACGGCATTGGCCACCTCGGCGTGGGGCGGGATGATCAGCCGGGTGTGGAGCCGTTCGGCAGCCAGGGGCATGTAGGCTTCCACCGGCGCGCCGATGGCGACCACCGGATGGCGTAGGGTCAGGCTGCACGTTATCTCCCCTTCCTCTTTGCCACCCAGGGCGCGGTCCCGCAAGAGGGTCGCCGTCGGTTCGCGTTCCCAATCGGGCAGATGGCTTTCGTCGCTCAACGCCTTGTCCACCAGGGCGGTGGCTGCCCGCCGGGAGACGCCTTCCACCACGGCGCGGCACAGCTCCGCCACAGGCTGCCGGGCCTGGGCGGCCAGTATCTTGGCCCCCAGCTCCGCCGCCTCTCGGTTCCACAGGTCCAGGCGGCCCAGGGCGTGGAGGGCGTCGGTGGGGGTGAACCCGGCCCGCAGCACCCACCGCTCGGCCACCAGGTCGTCCACCCGACGCCCGATCAGAGCACTCAGGCGCGATTCGCGGGCCAGCGTCGCCACGGAGACCGGCCCTTCGGCCACCCGGTCCAGGACGGCCTGCTCCGCTTCGTCCAGCAGCCGCTCCGGGCGGCGGCGGGCGATCAGGAACTGCCCGGCGATTTCGGGGCGGGGCGGGAGGGTGAGCTGGCTGCGCAGCTCATCCAACACCTCCGGGTAGTCGCGGGCCAGCAGGCTGAGGGGCACGACCCGTTGGGGGCCGATGCGCAGCCGCCGGTCGCCGTCCAGGCGGACGTGGCTATCGCCGCCCAACCCCACGGTGTAGACATCCACCGCTTCGACCATCGTCCGCCAGCGGCCCACCTGCGCGCCCGCCGGGTTGATGCGGGGCCGTCCTTCGCGCAAGGCGGCGATGTCGGTCGTCGTGCCGCCCACATCCACAACCCACAGGTTGCCGTCGTGCAGGTCGTCGCCCGCCTGGGCGGCCAGATGCCAGGCCCCCACCGCGCTGGCCGCCGGACCGGAAAGGATCGTTTCGATGGGCCGCTGCATGGCCCATTCGGCCCGCACCAGGGAGCCATCCCCCTTGACGACCATCAGCGGCGCGGTGATGGACCGCTCCCGCAGGGTGCGGCGCAGCGTTTCAATCAGCTCCCGCAGCAGGGGGACCAACCGGGCGTTGAGGGCCACCGTCGTCGCCCTTCGCACCGAGTTGAGGCGCGTCGTCAACTCGTGGCCGGTGGTGACGGGCAGGCCGCTCAGTTCGGTGATGATCTCTTTGGCCCGCAGCTCATGGGCCGGGTTGCGCACCCCAAAATAGGCCGAAACGCCAAAAGCCTCCACCCGGCCCTGCCGCTCCGCCACCGCCCGCCGCAACGCTTCCTCATCCAGGGGGGCGGCTTCGTTGCCGTGCAGGTCGTGACCGCCGGAAATGTACACTACGTCGTCGGTCACAAGCTCCCGTTCAAAGTTGTATTGGCGGATCAGGTCCGGGTCGTAGCCGATGAGGACCAGGCAGATGGGGCTGCCCTGGCCTTCGACGATGGCGTTGGTGGCCAGGGTGGTGGAGAGGGCCGCCAGGCGCACCGCATCGGGCGGGGGCGCGCCCGGCTGCCGAAAGACGGCGTCCACCGCGCCGCCGATGCCGATAGATAGGTCGCGGCGGGTGGTCAGGGCTTTGGCCGCGCAGAGTACCTGGCCGTTGCTCTGGTCCACCAGGGCCGCGTCGGTGTAGGTTCCGCCGGTGTCAATGCCGAGAACGATGCTCATGATGGATCCTCCCGTCGTCGCCAGCAACTCTTTTGCAAGGCGCAGTATTTGCACACCGATCCCACCTGTTGCGTAGGATAGTCCGGCCCGATGCCCATGAGGACCGAGACCGACTTGTGGGGGACCAGGACGTAAAATTCGGTCAGATGGACGCCGATGGTTTCCAGGGGCACAAGGGCGCAGAGCTCTTGCTGGCCCTGCACCGGCCAGCCGACCAGGGAGCCGGGGCTGAGGGCCGCGCCCACGCCCCACCCCCGGTGATGGGCCGTCCGTTCGACCAGGCGGCGCAGGGCCTCGCCGACGGCGCCCAGGGCGACCACCCCCGCGCTGTCCAGCATATAAGCCTTCAGGTGCTCTCCGGCGGCTTGCATCTCCTCCACCCGCCGTTCCAGGGCGGGGCCGATGGTGGCGACGCCCACCATCGCCCGCCGGGCCGGGGCCAGCAGGTCGGCTTTGGGGCCGATGTGGAGGGCGGCCCGGCCATCGGGTCGGTCGGGGACGGCCAGGTAGGCGGTTTCTCCTTCCACGGCCAGGACGTCGAACCATTCGTAGACCGCCTGGGGCTGCCAAAGGGTCCGGCCCAGGGCAATGGCTTCTTCGGCATCGCGGAGCAAGGCAGGCCGGATCGGCTTCCCCTTGGGGATGGCGACGACCTCTTCCGCGCTCAAGGTGATGGGTATGTCTCGTAACACAGGCATCGTTTTTTCCCCTTCTTTTTGAACCGCCAAGGCGCCAAGAACGCAAAGGCTTTTTTACTTCTCTTTGCGCCCTTGGCGTCTTGGCGGTTCAACTTCCCGAACCGCTGGCGGGCATTGTACCACGTTTTCGGAAATGGGCAAGTGGGCGAGTGGGCAAATTGGGGGAACGGGTGTATAATACGGCCCTCCGGGGCGCGGATTGCCGCCGCGCCGGACATCACACTGACGGGAAAGGAAAGCTCCGTTGAACAACGACGCACCGCAACAACCGCCGCGCCCGACCGAGATCCGGCGGATGCCCAACCCTCACAAAAAATTGACGCTGGTCCTGTTCGCCCTGGCCGCCTTTGTCATCCTCTTTTTCGCCGTGGCATCCCCCGGCGACCTGTTGGGCAAGGCCGACATGGTCGGCTATGCCGTTTGCCACCGCATCCCGGAACGCTCCTTCTTTTTGGGGGATCGGCCCTTTCCCCTCTGCGCCCGCTGCACGGGCACATTCCTGGGGGTTCTGCTGGGGCTGACGGCCATGCTCTTGCTGCGCCGCAAATTCGTCTCGCGGCTGCCTCCCCCTTCGGTGCTGGCCGCGTTGGTGCTGTTCATCGGCTTTTGGGGGTTCGACGGCTTGAATTCCTACATGACCTTCTTCCCCAACGCGCCACACCTGTACGAGCCGCGCAATTGGCTGCGGATGACCACCGGTTTGCTCAACGGGCTGGCCCTCATCATCCTGACCTGGCCCATCTTCAACTTTACCCTGTGGCGCAACCCGGCCCGCGAACCGTCCATCCGCAGCCTTTGGGAACTGCTGGCCTTGCTGCCCCTGGTTCCCCTGCTGGTGCTGGCCGTCCACAGCGGGTGGAACCCGTTGCTCTACGCCCTGGCGTTGCTCAGCGGCGTGGGGGTGATGGTCATGCTGGTCATCATCAATTCCATGATCGCCGCCCTGGTGCTGGGCCGGGAAGGATACGCCCGGACGTGGCTCCAGGCCCTGCCGGTGCTGGTCATCGGCAGCGCATTAGCCATCCTCCAGGTGACGGCCATGGACCTGCTACGGGCTTATCTGACGGCCAAATACGGGTTGCCCTTTTAGCCTCCTCCTTGCCGGACGCTTCCACTTTGACAATCGCTTTTTTTTGGCATATACTTGAACCATCTTACGGAACGGACGGCAGGCTGCCTGGAGTTCTGGGGCCTGGCTTCATAGTACCCTGGGAGCGAAAATGGATCTGTCAAATGACATCGCCGAGGTTTTGGTCTCGGAGGAGGCGATCCGGGCCAAAGTAGCCGAGTTGGGGAAACGCATTTCGGATGACTATGCAGGGCGGGAAATTCTACTGGTCGGCTTGCTGCGGGGGGCCATCGTCTTTCTTTCCGACCTGATGCGGGCCATCACCATTCCCATCCGATTGGATTTCATCGGCATTTCCAGCTACGGCATGAGCACCGATAGCGGTGCGGTGCGCCTGGTCATGGACCTGGAGACCGACATTGCCGGCAAGCACGTCCTCGTCGTTGAGGACATCGTGGACACGGGCAAGACATTGGCCTACCTGATGGAAAACCTCCGCACCCGCCAACCGGCCAGCCTGCGCATCTGCGCCTTGCTGGACAAGCCGGACCGCCGCCAGGTCCCCATCACCGTGGATTATGTCGGGTTTGAAATTCCCGATAAATTCGTCGTGGGTTACGGCCTGGACTTTGCCGAAGGCTACCGCAACCTGCCCTTCGTCGGCGTACTCAAAGAGCACCTTTACAAAGAGGTCCTCATGCGCGGGGCCATCCTGCGCCAAATCAACCGCTACCTGCGGCGGGAGATCACCCTGACGCAGCTGGTCGCATGGGCGCAAGAGACGCTGGCCGCCGGGGGCCTTTCCCCCGATGACGACCGCCTGCTGCGCGACCTGGTGGAGCTGGCCGGTGGGCCGGACTGCCGCGGGCTGACCATTGAAGAGTGGGCCGACCTGCTGGCCCGCCTGGGCCAGGAGCTGCGGGTCAGCACCAGCCCGCTGAGCTGAACGTCCGCCGGGCAAAGTGCAAGTCGCCCCTTGCGGGCCTTTGGCGTTGATTCGGCGCATCGCCGGGGATGAAAACCCCGACGGAAACATGAAAGCGGCGTGGTGCAAGCCTCCGCTTGGGCAGATTTGGAAGCTTACGGTGGCCCACACCGGCCCCACGGCCCGGCGTACGGTGTGGGCTGTGTAGCCGCGCCGAACACGAGGGGAGGTTTGTACCCGATTCGTGGGCGGCTTGCAGTTTTCGGGAAGGCACACATCATGCCGGAAATTAGCAGATTTTACGGGATTGTCGTCTTTATCCACTACAAAGATCGCCTGCCTCCGCATTTCCACGCCCGATATCAAGGCCAGGAAGTGATTGTGGAGATAGGGTAGTTATGTTTTTGCACGTAACCGACGTAGAGTATCTGGGTGGGTATAGGTTGCGCTTGAAATTCAATAACGGGATGGCAAAGGAGGTGGACTTGCAGGATGAGCTATACGGCGAGGTGTTTGAACCTTTGAGAGACAAAAACCTGTTCCGCCAGGTCAAAGTCAACAAGTGGACCCGCACTATTGAATGGCCCAACGGAGCCGACTTTGCGCCGGAATTCCTGTACGAAATAGGCAAGGCGAAACAGGAAACTCCGGCTCCCAGGTTGAGCCTGCGGATGGAAGAGTCCCTTGCATAGCAAACAAGATTTCACACGGGCATTTTCGATTCCTTCGCGCTCTCTGCGGTGAATGCTAGAGGAGTTGTACCCAATGACATTAGAAACTTTGATCGCCGTCGCTCGCGGTGAGCAGTCCGCCGACCTGCTGCTCAAGAACGCCCAACTGGTCAATGTCCTTTCCGGCGAGATTCACCCGGCGGACATTGCCATCCACGAGGGGCGCATAGTCGGCTGGGGGGAGTATCAGGCGCGGCAGGTGGTGGACCTGGGCGGGCGGTTCGTCTGCCCCGGCCTGATTGACGCCCACGTTCACCTGGAAAGCTCAATGGTCCGGCCCGCCGAATTCGCCCGCGCCGTGGTTCCCCACGGCACGACCGCCGTCGTCTGCGATCCCCACGAGATCGCCAACGTGCTGGGCCTGGAGGGGGTGCGCTACATCCTGCAAGCCAGCGAGGGCCTGCCCCTGCGCGTCTATGTCATGGCGCCTTCCTGTGTCCCGGCGACCTCCATGGAGACCGCCGGGGCGGAGCTGACCGCCGCCGACATTGAGACGCTGTGGGACCATGAACGGGTCATCGGCCTGGCCGAAATGATGAACTTTCCCGGTGTCCTGTTCCGCGTGCCCGCCGTCCTGGAAAAACTCCGCGCCGCCGGGGGGCGGCCTATTGACGGCCACGCGCCGGGGCTGAGCGGCCTGGACCTGAACGCCTACATCGCCGCCGGCGTCCGCACCGACCACGAATGCACCGACCTGGCCGAGGCGCAGGAAAAACTGGGCAAAGGGATGCACATCCTGATCCGGGAAGGGACCACGGCCCGTAACCTTCACGCCCTGCTGCCCCTGGTCACGGCCCGGAACGCCCGGTTGTGCCATTTCTGCACCGACGACCGCCACCCCGACACGCTGCTGACCGAAGGCCACATTGACGACATTGTGCGCCGGGCCATCGCCGCCGGGCTGGACCCGGTGACGGCTTTCCAAATGGCGACCATCCACACCGCCGAACTGTTCCGCCTGTGGGACCTGGGCGCAGTGGCTCCCGGCTACCGCGCCGACCTGTTGGTGCTGGACGACCTGGAAACGGTGCAGGTCGCCCAGGTCTACGCCGCCGGGCGGTTGGTGGCCGAAGGGGGCCGCTTCCTGCCCGACCGCGCCGCGCTGCCCGCCGTGTCGATCCGGCCCGGCGTCCGCGTGGATGTTGCCGCCCTGGATTTCACCATCCCCGTCGGCGGAGCGGCGGCAGAGGCAACGGTGCGCGTCATCGGCGTCATCCCGGAACAGATCGTCACCGAGGAGCTGCACCTGTCCCCTACCGTCGCCGACGGCGCGGTTGTGTCCGACCCGGAGCGCGATCTGCTCAAGATCGCCGTCGTCGAACGCCATCGGGGGACGGGCAACGTGGGGCTGGGGTTGGTCCGGGGGTTCGGCCTGCGGCGGGGAGCCATCGCCTCCAGCGTGGCCCACGATTCCCACAACATCGTCGTCATCGGCGCGACCGACGCAGACATGAAAGCCGCCGTCGCCGCCGTCGTCGAAATGGGCGGCGGGCAGGTCGTCGTCGCCGAGGGAGAGGTGCAGGCCGCCTGTCCGCTCCCCATCGCCGGGCTGATGTCCGACCGGCCTCTGGAAGAGGTGCGCGACCGGGTGGCCGCCCTGACCGAGGCGGCCCACGCCCTGGGCTGCACCCTGCCCGACCCCTTGATGACCATGAGCTTCCTGGCCCTACCGGTCATCCCGGCCCTCAAACTGACCGACCGGGGGTTGGTGGATGTGGGGAAATTCGACTTTGTGCCCTTGTTTGTAAGTGACACAGAGTGACGCGGGGTTCTCAGAGGGTTTGAGACGTGCGCCATGAAAAAGGTCTTTTCGGCGGGGAATGTGGCCCTGGCCCTGTGTCTCTTGATCACCTGCGCCTGGACCGCCTGGGGCGTGATCGAGATGTTTCACGAGGGCTGGTACGCCCCCTTTGAGTGGCTGTTCTTCCTGCTACCGGCGGGGGTGTGCCTGGCCCTGACGCTGTTCGCCCTGGCATGGCCGCGCCTGGGCGGCTATTTGCTGATCGCCATCGGGATCGGCTCTTACGCCTGGCTGCTGGGCATGACCGCGTTGCGCTTTGGGCCGAGCCTGACGGCGGCGCTGCGGAACCTGCCGGTCAGCGGGTTGCTGGCCTTGATCGGCGTCCTGTTCCTGCGCGAGGCGCGGCAGCGGAAGCGGACGGCGCGTCCCCGCGAACCGCGTTGGTGGCGGCGCAACCTGCCCTCTCTGCTCGCCGTGGGCGTGCCCCTCCTGCTGGGGGTGAGCCTGGCCCTCGAACCGGCCCATCGCGTGGCGAACCGGGTGGACGACGGCGATTACGGTGCGCGGCGCATCCGGGGCAACGGCGTGGACCTCACCTGGGCGTCCGCCGGGCCGGGCTGGCAGCGCGGCGTCACCTGGAACCAGATCGCCCTGTACGGCCTGCCGCCGGTGGGGTTGGAAGGCAAATCGTCGGGGCGGGGGGAGTGCCGGGGCAGCGTGAGCGCCGGGTGCGCCACCGCCGACGACATGGCACGGTACAACATCTGCCTGTTTCTGAGCCGGGATGGTTCCCGTTTGGAAGAGACGGTGCAGGGCTTTTGGCGTATGCCCACCACAGAGGAGATCGTGCGCTCCCTGGTGCGGCACGGGGAAAACGCCCGCTGCACCTGGAACGGGCGCACAGGCAAGCAACCCTGCGGGGTGACGCCGGACAAGGAAACGCCGCTGTGGAACCCCCGCTCGCCCATCATCTACCTGTGGAGTGCGGAGGAAGCCGACGCCGGGCACGCCTACTATGTCACCTACAACGGCGCGGTCTATGTAGCCGCCAAATCGGTCGGCATGGACAGTCGGGGGTATCGGTGTGTGCGGGAGGCAGAGGATAGAGGGCAACGAGTCGGCGAGCAGACGCCAGAGATAGCACACGAGGCGATTCCAAAGGCGGGGAATCGCCGAGAACGCTGACGGATGGTTGCGGGGGCGCACCCTCAGCGCATTCGGCGAAACTCTGCGCCCTCGCCCCAAAAGGTCCGGCCCGCCCACGGAGGGGTTCCGGGCCGGGCGCATTCGTGAATTCGTGCATTCGCGTATTCGTGCCCGATTCGTGGACGGCCCGCGTGCCGACGGGGGTAGGAGCGACTCAAGTCGCCCCTTTTGGGCCTGCGGCCGGCCGACCACCTACGCGGTCGGCCAACGGCCCGCAAAGTGCAGTTTAACCGCTCTGCGCAAGTTCGGAGACTTGCCGGGCCGGGCGCATTCGTGAATTCGTGCATTCGCGTATTCGTGCCCGATTCGTGGACGGCCCACGTGCCGACGGGGGTGGGAGCGACTCAAGTCGCCCCTTTTGGGCCTGCGGCCGGCCGACCGCCTACGCGGACGCTTCCGTTCCCGCCCGCGCAGGCGGGCGGTCGGCCAACGGCCCGCCAGATGCGGTTTCAACCGCTATTCGAGAAAAGGAACTCACCATGGCCGAACCGCTGACCGTTCTCATCGCCGAGACCGCCTTGGGCTGGGTGGTGGAAACCACCCTGGACGCCCTCAAGGCCCACGGCCTGGAACGCCAAGTGCACAACTATTTCAACGGCATCCTGCGCAACGAGGTCCTGGAAAGGGCGCTGTCCACCGCCCTGCAACGGGCCGCCCGTGACGTGCACCGCGAATGGCGCCGGCGCCACGCCCCCGGCCCCCTGGACCGCTGGGGCGAGGAGGCCCGCCAGGCCCAAGCGTGCCGGGAGTACCTGCACAACCAGGCCGACCGCATCGTCCGGCTGCCGGAGGCGAGGGTAGACGAGGCCACCCTGCGCCTGCTCCTGACCCGCCCCTCCCACGACCCCCGCGCCGAGGTGGAGGCCGCCCGCCGCCGGGCCGCCGAGGCCCTGTGGGCGGCGGTGGAACCCTACACCGGCCTTTGCCCCGATTCGCTGCGGGAGATGTACCGGGCGCGGCTGCTGCCCCGCCTGGCCGAATGGCTGCGGGAACTGGTGCGCCAGGACGAACGCTTGCGCGACACCTTGTTCCTGGACCTGCTCACCGCCCTGCAGAGCGGCGGCGTCCACCTGGCGGAGGGGGAGCGGGCGCGGCTGACGGCGGCCCTGCAGGACGGCCTGGAAGCCCGCCTGATGGCCCTGGCCGCGACCGAGGCCGACCTGCGCCGCGCCCTGCAAGCCCAGGCCGCCTGGCAGGAGGAGATGCGCCGCGACCTGGCCGCCCTGAGCGAGCAGATGGCCCGGGAGCACGAACGCACCCGTTTGGTCGTCCGCGGCTCCCAGGAAGCCCTGAGCCGTCAGTTGGAGGAAGAGATCCGCCGCCTGCGGGAGGACCTCCTGGCCCAGAGCCGCCGACGCCGCCTGCGCCGTCCCCAGGCCCTCACCGGCCCCCGGCCCCAACCGGCCCGCCGCTTTTTCGACCGCCTGCGCGAGTTGGACGACCTGCGCCGCTGCCTGGAACGCGGCGACCTGCGCCTGATCGTCGTCACGGGGCGGGCGGGGATGGGCAAGACCGCCCTCCTGGCCCGCCTGCTGGACGACCTGGAACCCCGCCTGGACCCCGGCGGGGAGGGGGGCTGGAACGGCGTCGCCTGTTTCAGCGGGCGGGGCGGCGGCCTGGGGCTGGACGACCTCTACAGGCGGCTGGTGGAGACCCTGGGCGGCGAGGAGGCCGAGGCGTTGGAGCGGTTCTGGCAGGACAAGGGGGCCACGGTGGAGGAAAAGGCCCGTTACCTGCTGGCCCGCCTGCGCCGGGGCCGCTACCTGCTCCTGCTGGACAACCTGGAAGAGGCCCTGGGGGAGGAGGGCCTGCCCCATGATGCGGGACTGCGGGCCTTTTTGACCGCCGCCCTGGAGACCGAATCGGGGGCGGTGCTGCTGGTTTCCAGCCGCCATCCGCTGCGGGTGCGGCGGGGGCGGACCTGGCTCCGGGAGCTGCCCCTGCGGGAAGGATTGGCCGAGGCGGAGGCGGTGGCCCTGCTGCGGGAGCTGGACGCCGACGGCGCGGCGGGGCTGCGCGAGGCCGATGAGGCCCTGCTGCGGGAGCTGGCCCGCCGCTGCCACGGCATCCCCCGCGCCCTGGAATATGCCTATAGCGTCCTGGCCGACGACCCGACGCTGACCGACGTGGAGGACCTGCTGGCCGACGAGGCGGTGTGGCGGCAGGAGGTGGTGGAGGAGTTACAAGCGGAGAGCTTTCGCCTGCTGACCGACCCGGCGGCCCGGCAGCTGCTGGAGGTGCTGGCCGTCTATGGGCGACCGGTTCCGGCGGCGGCGGTGCAGGCGGTGGTGGGGGCGGAGGACCCGACGCTGGATGTGCGGGCGACGCTGGCCCGCCTGGTGCGCCGGGCTTATGCCGCCTATGACGGGGAGCGGCAGGAGTACAGCCTGCACCCCCTGGACACCGCCTATCTCTACGACCACCTGGAGGCCGAAAGGCGGCGGGCGCTCCACGCCCGCGCCGCCGACTATTACGCCCGCCTGCGCCTGCCGGAGGAAGCCTGGCGGGAGGTGGCCGACTTGGAACCCCAGCTGGCCGAGTTCGAGCAGCGGCTGGGGGCGGGGCAGTACGAGGCCGCCGCCCGGCTGCTGGGGGAGATCGATTTCGACTACCTGCTGCTCTGGGGCCACGCGGCATTGGTGAAGGAGCTGCGGGAGCAACTGCTGGGCCGGCTGGAAGACCGGTCGCTGGAGGCGGTCAACCTGGGCATATTAGGGCTGGCCTGCGCGGCCCTGGGGGAGGTGCGGCGGGCCATCGAGTTCTATGAGCAGGCGTTGGAGATCCACCGGGAGATCGGCGACCGGAGGAATGAAGGGAACCACCTGGGCAACCTGGGAGCGGCCTACTATCGCCTGGGGGAGGTCCGGCGGGCCATCGGGTTCTATGAGCAGGCGTTGGAGATAGACCGGGAGATCGGCGACCGGCGCGGGGAGGGGGCCGACCTGGGCAACCTGGGGAACGCCTACGCGGCCCTGGGGGAGGTCCGGCGGGCCATCGCGTACTATGAGCAGGCGTTGGAGATCGCGCGGGAGATCGGCGACCGGCGCGGGGAGGGGAACCACCTGGGCAACCTGGGGGTGGCCTACGCGGACCTGGGGGAGGTGCGGCGGGCCATCGCGTACTATGAGCAGGCGTTGGAGATCCACCGGGAGATCGGCGACCGGAGCGGGGAGGGGAATGACCTGGGCAACCTGGGAGCGGCCTACTATCGCCTGGGGGAGGTCCGGCGGGCCATCGAGTTCTATGAGCAGGCGTTGGAGATCGCGCGGGAGA